>OCAA01001474.1_pt1 | contig 11910 bp, 11 predicted proteins | sample 1538241 | NCBI WGS metagenome assembly OCAA01 (sample SAMEA2580241, study PRJEB22360) | human gut metagenome | biome: human gut; feature: human-associated habitat; material: faeces | place: Denmark | collected 2008/2010
AAGTAGAAAAACTGCGCCACAGCCTTGGCAGGCCATCGCGCAGCGATTTTGTTCACTTCAAGTTTGTCGAGGAGTTGCCAGGTCAGGTGTCAAATAGATGAGGACGCAGAATCAACTATGCGCAAAAGGGGCTCTATTTTTCGCACGTTGAGCATTGGTATCGGATACCAAGCGCAGACCGTCGTGAGGACGCAGATAGACAGATATTACAGCCAGTAGTGACTGTTACTCCGTCCGAACACTGGAATCGAAAGAGTGACAGTCATAAATAAAAATATCTGATCTATCAAGGAAGAACAGAGTTGATGCGGTAGGGGAATTTACTTCCCCGTGAGCGTTTAGCAACTGTGCGAAAAATACGTCTTTTGCGGATGGTAATCTGAAACATAGTTGGTGACATAATAAGCCACAGCCTAGATTAGGAAGCCGGTGCGTAGTACTTCTGAACCCCTTTGGGGGTGCCTTCCATGACGGAGCAAAGGCTGACTTTTCGGACACATGAGACGGAGGAAACTAATCACAACCAACCGATCGATATTCCTTGCCTGCCAGGGACTGCACCCGGGGGGTGCAAATTTGTATCGAAATTCTACCACTTTTTGAAAATTTTTTAACATAATATATTAGCCTTTCTAAAAATACTTCGAGGGTATTCAGCCACCCTTGGGGTATTTTTTTTGCAAAATTTCAAAATTCCAACATAAATGAACCATTTTTTGTTTTCTTTTATACATAGATAGATAGCAAACATTGTGGAAAATATGGGGTAACTAGGTAGCCATAGTGCTATAAACCCAGTATTTATGCGGCTTACAGGTGGTTACCTCGCTACGGCAACAGAGGTAACCACTGCAGCGAAGCAAAACCCTGAAACCGTGATTCCCACTGCATTTGCGGACTTTTTGAAATGGCTACCTAAAAACGGCTGAAGAGGTAGCCAGGTAACCATTTTTATAAAATTTCCCCTAGGAAACGAAAAAAAAATCTGTAAATTTCAAAATTTAGAAAGGCGAAAAAAATGACACGAAAGAAAGAAAAACAAAAAAGAATGCTAACCATGAGATCGAGTGTCAAAACACTGGCAATCAAATGCTACGAAGAGCAGATGCCGGATGGATGGGAAGCAGTAAAAGAACGTATTAAAAAATACCCAAAAGATTCTTTGCAGATACTCGGCATCTGTCATTACAAAGACCCTGCAACAGATGATATTTGGGAACCATCAATGGAAAAACCGCATTATCATATCATTGTCAGAGTATCAGCACAACCATTCCAAAAATCAGAAGCGGTACATATCAGCACAATTTTGAACGCATTAGGAATCGTGTTCCGTAAGGATATAGATGATTTACTTTGGACAGAAGATGGTATTGATACCTGTAAAGATTTTGCAGGGTATGCGACTTATCTGACGCATGAAACGGAACAGGCGGTTTTAGATGGCAAAACAAGATACTTTTTGCCTATTTTTCTACTTTTGAATATAAAAATTTTATCAATTCATCGTGTGTAAACAGACTTTCGCGGCATATCCTCACCGCAAGATCAGCGGTTCCGGTATTCCACGGTTCTGTTGACACACTCTACACCCGTGATACGATAAGCTTGCCGACGGAAGATGAAATAAATTGATAAATCACAAGACTATCCGCCGTCTTGCCAGCTTATCACGGGCTTGGGTCTATGGCGGTTAAAGGGATATAATTGCCTCTGGAAGTATATTTTTGGTGTTTTCAGAAAATGCAGATTGTGGTATGATAGAAAGTGTCAAAAATGATAAATGATGAGGTTATTACAGTGGATTTAAAAATATTTTCCTTCTTCTCTGGTAGTTCTGCAAAATTTATTGACTGTATATGGTTTCAAAATCACAGATTTATGCCTGCCGTTATGGAAGTGGAACATATTACTGGTGTAACATCCGGATTGACACGCATGAAGGGATTATATGATATTATTCCGTCTATCAATACCAGATATGTGATTGTTGCCCCTGATGATAGAGATAAAGTAATTGATGAGGCAAACAGAAAACAGTTTAAATGCTTAGATACAAGAAAAAGCAGTAAAAGTTAGGTAAGGGGGAAATCTAAATGTTACAATTAAAATGTCCTAATTGTGGGGCTGACATCACGCTTGATGATACCAGGGAATTTGGATTTTGTTCTTATTGCGGTACTAAGGTTTTGTTGGATGAATATAAAAAGCGAGTAGATGGCATTCCAGGGGCTGCTAATCTTCTGCTCAGAGCCGAGAATTTTTTAATGCATGATGATCTTGAAAAAGCTAAGGAATATTATAATCGAGTGTTAGATATTGATATTCATAACACGGGTGCTATTTTAGGATTAGAAATGATAAAAAACAAAGAAGATGAAATATTAGCTGAAAAGAAAAGACAAGAAGAGGAACGAAGCAAAGAAATTTATAAAATGGATCACGACCTTAATTATAGAACTGCTAAAACAATAGCTAATTTTATAACTTCTCAATACAATTATAATTCGAGAGATAAATATATTGAAGGTGTTATAAAATGCGTAGATAGTGAATATCAGATAGAGTATGGGTTAATTCCTTGTTCAAAAGAAGAGGCTCATAAATATGTGCCTACAAATAATCTAATAAATAAATACGGTGAATGGGGGGCGATAGATACTGAAAAAACGAATAATGAATTAAATCAAATATTTAAAAAATTAAATTTTAAATATGATATACTTTTTATGCCTTATGAAGAAATGCGACCTAACGGAACATCTTTCTTTGGTGGGGAAAAATGGGAAAAGACAGGACGTATGACGTATGATATTTGGATTAAAATATGGAAATAAAAAGGGGAATCTAAGATGTTACAATTAAAATGTCCTAATTGGGGGGCGGATATCGCTCTTGATGATACCCGTGAATTTGGATTCTGTTCTTATTGTGGAACTAAAGTTTTACTGGATGAATATAAAAAACGAGTAGAGGGGGTTCCTGGAATTGCAAATCTTCTACTTAGAGCGGACGATTTTCTAAAAAGGGAAAATATTGAAAAAGCTAAAGAATATTATAATCGAGTATTGGATATTGATATTCATAATAATGAAGCTATTTTAGGATTAAGTAAAATAGAACGAATAGAGACGAATTTAAAAGAAGAAAAAAAGAGACTTCAAGAAGAAAGTATTGCTGAATCCCACAAACGTGATAATGATTTCGATTACAGAACAGCTATAGAAATCACTAATTTTTTATCTGTTTTTTATAACCGCAATTCAAATAGTAACTGTATTGAAGGACTGATAAAATATAGCAATGAAGAATATACATTAATTCCTTGCACCAAGGAAAATGCCCATAATTATGTACCTACTCAAAATGGACCTATATACAAGTGGGGATTATTAGGTGGTGATATTAACAAAATATCTAATTATTTGAATCAATTATTAAATAAATCAGCATTAAAGCATGATATTCTTTTTTTATCATATGAATCTATGGAAGAAAAAAGCAGGAAATTTTTATATGGTAAAAAATGGGAAAAAACAGGGCGTATCACGTATGATGTTTGGATTAGAGTGTGGAAATAAAAGGGGGAAATCTAAATGTTACAATTAAAATGTCCTAATTGTGGGGCGGATATCACGCTTGATGATACCAGGGAATTTGGTTTTTGCTCTTATTGTGGAACCAAAGTTTTATTGGACGAATATAAAAAACGAGTAGATGGTGTCCCCGGGGTTGCTAATCTTCTGCTTCGAGCCGAGGATTGTATAAAAAAGGGAAAATTATACGAAGCAGACCAGTATTATAATCGAGTGTTAGATATTGATATTAACAATATGGATGCAATAAATGGTTTGCAGAAAATTAAAGACATTAAAAAAAGTAGCGAAATTGAACGACAAAAACGTTTAAATAATCTCGAATATGGTTATGCAATGGATGTTGTAGAGCATATGACAGATATATATAATAATATAGGTAGAAAAATATCAGGAATTGATAAATGTTTAGTTCGTAATAGAATAAGAACAACATCATATACTTTTAAAGAATGCACCAGAGATGAGGCTATTCGTTTACAAACAAGTAATACGGATTATGGAAACTTTTCAGAAGAAGATTCTGTCGATTTAGATAAAATATCCTCTATATTACATCAGGAATTTTTAAAAAGAGGATATAAACATGAAATCTTATTATTATCTATTCCTATCACTCGTATGGTAAAATCAAAATTTTTAGGTTTTGAATACAATAGTAAAAATACTATTATGACTTATGACTTTTGGATAAGTATAGGATAATAATAAAAATTACTAAGATAGAAGTCATATTTTTTTATTTGAATTCTATCTTAGTAATATATTTTTATTGATAAGACCTCGGGGGTGCCCCGAACCCCACCCCGCGCAGACAGAAAACATGGAATTGATACAAACAAGCTAGTCCTTACTAGGGCAGTCGTAACAGAGCCAACTATGCGCAAAAGGGGCTCTATTTTTCGCACGTTGAGCATTGGTATCGGATACCAAGCGCAGACCGTCGTGAGGACGCAGATAGACAGATATTACAGCCAGTAGTGACTGTTACTCCGTCCGAATACTGGAATCGAAAGAGTGACAGTCATAAATAAAAATATCTGATCTATCAAGGACGAACAGAGTTGATGCGGTAGGGGAATTTACTTCCCCGTGAGCGTTTGGCAACTGTGCGAAAAATACGTCTTTTGCGGTTGAGAACCTGAAACATAGTTGGTGACATGAAAACCATAGAGCAGATTGGAAAGCCGTGCGTAGCGCTTCTGAACCCCTTTAGGGGTGCCTTCCACGGCGGAGCTAAGGTTTTTCCTTTCGGAAACGGAAACAAGGAAGAATCACAGTATCCGCCGCCAGAGAACCACGGAAAAAGGGCACCCGGGAACGCGGTGGCGCCACAGAAAGCGTTGCGTGTGGCGCCACGTTCGGACGTTTGAACCAAGGAAAAAAGCAGGAGAGAGGAACAAATTTTCCACCCTCTCCGACAGCCAACCGCCCGGAGGGCTACTCGACAATAGCAACACTTTTGACTCACCTTGCAAAAAATTTAATTTTCGGCAGAGGAAGAATATCGAAAAAGGGCATAGAAAAAGTGTTGCCAGTCGTCACCGACAACACCATACACAAGGAACGTTTCCGGGAACCTACGCACTGTATGCATTGAGGGATGCAAAGTCACAGCACAGCGCAAGAACCAACAGAAACCCTTACCAAAAGCATACCGCAACACATCCCCTCTGTCAAACGCAGTCCCACCCACAAGCATCACCGTAAACGCCAGTGTGCCTTGACAGTAGGGGGAGCCGTGTCAGCCTTGTGTCCGTGGCACGTGCCCACGCACTTCGGGAACGTTCCCCGGGCACCGTCAAGGCTCGGCTCCGGGTTCATGCTGTCAAGGCTAGGTGATGCCACACACCAAGAACAGACCAGCCCCAAACCATGCCACAGCAGCACTTCACCAAGTACATTTTTCAACCGGAATGTGTACCGCCCATGCAGAGCCAACACATTCCGGTCTGTTAAGGAACAAATCAGCCCTTACTAAGATAGCAGTCACCGAACCAACTATGCGCAAAACACAAGTTTAACGAATAGTTGTGTTTAGAAATAATCCTATAATACGCCTTTCGAAAGCTATTTTTAACAGATTTCCTCGGAATCCAGCAATATGGTAAAAGGCCCGTCATTTAACAGAGATACTTTCATATCGGCGCCAAAGATTCCTTTTTCCACGGTGGCGATGCTTTCACGGCATCTGTCGATAATGTATTCGTATAGTTCATTGGCTATATCCGGATTACCGGCTTTGATAAAGGATGGACGATTGCCTTTTTTGCAATCCGCATACAGAGTAAATTGTGACACCAGTAACAATTCGCCCTCCACCGCATGCAGATCCAGATTGGTCTTGCCCTGAGCGTCTTCAAAGATCCGCAGCCCCAGAAGCTTCTTGATCATTTTGTCGGCAATCTCTCTGGTATCTGTTTCGGCCACGCCGATCAGTACCAGAAAACCTTTGCCGATGCTGCCTGTTACCTCTCCATCTACTTTTACCTCTGCATGCTGTACCCGTTGTATTACAAATCGCATTTGTCTACTTCTCTCCTACGTTTTTCTCTTCTTGATCTTTTTTATCCTGGCTGAAATCAGTTTGATCTTTAAGCTCATGATCCTTTTGCAGTCTGGAATTCAGTGTATGGAATCCCTCTTCATCAATATTTTTCAGATAAGAATATTGTTCTGTCTCTACCGGCAGATCCTTTTTCCGAAGGAACGTATTAACTACTGCCTTGATAGCCGCATAGATCACTGCAAAGATAGGCACCCCGACGATCATGCCGAGAATACCGAATAATCCACCGAATACCGTGATGGCGAAAATCACCCAGAAACCGGTAAGCCCGGTGGAATTGCCCAGAATTTTGGGTCCCAGGAAATTTCCGTCAAACTGCTGTAACACCAGAATGAACAGGACGAAATAAACACAGTTTAAAGGGTGCATCGGATCCACCACAAGGATCAGGATGGCACTGGGAATAGCTCCCAGATAAGGACCAAAGAAGGGAATAATATTGGTCACACCCACAATCACGCTGACCAGTGCCGCATACGGTGTCTGCAATAACGTGGTTCCGATAAAGCACAGGCATCCGATGATAAAGGAATCTACAATCTTGCCGCCGATAAATCCGATGAAAGTGCTATGGGTAAAGCGAAAACTCTTGATCAGGCGGTTGGCTGTTTTCTGTTCAAAGAAAGCATAGGCCATTTTTTTCGCTTGTCCGGCAAATTTTTCCTTACTTGCCAGTACATAAATGGAAATAACGAATCCGATGATAAAATCCCAAAGACTCTTCAGAATATTGATTACGCTCAAAGATACTGTCATGATCACCTGACTGGTCTTGGTCAGTACTGTGTTATTTAACCAATTCTCCAGTTCTACGGAATACTTATCAATCAGAAAAGTGATCTGACTGCCCAGCTCCGGATTGTCATCCATAAGCTTGCTGATCCATTTTGTAAAATTGCTGATGTAGGTGTCAAAATTGGAAGCAATATTTACAATACTGGGAACAATCTGGGAAAGCATCATGGCAACCAGACTATAAATCAGGGTGACGAACAAAAATGCCGTGATCAGTATGCCAATACCACGGACAATGGAATTGCGCTTCCTGCTCTCCTTCACCTTCATTTTCCGGCACAAAGGAAATAGCAGTTTGGTTTCTATAAAATTAAGTACCGGGGTCAGCAGATATGCCGTCACCAGTCCGAATACCACCGGCATCAGAATCCCGATGATCGTATGAAAGCCTGTCTTGATACTGCTTCCGTGGAATAACAGATAATAGAAACAAATACTGGCGGCAATGGTCAGAAATGCGGTCAGACCCCAGCGAAAATACTTATTGTTTTTTAAGTCGTATTTCATTCAACTACACCTTTCTTCATAAAATCTTATCTCTTTTAATATACTATGGTTTTTCGCTCACCACAAGAAGAAATCTGTCGTTTTTGTTGAAAAAGAATTCCCGGCAGTATAAAATAGATACCAGTAAAAGAATGGAGTTAGCAATGACATTACAAAAAGTATTGAGCCGTGTCAGACAGGCTGTGGCTGACTATCATATGATCGAAGAAGGCGACCGGATCGCTGTGGGGATTTCCGGAGGCAAGGACAGTCTTACTCTCCTGCTGGCTTTATATGAACTCAGCAAGTTTTATCCGAAGCATTTTACAGTTATTGCAGTCACAGTCAATCTTGGATTTCAGAATCTGAATCTGAATGAAATCCGTACACTTTGTGCTGACAGAAATATCCCATATACCGTAGTGGAGACTTCTATTGCCCAAATCGTATTTGAAGACCGCAAGGAGGACAATCCCTGTTCTCTTTGTGCGAAAATGCGTAAAGGTGCACTGAACGATGCGATTAAGGAGCTGGGGTGCAATAAGATTGCCTATGCCCATCACGAGGATGATGTTGTGGAGACCATGATGCTCTCCCTCTTTTACGAGGGACGTCTGCATACCTTTTCCCCGGTAACGCATCTGGACAAAACCGGACTGACGGTGATCCGGCCGCTAATCTATATGCGGGAAGCCGAGGTCATCGGCTTCGTGAACAAATATCAGGTTCCCGTGGTCAAAAGTCCCTGTCCCGCAGACGGACATACCAAGCGGGAATACATCAAAGAATTATTACAACAGATTCATCGGGAAAATCCCGGTGTCAGGGATCGTATTTTCACCGCGATCCAACGAGGAAATATGGAAGGTTGGTCAGATTACTTTGGCAGTCATTAACGAAGAAAATTATCACGATGAACAGAATAAAAACAATATCTTAAAACTCCGCAAGGTTCTGGATACGCTCCCCAGCTTCTGCAGAGATTTTTTCCGTGGAATTGAGCCTTATACTTCCACCAGAACAAGACTGGCTTATGCCTATGATATTCGACTTTTCTTTGAATTTCTCCATGAGAAAAACAGTTATTGCCATAAAATGGAGATTACTGAATTTCCCCTTTCCGTTCTGGATATGGTACAGCGGACGGATATCGAAGAATATCTGGACTATATGAGCCTGTATCAGAAGGATGGGAAAAATATTACGAACGAGGAACGGGGAAAGGCAAGAAAACTGGCTGCTCTTCGAAGCTTCTATAATTACTATTTTCAGAGCGAACGTATCGAGAAAAACACAGCGGCACTGGTTCCTCTGCCGAAGCGTCATGAAAAAGAGATCATCCGTCTGGAACCCAATGAGGTGGCTATTCTGTTAGATCAGGTGGAGGACGGCACCAAGCTGACCAAAAAGGAACTGGAATACCACAAGAAAACAAAGCTCCGGGATGTTGCCCTCCTGACGCTTCTGTTGGGAACCGGCATCCGTGTATCGGAATGTGTAGGTCTGGATATTAACGACGTGGATTTCAATAACGGCGGCATCAAGATCCGGAGAAAAGGTGGTTATGAAGCAATCGTCTACTTCGGCGATGAAGTAGAAACCGCTCTGCTCGACTATCTGGAGCAAAGGGAACATATCATTCCAGCCGAAGGACATGAGAATGCTCTGTTCCTGTCCCTGCAGAGTCGCCGGATGGCCGTCCGCTCCGTAGAGAATCTGGTAAAAAAATATGCCTCCCGGGTAACCACCTTAAAGAAAATCACGCCCCATAAACTACGCAGTACCTACGGTACCGAACTCTATAAAGAAACCAGGGATATCTATCTGGTAGCAGATGTTCTGGGTCATAAAGATGTAAATACCACAAGAAAACACTATGCCGCACTGGAAGAACAACGCCGTCGGCAGGCCGCCAATGCTTTTCATCTACGGGAACACAGCAATAGACATTCGGACCAGCCGGACAAATGACAATTAGAAAAGATACCCAACACTTTTGGTGTATTAGGTTAATCATCTCTGCATAAAATGGGAAGTTAGTGAAATGTCCCCGTAGCCCGCGCTGGGGGTAAGGACAGCAGACCCTCTCTCGCTTCAAAGCAGAGCGTAGCGGTACGTAAGCGAGGACAGTACCCTCGCAATGCGTCCTCTGGGACGCTATGGTACCGACGTCTGCTTAGTGTCTGCTGTCCTTACCCCCAACGTGGGCTACTGGTTTCTTGAAAGAAACTTCAAAATGATGAATTTAGTGAACTCGATAAACAGAACTCCTGGAGCGGCAGAAGGCCGGTTTGCCAATATTTATTCCATTAACTTTCCATTTATCATACTCTTTCTTATCACTTCACAAACTCATAAGAATAATAAGGTACGATCAACGTCTGTCCGGCGCGGATGCTGTCCTCTTCCGCCAGATGGTTGATGCTCTGTACCTCATCTATATATTCCTTCTTATCCTTATACTCTTCATAATCAATATAATCCTCGGACAGATCCCATAAGGTCTCTCCGTAAGCTAGCGTCACCTGAGTATAGTATTTGAACTTTACCTGTTCTTCCCCGGAGCTTGCCAGAGAACGGATTCCCTGATAGGATACCGCACAGAAAATAATCACACAGACCGTAGCAATCATGGTAAGGATCCTGCGCTGCATCTGCATCCTCCTTCTTAACTGTCTCTTATATAATCTTAACTCTCTGTCCGTCATATGGTATACACTCTTCTGTACTCTCATAACACACCTCACATAAGAAAATCTGTTCGGGAACATTTGTTCTTTCTGCTTGTATTATATCGAACGTGCATTCTTCTGTCAAGTTAAACATCGAACATATTTTTGGAATATATGTTTGTTTTTTACTATGCTATAATCCCGTCTTTGACACTTAAAGAAAAGTATAGTGGCAGAATCCATTGATTTTACTTGGATTCTGCCACTTTTGATGTCTTAGAGTATGTTGTATGGAGACATCACTTTAAAATGGTAACGATAATTAGGAATTATTGGGTGGATAATTTGGTGGTATCTGTTGGATTTAGATTGGCGAATTAAGGAATGGATAATCAAAGGTTATCTGTCAAATACGATTAGGAAATATTGCGAATAATAATAAGAAATTATTCATTATGCTCAGTTTAGATAAGTGCTGTGCTGAGCATAAGATAATTTTGAATTGCTATCACTTAAAGCGATTTGCTGTATTTTTAATGGAGAAATATTATGAATTATATACGAATTTTATCCGTGGGTGGGTTATTTCATGAATTTTATAGTCCTATACCAAATGGCTTATCAACTACCGTTTTAACTCTGAATGGAAGGGAGTTGGATGCTTCCAATTTATTTTGATCTTATATTTTTGATTCTAAGAAAATCAAATTAATTATTGATAAAATAGTTCCTGTATCGCCTAAATATATTGCTATTATATCGGATATAGATATTCTTGTACTAAATCACAATCAACATAAATCTTAACGCAAAACTATAGTCAAAATTTCTATGCTGAAATCTGTAATGCATTAAAAAATAAATCGAAGTTATCACTAATTCTATATAAACAATCTTCCTCTGTAGATTGTTCTAATTCCAAACAATGATCCCATAAGAAAACTCCTTTCCAATCATCTTGCCATATCAAAAGAATCAATCCAGCATTTATTGAATTTCCAATAATAATTGTTTCTTCTGGCAATTCCTCTCCATATTCATTGTACCAACTATTTAAGCACAAACTTCTTACCTGATTAAAACCAAACAAAACATCTATTCCTATATTTTCCTTTAATTCATCGACCCAAAACATATGAATTTCATCAATAAACTGACCTCCATTCGTATCCAATAAAAATTCTTTATAGTCTTTAGGTAATTTCATTTTTACAGTTTCTTCATAGCATATTACCTCATCAACAATTATTCCATCAAATTTTTTAAACATATTCTTTCTCCTATTTCTTTTTTAAGTTTGATATTCCACCCCTATGTCTAAATCTATCGTGCAATATCGTTTCTACCTCTTGCAATGTCACTCCATCTTCATGATGATGCCATGTTCCATCTGCACTCTTAATATATCCCATTTCTCTTGCCTTTGCAAAATCCTTATTTCTTTCTACAAAAGGTCCAATTGGTACTTCTTGCCTAACCATGCCTGCTGATTTAAAATCTGGATATCCATTTGGATAAGATACAGAATTCCCTTCCCAATCATGATATGTCCATACTCCATTTTCATCTATTGAAATTGTTCCATTTTTTCCATACCATGCATCTATGGCAGGAGAATTCAATGGCTTATTTTGCCTAATATCTTTTGTAATATCAGAACTGTTTTTATATGTCTTACTACCACTCTCAATACCACTCCCCCATCCCGGCAAAGCCTGCTGTGCCCATCCCTGCACTGCTGCCGGATATTCGGTATACTGCCCCGGAAGGTATGGCTGCTTCAAGGCTGGCG
>OCAA01001476.1_pt1 | contig 11877 bp, 10 predicted proteins | sample 1538241 | NCBI WGS metagenome assembly OCAA01 (sample SAMEA2580241, study PRJEB22360) | human gut metagenome | biome: human gut; feature: human-associated habitat; material: faeces | place: Denmark | collected 2008/2010
GGAATGGTGGCTCCCAAAGTCCGGACAGGTGGCTCAGAGAGCTCCGGAATAATCATAATATATGGATAAACCATTTCAGCTAAACAAAACATAATAAAATAGAAATTATCAACATTTAAAAACATTTTTTTTATATTAACATAATAATTTCCATATAATCCTGATGATTCTAACAAAATTGGTTTATTCTCATTCTCAACAAGGTCAAAAATAATTTCTATTATTTTGTCTTTTCTATATGAATTAATCAATTCACAAATATTACTAGACATCATAAAAACTTTTAATCCAGTTCCAAATCCGATAGATTCGCCTTCCCACTCTAAACCTTCTAAATCCTCTACCAAACGCTGCTTAACACTTCCAACATTTCCAACATTCACGAATACAATTTTGTCTATATATGGCTCTAAATCGCCAAACATTCTTGGATTATAAAACACAATATTTCTCATATCTAAAATTATGACTTTATTTTGATTTGAATTTATACACTCAAAAATTTCTTTAAACAAATTATCTGAAATCACATAATCTTTTGAATATCTAATTTTTTTAGGATTTTCTTTTGCCGAATAAAAAAAAGCATTATAGTCAATTGGAATAATTATATAATTTTTTTCATTAATAACAAACATACCCTATCTCCTTTCCAATGGAAGTTCTATCTCTATATGAACTCCCGAAAAAGGAACGTTTCTTTTTATATTATATTTTTTAAAATTATCATTTTTAAGTAATTCATTTTTAAGAAAACTTGTAAGTATCTTTGGTGTGAAAATAAGCTGCTCAGAGTTTGAATGTATCCTGACCTTGCCATTATACTCTAAAACTCTTCTTATAATATTATATAACCCATATACCTTACTTTCTTTTCTTTTGTATACACCACATAAAATAGCTTCAACCTCATCCTTACAATATAAATCAGAAGCTATTGTGTTTAAAAATCCACATCCAAAATCTGAAACTGAAATGTATATTTTTTTAGCTGAATATTTTGCATGTAAAGTTGTAAATGAAAAACTGTGACATGTTGTTTACAATTCATTATTATTTCACTCAAAAACTCAGTAATATCATTCACATAATAAGTTTGATCTAAATCACTTCTAATACATTCAAATTTGTATAGATATTCATCGGCAAATGGTGCAATACACAATTCTACCCCTCTATTAATCTCATCTACCGTATTTTCAGTATCAAAATATAGCGTACCACAAATCGGATCTATTTTTTTCCCGGTCAGACCACTATATGGAGAACTACAAAATTCAAATAATCCATATTTGTTTGCATAATGAAAAAAACCTATTTCATTTAAATAATTTTTCACCTCACCAGAGTATGATGTATCTGGAAAATATATTTTCGGAACATTACCATTTCTAATACCCAGTTCATATCCAAAGCACAACAAATTTGGGATAACAAGTGGTTCCACCTTAAATGTCCTAGAAAAATCTAAAATAATATCACTTTCTCTATACTCTATTTCATTTCTTATTGGCAAAACATGAGTATAGAATTCGTATGACGTTAAATCTCGAGGCATCTCTATAAAATAGCTTCTATCTTCCATTATTTTCCTCATTTTCTATATAATAAACTCAAGCGTTAATTATCAATTACAATACCTTACTAAAAATTTTATTTATTAACATCTTGTAATCCGTCAACTTCACTCAGCATCTGCAACGCACATTGTGTAAAACATAAACCTCTGCTTGTATAGGGAATCCATCCCCCTAAAATAACAAAATATAAAGCATCTATTATACATACAACCCAGACAATATTTAAAAGATTCCCATTAAATTTTTCTGTTGATTTAATAAATACTGAGATTGCACTTAAAAGTAAACTGATTCCAGAGAATCCAGCTACAATCAAATCCTTAACCCATACTCCCCTTTTTAATGATTCTATATCCCTTTCCAACTCAAACTTTAAAAGCTTTTGTTCTTCCAAATCTAATTCATCTATTAGGTTTTTCATAATATTATACTTTTCTTTTCTTGTATACTTATATGTCTTTTCAGTTTTCTTCAGTGATTTTTTTATTCTTAAAATATTATCATTCATTTTCTTCCTTACCTCATTATCCTTTTCCATTCTATATAATAAAATACATCCTCTAATCGTAATCATTTCTTTTTAAATCTTTTAACATATTCTTTGTTAAATTAATTTCCCCCTCCAATTAAAACTCTACTTCCAATTAGTAACAATTTAATTTTATGTTTAACATCATAAGAAAATAAGTGTGAAAAATAACTAATATAATTTTTTTTAATATCATAATACAACCCATTATAGATTTCTGGGTTTTTGCTTACATACGGATTCTCTATATTTTCAACAGAAACACGAAAAATAGCAGCCTTAATACATCTCTTTTCCTTGTCTTGCATACCAAATAGGCTAAGCATTTTTTGCAAAGCATTTACATACTTTAATTTATTATTTTCATCAAACAATTTCTGAAAATTATTTGTAGCACTATTTATATTTTCCACGTAGTTATAGCCTGGTTCTTTTGATAAATAAATCTTTATATTCTTATTATCATTTAATATTTCAACGTTAAAATAACCATCTTCTAAATATGATAATTCTTCAGCGAACCTATGCCCTCCTATAAGTTCTTTTTTAAAGAACTTATTCCAAACACTTCCCATTACGCATGGATTACTAATAACATTATCAATTGCCTCAAAACTATTAATTATTCTTTCCTTTTTTACCGAACGTAATGTATGAGCACCATTATTAACTATATAAAGCGCCATATAAACAATATCAATTTCATACTGTTCAAATATTTTAGATACCTTTTTCAAACTATTTGGCTCATAATAATCATCTGCATCACAAAAGCCAATTATATCACCATCTGCTTTATCCAATCCTATATTTCTTGCATTCGATACTCCAGATAATTTGCTTTGATAATACTCGACACAATCATATTTACGCGATAGAATTTCACATACACTCGCTGAATCATCTGTTGATCCATTCTCAATCAAAATCACTTGTAAGCCAACATTTTGATTTACTATACTTTCTATGCATCTTGTAATCGTTGATTCCGCATTATGTACGGGTACAATAATAGAATATTTCATAGAATTTCCTTCGTTTATTTAAATAATTTTCCTTTACTTTGTAATTTTTGCTTGATAATCGACCATTTTCCTGTAGTAATCCATTCCCAATAATATGACCCTGTCATATAAATCTTACTCAAACGAATACCAATTTTTCCATCAATAGTGTTTCTTATTTTTACGCTCCTCGCTCTTCTTCTTTTCATGCGTTCATCAAGCCATGATGCATCATACCAATGTATAGTATAACTATTCTCTGTAACATTTAATTTTCCTGTCTCATATTCCATGGGGCAAAAATATTCTGATGGGTATATCATAATATCCGCAATTTTTTGAATAGTATTACAATCCTCAAAACCATGTTCCTTCAAAATATTTGTTATACGATCCACAACTGTTTCGTAATTATTACTTCCATCATTATTTAAAAAATGAGACCTATGATAATTTTCCAAAATTTCTTTGTATAAGCCAAGACCAGGCTCTGCCCCGAGACCTAAACCAGAATTACATTTATCAGATCTTTCACAGCCCATAAATGCACCATTTTTTATAATATCAGACATATCCTTTATGACTTCTACGTCAGTATCAAAGTAAAGTCCCCCATAAGTATATAAAATCCAAAAACGAGCATAATCACTAACAAATGCCCATTTTTTAGCTTCATACGCTTCCTTAACATATGTACAACAATTCAAATCAAAGTTACTTTCGTTCCATTCTTTTATTTTATAGTCAGGTAAATACACCTTCCAGGATTCTATGCATTTTTGTGCTAATTCTGGCAAAGGATTCCCCCCAAACCAACAATAATGTATTATCTTAGGAATCATACTTTTTCTCCTTTTTTAAATTTACTATCATACTATTTTTATTAAGTCCCAAGAAAAGAAAAACAAAATTTTTCCCAATGAAGTACATAGTTCCTTCATACATAGACCAAATAATAAATACAATTATTATAATTCCCCAAACTACTTCTTCTTTCTTTTTTACTTCTTTTAATATTATTTGAATTATATAAAAATAAGTTAAAAACCCAACAATACCATACTCTAGAAGTACCATAACCTGACCATTATCTAAGGAATAATATTGGTACTGATTCCAAATACTAGTATCTATTGCCTTTCCAAATATTGTAATCGGATAAACCAATAAACTTCTATATGCAAGACCAATTCTGCCATTAAAAAAGCCATCATTAATGAGTCCTGATATAGTTGATGTTCCATTATCCCTAGCATAAATAAACATGCAAAAAATCAGTACTCCTAAAATTGCTACATATACAAAAGGCAGAAATTTCAATATTATTTTCTTGATAATATTCATTTTTGACATTCCAATAAGAATGATTGCAAAAATCCCCAAAAAAAACGATGATCTTCCTTTTGAAAGAACAAAAAGTAAAATCTCACACATCAACGAAACTATATAATGTCTAGTCTTTAACTTATCTTTATTCAAACATAAATAGAGCAGAATAATTGATGTTCCTTGTGCCGCCAACATATTAGGATGAGTAAAGCCTAGCGAAACTCCATCCGTAATATATGAACCCTTATTAATTTTCACCCCACCCATATCCAATACTCCTAACAAAGAGAAAATCACAATGATTCCAAACAGTATTGTCTCTTCTTTTAGTATCATTTTTAATATTATTTCCAGATAATTATTTGGCATAAGAATTATCGCTAACACTGTCATCAATAAACCTGAAAATCCGCTAGATACATAACATAAAATACCTATTAAAACTAAAAAACTGTTTCTTATCAACTCTTTATTCGAATATTTTCTGATAACGATATATATTATTGCCACAAGTAACGCACTATATTGAATTACATCATGAAATAAACTATTATTAACATTCGGAATTGATGTTGCCTCTAACATATACATTGCAATCAATAAAAAAATAAATATTTTATATAATGATTCTATATTAAATTTTACTCTCAAAATATTCCTCCATATTTATTCAGCAATTTATATTATATTTCTTATTTTCAATACCAAAATAATTAAATTGAATAATCTTGCCTTTAAAAATTTTAATAATATATAATGATCAATTTGCAATTTTTCTTTTACATCTAAAAGATACTTCAAATTATCCTCTAACATAGAATCATCTCGTATTTTTTTTAAATACCGCCTTTGTTCATTAATTGATTCCCATTTATTATACCGTGACTGTGTAATTGCCCTTCCAGATGTTTGCAATACTTTTATTGCAAACAGTTCATCAAAATCATTCAAATTCCATTTATTCTTTTCTATCTTTATCTGATCAAATATACGTTTGAATGTAAAATAATAATTGCTATCAAATTTAGCAGTCATTCCAGAGCCACATCTATAGTCATATAATGGTTCGTTTAAATAAACAAATGTATTTGCATTAGAATAAAATTCCAACGATTGTAATGTATCTTCCCCTGTACTCAATCTACCATATTCACTATAATCTTGCTTTATATCAATACAAATTCGTTTAACTATTTTCCCGCACATACTAACCACACTATGTCCCATTAAATATTCACGAAGGACTTTTTCCTTTGATATCAAACAATCTTTCTTATCCGAAAAAATATTCTCATATGATATAGTTTTATTCTTTCCATCATAGCTATAATGATTAAAAATAATCACATCCGGATTTTCATATTTATTTATTATTCCTTGTACAGAAGTAAGCATACCTCTCTCTAATAAATCATCTGAGTCACAATTAACAATAAACTCACCTGATGCCCTTTGAAATCCATATCGCCTTGTGGCTAACAGCCCCTGGTTTTCTTTATGAAAAGTCTTAACCAATGTTGGAAATTTAATCATATATTCATCACATATTTTACCGCTATTATCTGTAGAGCCATCATCTATTAATAGTATTTCACAGTCATTATTAATAGAATCTAACTGTTGTAATATAGACTGCATGCATTCATCCAAATATTTTTCTACATTATATACAGGAATCACTATACTGAATAACATATAACTTCACCTAAAATCTTTCTCTTTTAATCATAAAGGCCCAAATTAAAGATATATTCATCTATATATTTTCCACCATTCAATGCATAGCTAAATTTAGAACCTTGTGTTATTGAACTTATCAAATACTTACACTTAGACAGCAAAATCATCTTTACCAAATATCTTTGCCCACGTAATTTTTTGTTAACCTCTAAGACATTTGATTTACTAAGAACATCCTTTCCATCATAATTGTATATGAACGAATCATATGAAACCGTCCTTATAGACTTTCCAAATTTACTTACTAATGAATCATAGATTTCTCCATCTTCAGTAACTAAAAAAATCGGTGCATTATATTTATTAACAAACCTAATTATTTGTTCTTCCACCTGTCTAACGTTTGGTTGAATATATTCACCCGAAGGTTTCAGCCTAACATAGTCAGTTCCCCTAACATATACTCCTATACATTTATCAATATCTATGTTTTGTGCCTCGGCCTCAACTGCCTTTAAAACTTCATTACTAAATCTAAGATTATTAAATAACAGATCATAACTCTTTTTTTCAATTTCTTTGTCAAAGAAAATATCTTTTTCAAATAATCCTAATGGATTAATATTATTAAATGTCCATCCCGACAAATAAACATTCTTACACGAATAAACCTCTTCTTCAGTAATCTCTGATGGTTGCACAAAAAAATATTCCCACACATTATCTATCCCATTGTAATATTGAGTCATATAATTTTTCCAATCTACATATGGTATATAACCTTTTTGTTTTGCATAGTCTATATATATCACCTGTTTATGAATTAAAGAAAGTAAACCCTCCACTCCATCCTGATAATCAGGTTTTATTAAATATATAATTTTATTCTCATTATATTCTCCAAAACTCTTTTTCTTTTGTAGGACATCCCTTCTAGCTATACAATAATATAAATATTTAAGTTTATATCCCCAAAATCTATGTTTACGTTGAAATTTTAATCCATTCGGCATAATCTAATTTCTTCCATTTTTCTTTTTTATACTTAAACAACATTTTAATTTCTAAATTATTACCAGTTATATGATTAACTACTAAAAAGCAATATTTCTATACTCCTCTCTATAATTAAAGAATATAGTGAATTATGTCCTCTAATCCAGAACAAAACTTCTCATTATTACCACTCATCCCATGCCCCATTCCTGTAGCAATCTGGTCGTAATCCATAATAATCTCTTCTAATTTTCCAATATCTTCCACCGGAATAATTGTTCCCATTCTCTCAGCAACATTTCTCGCAAATTCTACTTGATGATCATTCACATGCTCATCAAACTTATGCTGTCTCGGAACCACAATTGGCACTTTTCCAATCTGAAGTGGCATAATAAAACTAGCCGGTCCACCATGTGTGATTACAATTCTTGCATCCTCAACATTTTTTATCATCTGCTGATAAGGAATGAGTTTACTCCACTCACAATACTTAGGTTCATAAGTACTGAAGCCTGTCTGCATAATTACATCTTCCTGAATTACACCATCTCTTTTTAGTTCATCTACTTTCTTAATCAGCCTGTTAAAAGGCTGCTCATGAGTTCCAACTGTTACAAAAATCATTATTCCTTCCTCTAAAAGATACTTCCCAAATTAATTGCTTTTGGATAGACTTCTTTTTGTTCTTCCCACTGCACAATAAACTTATCCACTATCGGATATACCATTTTTCCTGTCATTGTAGGTTTGTCTATACGATCAAACACTTCAATATAAACTAGTTTTGCTCCGAATAATTTTCCTAAGTAGAAAAAAGGAACAGCTACAGCAGCACCGCTTGAGATAATCAAATCTGGTTTTTCTTTTCTTAAGACCTTCCAAGCTATTTTTGTGTTTTTAATCAATGCCTTCAAACTTCTGTTTGTCGGATAATAACACGGATACATCTTCTCACCTTCAAGAATGCTGCGCGCATCTTCTTTGTCAAATGTTACCCAAAATCTGTCTTTGTCTTTCCAGAATGGCTTGAGCATATACAAATGTGTAAGATGTCCTCCTGATGAACCCACAAGACATATTTTCATTTTTTCCTTATTAGCTTTTCTTTTCATCGTTACACTGCTCCATCATTCTTTACTACACCTAACACAGTCTGAAGTATAATCTTAATATCCCCCTTCACACTCCACTCCCCAATATACTGGGTATCCAGCTTTACCACTTCCTCAAAGTCCGTGATATTACTCCTGCCACTCACCTGCCACAGCCCGGTCAGTCCCGGTCTGAATGACATTCTGGCTCTGTGGTGTGGTTCATACTTCTCCCACTCATCGAGTGTTGGTGGTCGAGTTCCTACCAGACTCATATCTCCTTTGAGGATGTTCCAAAACTGCGGCAGCTCATCTATTGATGTCTTCCTGATAAACTGTCCTACACCGGTTTTTTTTGTTCCATCCGACAGTATCTTGTTGCCTATGATTCGCGGGTCGAAATCCATCTTAAACATCATTCCGTCGCTCACCTTGTTTTGTGCCATGAGCTCCTTCTTTCGCTCCTCGGCATCCATGTACATGCTTCTGAATTTGTACATCTTAAACTTTCTTCCGTTTCTGCCGATTCGCTCCTGTGAGAAGAAAATTGGCCCCGGCGATGCGATATAGATTGCCGGAGCAACAAATATGGTTACAAGCATTGTGATAAGACAGCCAACCAGTCCACCAAGTATATCCATTGCTCTTTTTGCAACAAGCTGTGATGTGCTCGCATAGTTCATACTTGCTGTGATGACTGTGTAGTCACCTATTTTTTCTATCTGATTGAAATTGCCTGACATGGCCTTGTTTTTAGTGATGCCTCTGTGAACTGCTATACCCATCTCTATAAAGTTTGCTACCATATCATCGGGATATTCGCTCTCCGCACATGGTGGGATAAGCACCTCATCCACCCATTCCTCGCAGGCGTAGTCCACTATCCCGTCATGGTTTGCTACGATTGGTATTTCACATATTGTTTTGCCCTTCAGGTCGGCATCTGTTGCCGCTGCCACTATCTGTGTGTATCCAAAGCCATTTTCCTTTAGTCCCTGAAGTGTCTCCTCGAGGAGCTTTTCCGGTGCTATGACAAAGAGTGATTTTTTCGATGAAGCAAAGCTTCTTTTTTTGATAATTTTCTTTAACACCACTCTGCCTAAGTACGACACGAGAATATATATTGGAATCATGATGTAATAAGACATACGCGAATATATCTCGCCCATCTGTGTGGTAAACAGGAAGAAGGTCGTTATTATTTCCACAAGTGCCACATGCTTACATGTAGCTATGAACTCATCGAGATAGCCGCGCTTCAATACATTTTTGAAGGCATCGGATACTATTTCCACGAAGAAATCTATGAGCAGAAATGCTACTGCCAGTATCCTGTAGTCTTTATCTATGTATGGATTGCCAGGTCCAAAGCGCCATATGTATGAGACTATGAATGCTATCTGCATACACAGGACATCTAAGAGCATAAAGTCTATATGCTTTGTCCAGCCTCTTCCTTTCTTTCTGTACATTTTTTCTGTGTCTCCCTGTATTTCTTGATTACCCTATTTCCAGTTCATCCCTATACTGTCGAGCCTTGCTATGCGCTCTGTGTCGAGCACCATGCCGCTGGCGTTAGGGTTTTTTCTTTTGCATCTGATATTTGATATCCAGCGTCCCAGCTTCACTCCGTCTGTGGAGTATGATACTGGTACGTCCAGATTGCCGTTTTTCTCGTAATATGTTTTTGCAAGCTCAAATTTCCTGTTCCACTGTATGGCAGTCTTGCTTTCTGACCTGTAGCCTATGCTCTGCAGGCGCTTTAGCTGCTCGTTTGTCATTAAGTGGCTATTGGTCTGGTTTGACAGCCACCGTCCAAGTGGTATGCCGTCTGCTGTGACGTACTTTGCAGGTACTTCGAGGTTTCCATGCTCCTTGTAGTAGGCCTTGGCTGCGCTGTAGTACTCTTCCCACTTCTGCTTGTTGTGGTCCCATATCATGCCAAGCTCCTCGAGTGCTTTTCTCTGCTCATCGGTAAGAGCCTGCTCTATTCCATACTTTTTTACCTTGAAGCGCATGTTGTTGATCCATGAGCCGAGCCTAAAGCCTGTAGGCGATACATATTTGGCCTTGATGTCCAGATTGCCGTAGGTATTGCGGTAGCTTTTAAGCTCCTCAAGTACCTCCTGCCAGCTTGAGTCCGTGACATCCCATATCATGCCTATGTCGTTTAGCTTTTGTATCTTTTCCCAGGTGAGGTTTCCGGATATATTGCCTGACTTCACACGTCTCTGGGTATTTATCCATGCTCCCAGTGTGAGGCCTGCCCCAGTGACATAGCTCTTTGGTATCTTGAGATTTCCATTTTCCTCATACCACTGCTTTGCTGCCTCATAGTATGTGTCCCACGCGCTTCCCAGATTTTCCTGCAGGCGCATGAATATTTCCCTGCTGTCCTTGGTCTCGTCTATAATGCGGAATCTGTCGTCAAAGTGCTCTCTTGGCGAGTGAGTGTCCGGATACAGCAAAAATGCTTCCTGCATCTCGTTTTTCAGGCAGTCTATGCAGTATAGACTGTCGAAGTTATTGACCAGGTCAAATATGACCGGTTGGTTTTTGCTTCCTGCTGACAGTGCTCTGCCTATCTGCTGCAGATAGATGATTGGCGATACTGTAGGGCGAAGCAGTATTACTCCGTCCACATCGTCCACATGTATGCCCTCATTCAGCATGTCTATGCAGTAGAGGAGCTTTAGGTGGCTTCCTGTGTCCTTTTTGAATTCGGCAAAAGCTTTGCTGGTCGACGCATCGTTGTAGTACGCTGTGTATATGTGTGGCTTTTTGTCCACCTTGCTAAACCAGTCGCCTGCCTGCTCCTTCATCTCATCCATATGCTCTCTGCTCGAGCAGAATACTATGTATTTGCCATCAGGCTTTGTCATCTGTCTTGCAAAGACCTCTGCGAGACCGTCAGCCTGCTCGAGTGCACGCTTTAGCTGCTCTAGAAGCTTTTCGTTTTCCGATACAAGTCCCGGGTTTGATAAGCCCTCGATTCGTTTTTTCAGTTGTTCGAGTTCTTTCTTGTATGAATACATGGCTATGACATATTTAGGCTCCGGAAGTATTTCCCTCACGATTGCTTCTCCGAGTGTCATCTCTGAGGCTATATTGCCCTCAAAGAGCTCCTCTGCCATATTACGTTGGTTGTCCAGATAGCGTATGTTTGTCGCTGAGAGCCCCAGGCGCTTTGCCTTCGGATATGCTTCCAGAAGCTTTCTCACACTCTTGCCCCACTCTGCGGCTCCACAGCGGTGGAACTCATCGAGTATGATATAATCAGGGTGTAGGGTGTCTATGCTGTCCTCATGCTTCATGAGTCTGCTGTACGACATGTATTCTATGTTTGAGAACTGTGTGTCTATGTTCTCAAGCTGTGTCTTGTAGATGTACTCACTTGGCGATAGCCATAGAAAGTGCTTGTGTGGATGTTGCTCCACGAGCTTAAAGGCTATCATCGACTTGCCCGTGCCTGTCGGATGGATGACGGCTGCCATCTGCTTGTCCTCCAGCATGGTCTCGACTGCTCTGTATGCATCTTCGTTGTGCTTGTAAAGATGTATGCTCATTTGCTGCCTCCGGGTGAAACACTACATTAAAAGGGAGGTTGGATTTCGCAGATTATTACAATCTGCGAAAATCACCTCTGTTAAAAACACTAGATATAT
>OCAA01001488.1_pt1 | contig 11744 bp, 9 predicted proteins | sample 1538241 | NCBI WGS metagenome assembly OCAA01 (sample SAMEA2580241, study PRJEB22360) | human gut metagenome | biome: human gut; feature: human-associated habitat; material: faeces | place: Denmark | collected 2008/2010
CTTTACGTTGTTCTAAGGTAGATGTCGCAAGCGCCCGCCGCAGGCGCGGGAATGTGCCAAGGCACATTCTTTGTTGCGCATAGTTGATACCCGGTAATATAAAAAGTAGGAGGTTAAGCGTATATGAAAGCATATTGGAATTGTACGAAAGAGCAGTTGGAAGAAATGTTTGGCTTTCGGGAAAAAGGATTAACAGAAGAAGAAGTAGAAAGAATACGAAAAGAGACAGGCGAAAACCGGCTGAGCGAGGGCAGACATAAGAGTCTGCTGCAGGTGTTTTTAAGCCAGTTTTGTGACTTGATGGTAATAATCCTGATTATTGCAGCAATTATTTCCATGTTTTCCGGAAATACCGAGAGTACCATCGTAATTTTTCTGGTATTGCTTATGAATGCTGTTCTTGGTACGATACAGTATAGGAAGGCAGAAAAATCACTGGATAGTTTGAAGGATTTGGCGGCACCAGCGGCCCGGGTTATCCGGGATGGAAAACGTCAGGAGATTGCATCCAAAGAGATTGTGCCCGGGGATTATGTAATCTTAGAAGCAGGGGACATGATTGTGGCAGACGGAAGAATTCTTCGCAATTATTCCCTGCAGGTCAATGAAGGCTCACTGACAGGAGAGTCTGTCAATGTAGAAAAAAATGAAGAAGTATTGCCGGAAGAAGTACCGTTGGCAGACCGGAAAAATATGGTATTTTCCGGAAGCTTTGTAACATATGGAAGAGCGGAGGTACTTGTAACAGCAACAGGAATGAAAACGGAATTAGGAAAGATTGCCGGGTTGATGAATCAGACGAAGGAGCGGAAGACTCCGCTTCAGATAAGCCTTGATTCTTTCAGCAAAAAGCTGGCAATACTGATTATGGCAATCTGTGCACTGGTCTTTTGTCTTGGCATTTACCGGAAGATGCCGGTCATTGATGCCATGATGTTTGCTGTTGCACTGGCAGTAGCGGCAATACCGGAAGCATTAGGCTCCATTGTTACAATTGTGCAGGCAATGGGAAGCAGGAGAATGGCAAAGGAGCACGCCATTGTCAAAGAATTAAAAGCTGTGGAAAGCTTAGGCTGTGTATCGGTAATCTGCTCCGATAAGACGGGAACACTGACACAGAATAAGATGCATGTGGAAGAGGTTTATCTGAATGGTATGACTTGTAAACCGGATGAGATGACCTTGGAGTCCAGCCTGCAAAGGCTTTTTTTATACAATGCTATTTTAAATAATGATGCCAGCATAACGGATGGAAAAGTACTGGGAGATCCGACAGAGTCTGCCCTGTTGGAAATGTTCCACGAAGTCCGCCTGAATCAGGACAGAACGGAAAATGTAGGGCAGCTTACCATACAGGAAGAAACGATTCGAAATATGATTCCGAGATTAGAAGAAATTCCATTTGATTCTGAACGGAAATGCATGAGCAGTAAATACCGGCTGCGTGGCGAAGAAGAAATTATTTTTACAAAAGGAGCAGTAGATGTCCTTTTAAACCGTTGCATAAATGTGGCATATGAAGAAGAGATAAGACCGATGGATAATGTAGAAATCGCAAAAATCCAGAAGCAGAATCAGCATTTTTCTGAAAATGGACTCAGGGTACTGGCATTTGCATGTAAGAAGTCCGGGGGAGAACTGACGGTGGAAAAGGAAAATGGACTTACCTTTTTAGGATTAGCTGCCATGGCAGACCCGCCAAGGGAAGAATCCATACAGGCAGTAGCAGATGCGAAGCGGGCGGGAATCCGCACCGTAATGATTACCGGAGATCACAAAATCACAGCCGTTGCGATTGCAAAGCGTATTGGAATCTATGAAGAGGGGGACCTGGCATTAACTGGAACAGAGCTGGATGCCTGCCCGGAAAAAGAACTGGAAGAAAAGATTGATAAAATATCTGTTTATGCGAGAGTGTCACCGGAGCATAAGATACGGATTGTAAAAGCCTGGCAGAAGAAGGGCAATATCGTTTCCATGACCGGAGACGGTGTAAATGATGCACCGGCATTAAAGCAGGCAGACATCGGAGTAGCCATGGGAATAACCGGAACGGAAGTGGCAAAGGATGCGGCAGCCATGATATTAACAGATGATAACTTTGCTACGATTATTAAAGCAGTAACGAACGGAAGAAATATTTACCGTAATATAAAAAATGCTATTTTATTTTTACTTTCCGGCAACATGGCAGGAATTTTATCTGTATTGTATACATCCCTTTTGGGGCTTCCGGTTCCATTTGCTCCGGTGCATTTACTGTTTATTAACCTGCTGACAGATTCCCTTCCGGCAATTGCCATTGGCGTGGAACCGCAGGATGCAAGTTTATTGGAAGAAAAACCAAGGCAGGCATCGGAAGGAATTTTATCTGGAGAGACATTCCGGCGAATTATGTTGCAGGGCTTATGCATTGCGGCATCCACCATGGCAGCATTTTATATCGGAAATGGAAAAGGTGCGGCAATGGCATCCACTATGGCATTTGCAACACTGACATTGGCGCGTCTTTTCCATGGATTTAACTGTCGTGGAAACAAGACCATTTTTGCATTGGGCTTTACCGGAAATCCATACAGTATCCTTGCATTTGTGTCTGGAAGCGTGCTGCTGGGACTGGTGCTTTTTGTACCGCCGCTGCGGGGGTTATTTTCAGTAGAATCATTGTCCTGTCCTGCTGTGATTGAGATTATTCTGCTGGCAGCACTTCCGACCGTTGTCATCCAGATGGTCAGAGGAGTGAGAGAGTTAAAAAAATAAGCCAAATTTGCGCCAGTGTCCGGGAAGAAGTTTTTGATGAAATGCGTTATCGTTCTTGAAAGTGTTTTTTCTGATAATAAATTGTCTTTTCGCTGCTTTGACTGCTCACCCCGTCTGTCCGTCGGAAGCGGATGCGAACTGGAATCTGCAAGGGCACATAAGAATTTCGATATTGTGTTTGATTTCGGCTGGCAACCGGCGCAAATTCACATCCGTGTTCAATTGCGCCTCACTGGCACATCCCTGTGCCAGTGTTGCCGGTTACAGACGAAATTCTAAGAGCCCTTGTGCAGATTCCGATAATGCATCCGTACTCCGACGGACAGACGGGGCGAGATGTCAAACATTGGAAAGACTATTTTAATATAGAAAGAAAAAACACTTTCTTAGAACGGTCGCATTTTAGCAGCTTGCTTCTTCCCGGACACCGGCTGCAAATTCGTGCTTGTATTATTCTCTCTGTCCTTAGCCCATCTGGCTGCATCAACTCTTGACGGAAGCTGTTCTGCGACATATACTAAGCTTAATCACAAGGTAAGGAATGAGACAGATGTATCGGAAAAAGATAATCAGGCATTTGGCACTGCTGTGGAGCATCCTGTTTCTGGTAGCCATTGCAGGCGCATCCACCAGAACAGAACAGGTTTCCCCGACAGAGAAAGAAGCCTTTGCAGTAAATTACATAGAATTAAAGAATGTCCGTCTTTTAGATACTCCGGATAAGATGTTATCCAGAGAGGAGCAAATGCAGAATACAGGCATTGCGGCATTGACACTAGGCTGCAGCGGTAGACTGGCGAACCATAGGAGAAATATTGGAATGATGTTCTGGCTGCTGTTGGTGGTACTGCCACAGCTTTTTATGGGACGCATTCAGAGGAACCGGAAGAAGCATGGCGATAATGTACTAAGGAGCCTGATGTTAGCAAGGTTTGAGCGGAAGGCGGACGGAAAGAAGGAAGCATTGGCACCCGCATATTAAATACATAAAATAATAATATGCGAGGTGTAAGAAATGAATATTTTTATCTGGATTATGATAATCTTAGGTGGTGGAGTAGGAATTCTTTCCTGTGCTTATCTGGTACTGGCAATGCCGGTACTTCTGGTATGGAAGATTTGCCGGAAGGTAAAATATCACATTGGATTATTTGATTAGAAGATAAAGAAAAAGAAAAGAGGATTCTGGAATCTGGCAGCAGGTCAGAAAACAGAGTCCTCTTTTTACTTTACAGGAAATTGCTTTCCTGTAAAGTAAAAAACGCTCCGCGAGGATGCGCACTGCGGCGTATAAGGTAGATGTCGCAAGCGACCGCCGCAGGCGCTAGAATGTGCCAAGGCACATTCTTTGTTATGCACTTACGGGTATTTCTAAAATTTTTATGAAAACCATGATATTTTTCGAAAGTGAGATGTAAAAATGTTCGGAATAAGGTAATATAAAAAACAGAGTGAGAAAGAAAAAGTAAAATAGAAAAATAAGAAATGGAAAACGAGAGAATATCATATGCTTCAGATTCAACACATTTATAAGGAATATAAGACCGGAAGTCTGGTGCAGAAGGCACTGGATGATGTCAGCTTAAATTTAAGGGATAATGAGTTCGTGGCAATCCTCGGGCCGAGTGGGTCGGGAAAGACCACATTGCTTAATATAATCGGAGGACTCGACCGTTATGATAGCGGAGATTTGATTATCAATGGAATATCCACGAAGAAATACAAGGACAGGGATTGGGATTCTTACCGGAACCATACCATTGGTTTTGTGTTTCAAAGTTATAATCTGATTCCCCATCAGACGGTACTTGCAAATGTGGAACTGGCATTGACCATTTCCGGTATCGGTAAGGCAGAGCGGAAGAAACGAGCCGTTGCGGCATTAGAGCAGGTGGGACTTGGAAACCAGTTACACAAGAAACCAAGCCAGATGTCCGGTGGACAGATGCAGCGTGTAGCCATTGCAAGAGCTTTGGTCAATGACCCGGATATTCTGCTGGCGGATGAACCGACGGGAGCATTAGACAGTGACACCAGTGTGCAGGTCATGGATTTGCTGAAGGAAGTGGCAAAAGACCGGCTGGTAGTTATGGTAACCCATAACCCGGAATTAGCAGAGCAGTATGCTACCAGAATTGTTAGATTAAGTGATGGAAAAATTCGTGCTGACTCCAATCCTTATGAAGTGGATGAGGAAATGTTGAAGGAACCGGAGCATAAAAACATGGGAAAATCCTCCATGTCATTTCTTACGGCATTGTCCTTAAGCTTTAATAATTTAAAAACGAAAAAGGCAAGAACCCTGCTGACTTCCTTTGCAGGCTCTATTGGAATTATCGGCATTGCACTGATATTATCTCTTTCTACCGGTGTAAATAAATACATCAAAAATGTAGAGGAAGAGACCTTATCCGAATATCCGCTGCAGATTCAGAGTACGGGATTCAGTCTGGCATCCATGAGTCTTGGAATGGCAGATTCTGAAAAGAATACGGAAAGTGATGACGGAAATGCCAAAACAGATAAAGAAAATTCCGGGGATAAAGTAAAAGTCATTAAGATGGTAACCAATATGTTTTCCACGATGGCATCTAATGACCTGGAGGCTTTGAAAAAGTATCTTGATGAAGGAGACAGTGGAATTGAGCAGTATACTACAGCGGTGGAGTATACTTATAATATCAGTCCGCAGATTTTTAAGGAAAATGAAGACGGAATACGTCAGGTAAATCCGGACAAATCTTTTGATGCAGTAGGTCTTGGAACTTCATCTGGTTCCAATAGTCTGATGTCATCCATGATGAGCACGGATGTTTTTTATGAGATGCCGGAAAACAGTAAGTTATATGAAAAGCAGTATGATATTAAGGAAGGACGCTGGCCGGAAAATTATAATGAGTGTGTGGTGGTGCTTACTTCCAATGGCGGAATTAGTGACTTTTTACTGTATACATTAGGTCTTCGTGACCCGCTGGAATTAGACGAGATGATACAGCAGTTTGCCAGTGAGGAAAATATTGAGACACCATCTGATTTTGGAACTTATACTTATAAGGATCTGGTAGGAATCCAGTTTAAACTGGTGAACAGTGCGGATTATTATACTTATGATGAAGAGTATCAGGTCTGGAAGGATAAGTCGGATAATGAAGACTTTATGAAACAACTGGTGGCAGACGGAGAAGAGCTTACGATTGTAGGTGTGGTGCAGCCGGCAGAAGGAAGTAATGCCGCATCCTTAAATGCAGGAATTGCATATCCAAAATCTCTGACAAAGCATGTGGCAGAGGAAGCGGCAAAGAGTGAGATAGTAAAGCAGCAGCTTGCAAATCCGTCCGTAAATGTCTTTACCCATGAAGCGTTTGGTGAGGTAGATAAGGAAAGCGGATTTGATATGCAGTCATTGTTTACTGTAGACAGTGAAGCATTGGAAAAAGCATTTTCCTTTGATGAAAGTGCCTTAAGCGGGTTGGAAAATTCTATGGGGGATATGGGAAGTGCCGATTTGTCCGGAGCATTTTCCATGGATGCTTCTTCCATGGGTCAGTCAATTTCTGCGGAAGAAATGCAGGCAATTGCAGGCAGTCTCTTAGAGGGCTACCAGCAGTATGCAAAGGATAATCCGCAGGCAGATTATTCGAATCTGTCCCAGTATTTTATGAACTATTTAAATACGGAAGAAGCCCGGAAAATTTTATCCGATAATATCAAAGAGATTATTACAGCAAATGGCATGGTAACTATTACACCGGAGCAGATACAGAGCCTCATCCAGCAGATTATGGGTGGATATCAGCAGTATGTCATAGACCATGGTTATACCGACCCAGAGAAATTTGATGAGTACTTAGCAGAATATTTGCAGACAGAGGAAGCCCAGGGAATCATAACAGCGTGGGCATCTGAGATATTTACAGGTAGTGGAAATATTGAGATTACGCAGGAGCAGATGCAGAAATTGTCTTCTGAATTATTTGCAGGTTATCAGACTTATGCACAGAATAATGGATTACCTGACCCGGCAAAATTGGGAGATTCTTTTGCGGCATATCTGAATACAGCAGATGGTCAGCAGAGAATTGCAGCCGGACTTTCGAATGTTATGAATGTGGACGCAGTACAGCAGCAGATGATGACGGCAATACAGCAGTATATGCAGCAGGCAGTGACACAGATGGAAAACAAGCTGCAAAGTGCCATGGCATCCGGCATGCAGGTGGATGAAGAAGCATTTTTAAATGCATTTCAGATTAATATGAATGAGGATGAGCTGACAGAGCTTTTGATGTCTATGGGTTCTGCAACCGGAACAACCTATGAGAATAACTTAAAGAAATTAGGCTATGTGGATTTTGCAGTGCCAAGCGGAATTAATATTTATCCGAAGGATTTTGAAAGCAAGGAGCATGTGGTAGAAATTTTAGATGCATACAATAACCGCATGGAAAAGGAAGGCAGGGACGAGCAGGTGATAACCTATACCGATATGGTAGGAACGCTGATGTCTTCCGTAACCGATATTGTGGATATTATCACATATGTACTGATTGCATTTGTGGCAATTTCGCTGGTGGTATCTTCAATTATGATTGGTGTCATTACTTATATCAGTGTGTTAGAGCGAAGAAAAGAAATCGGAATCCTAAGAGCCATCGGAGCATCGAAGCGGAATGTTTCCCAGGTATTTAATGCAGAGACCTTTATTATCGGACTGTGTGCCGGACTGATTGGAATCGGATTTACACTGCTTCTGATTATTCCGGTCAATGCGATTATCCATAATCTTGCAAATACAACCGATGTAAGTGCGGTGCTTCCGGTAGTTCCGGCACTGGTGCTGATTTTACTCAGTATCCTTTTGACCCTTCTGGGTGGTCTGATCCCATCAAAGAAAGCATCGAAGAGTGACCCGGTAACAGCACTCCGGACGGAATAATGAGGTTGACATTTTTTGAAAAACATTTATAATAAGTAGCAAAGCTACCTAAAAGGAGTGAAATTATGGCAGTGAAGATGCCGCTTGGACTTCGGATTGCAATTATAGACCGGGCATTCCGTCGCAAAATGGATGAATGGGCAGAAGAAATCGGAATTACTGCCGTCCAGCTTCGGGTATTAGGAGAAGTCAGTCTGATGGAAGATAATGGAGTGGAAGAAGTAAATCAGAAGGACTTAGAACATATCGAGCAGGTGACACATCCGACAATGACGGGAATTATAAAAAGGCTTGAGGCAAAAGGATTTTTAATCTGTGCACCAAGTGAGAATGACCGGCGTTATAAGAAAATATCCTGTACGGAGAAATCCCGTGGAATCCATAAGGAGATTGCGAAGAAGGAAGCACAGGTTGTAAAAGAAATGTGTAAGGATTTTACACCGGAGCAGATGGAAACATTTCTGCAAATGACAGAGATGATGTTACAGAATATTTCCTAAGCATAAAATAAAAGTGAAATCGGAAGAGGAGGAAGTTACCGTGTAAATTTTCTTTTCTGATTTCACTTTCGTTTTGAACTAATAGGTAGCCTTGCGACTTAATGAAAGAAAAATGGAGGTAATGATTATGCCAATGCATAAGAGAGAAAGTTTGATTTATACGGTGTTAATGTGTTTTACCATGGTATTATGGATGAGTATGTATAATGTAGCACTGCATATGGGAACACTGAATATGGAAGTAATAAGAGAAGGCTGGCTGGGATTCCCGCTGGCATATGTATGCGCAATGTGTCTGGATTGGCTTCTGGTATCTAAAATTGCAAAGGGATTTGCATTTCGTTTTCTGGTAAAACCAGAAAGCAGCACAACGAAAAAAGTGATTGCAGTTTCCTGCTGTATGGTAGTTCCGATGGTAATTTTCATGTCCTTATACGGTGGACTGGAAGCCTGCGTAAAAAGCGGAGCATGGAATATGCTTCTGATTATCTGGCTTACCAATATTCCAAAGAATTTTATTATGGCACTGCCGTTTCAGCTTCTGATTGCAGGTCCGTTGGTAAGAAAGATTTTCCGGACAGCATTTCCGGTTGGAACCGTATTATTAGAAGCAGAAAGTGGAAATCCTGTATAAGAATTCCTCTTGTAAAATCCAAACATATGTGCTAATATAAAACAAGAACAAATGTTCTTGAAAGGCATTGATATGAATGGAAATAAAATCTATTTATGTATTGATTTAAAATCTTTTTATGCATCGGTGGAGTGCGTGGAACGGGGATGGGATCCGCTGACTGCCAGGCTGGTGGTCGCAGACCCGGAACGCTCAGAGAAAACCATCTGTCTTGCCGTATCACCGGCGTTAAAGCAGATGGGAGTTCCCAACCGGTGTCGTGTCTTTCAGATTCCCAAAGAAATTCCATATAAGATGGCACCACCCCGTATGCAGCTATATATTGATTATGCGGTGGAAATCTATGGCGTATATTTAAAATATATTGCAAAAGAAGATATTCAGGTCTATTCCATTGATGAAGCATTTTTGGATGTGACGGATTATCTGCATCTCTACCAGATGACAGCAGTGGAACTGGGCAGAAAAATTATGCAGGATATCTTAGATACCACGAAGATTCCGGCTGCCTGTGGTGTAGGAACCAATCTCTATTTAGCAAAGGTTGCTTTAGATATTCTGGCAAAGCATGAGACAGACCGGATTGCCTATCTGGATGAAGCACGCTACCGGGAGAAGCTCTGGAAACATAAACCGCTGACTGATTTCTGGCGGGTGGGGCGTGGAACGGTAGAGCGTCTATCGAATATGGGCATCTGCACAATGGAAGAGATTGCCCATGCCAGAGAGTCTTTATTATATAAGTCTTTTGGCATAGATGCAGAGCTGTTAATTGATCACGCATGGGGAAGAGAACCGGTAACGATAGCGGACATCAAGGCATATCGGCCGAAGAATACATCCTTTTCCAGCGGTCAGGTGCTGCCGCGGGATTATGAGTATGAGGAAGGTGCACTGGTGGTAAAAGAGATGGCAGATTTATTGTGCCTTGACCTGGTAGACCAGGGCCTTGTAACATCCCATATCAGTCTGGTAATCGGTTACAGCAATCAGAAATGCTTTGAACCGGCGAAGGGAAGCACAACGCTGCGCAGTGCAACCAGCTCCAACCGCCGGCTGCTGTCTTATGTAGAGCAGCTTTATCGGAGAATTGTAAGACCTGGAGCATATATCCGGCGGATTACATTGACTTATACCGGCGTAATGACAGAAGATTATCAGCAATTTGATTTGTTTTCAGATCCGGAAGAGACAGAGAAGGATGTGAAGGCACAGCGTGCAGCAATCTCCATCAAGCAGCGCTACGGCAGGAATGCTATTTTAAAGGGAATGAATTTGGAAGAGAGTGCAACGACAATAGAACGAAACGGTCAGATTGGAGGGCATAAGAGTGGCGTATAGAAGAGACACCATGGGAGCCGGACAGCAGGAAACAGCATCCGGCTGGAATGAGAGAGAGAATCTGAGAAGAGAGAAAATGGACATCGAAGACCGTGCCAAGCAGTTTATGCCCTTCGATGCCCTGAAGGGCTTTAAGGAAGCACTGCGGAAGAAGGAAAAAGAGAAAGGGTATTGATTTTTTTGACAAAATGATATAAATATATATCTGTAGCATTGTATAGATACAGGGAGTAGATTCCACAAAACAGCTAGAAAGCTGAATCGGAATGCTGAGGGAGGAAAAGAAAGAATGATTCGAATCATGCTTGTAGAAAGTGATAAACTTTTGTGCAAGGAATATGCATTAGAAATAGCCTGGGATGAAGAATTTGCATTGGTAGCGGTAACGGGGCGGCAGAGTGATGCAATCAATATTCTGACAGAACAGGAAGTAGATGCAGTAATTGTAAATTTGGAGTTAGAAGAAGGTGACGGAATCCATCTCATTATAGAGATGAAACGGAAGTTAAAGAAACATCCGGAAATTATCGTAACAACAAATTATGGCTCGGAGCATTTTCTGCATAGCATCAATAAGTTAGATATAGATTTGGTTTATAAGAAAAATAACGAATTATTTTCACCAAAGAAAATTATTGAAATAATTAAGCTGACCGCACCAACGACTGCAGATGGAGAAAGCGAATATCATAATGGAAGAAAGGTAATCTATACGGAACAGGAAGAAACCGAAATTCAGTATGTACTTGCATGGGGTGAACTGATAAAAAGCGGTTTTGAGCCGGAACGAAAAGGAACCAAATATCTTGCAAGAGCAATTGGTATTCTGTTGGCTGTTCCCAATGGTACGTCAATCCAGATAACGAATGATGTTTATCCGCAGGTTGCACAAGTATATCAGACATCAGTAAGTGGTGTGGAAAAATCAATTCGAAATGTAATAGAACGGGTATGGTCAAAGCCAGATAAGGAGACATCATACCTCAAGAATCCAGAATGGAGAGGCTCAATACAGAACAAACCATCGAATACAGAGTATATTCAGAGTGTGGTCAGACGATTGCGGAATGTTTTACATTAAATAAATACTTACAAAATAGAAGAAATTTGAATTTCTAAGGAGATTCAGATTTCTTTTTTTTACGCGAGAAACTCGCAAAGCATGCTTTTCGTAGTTGCCTTGCATTGTAAGAAATTATGGTTATAGTTATTGGTAAAAATGCACAACCAATTCGTACTTCGTACATGAGCGTAACCGGTTTTTATATATAATTCGACTTAAAAAATTTTTGACTCGACCTTGAATCTGCTGGAAAGCGGTAAAGAAAATTTTGAGAAAAACAGCATAAAACAAGGAATTTGGAAGAAAAAATAATAAAAATAAGAGTGGCATAAAAGTCGAATATAGGGTGCTGAAAAGTCGAATTTCAGACAAAAATAAGTCGAATATTTTTCCTTGAAAGTCGAATGTAAAAGGGGAAAAATAGATAACAGACAGGATAAAAACAGAATAATAAAAGTGGAGAAAGTTATGGGATTTCAGGTAAAGTATGAAGAAATTACCAGCATTCGG
>OCAA01001492.1_pt1 | contig 11686 bp, 9 predicted proteins | sample 1538241 | NCBI WGS metagenome assembly OCAA01 (sample SAMEA2580241, study PRJEB22360) | human gut metagenome | biome: human gut; feature: human-associated habitat; material: faeces | place: Denmark | collected 2008/2010
TGCAGCATAAAAAAGTTTGACTTTTTGTGTCCAAAATATTGACATAAGACCAATAATTTAATGGTAGATACCCAAGAACAAATAGCAGCGACTTTAAGTTAATTAGTGTAGAGAATTAAACTCTACACTAATATTTATAAATGCCTATATTTATTAATATATATTGTACATTTGAAACGGTAAGGCTCGCCTCCACCACAATAAGCCGTGAAAATTTTTCACGGCTTATTTCTTGTATAAAGAAAACCCTTGCTATGAAAAGGTGTTTAGAAAAGCTTTAGTATTCAGTATGTTAAAAAACCTCCTTTTGTTAATACTTTAAGGTTTGTCGGCCAGATTTAAATAACAAAAGGAGGGACAATATAATAATATGGATACTAATAGTTTAGCACATACTAAATGGAATTGTAAGTATCATTTAGTGTTTGCACTTAAATTTAGGAGAAAAGAAATATATGGAGAACAAAAAGCGGAAATAGGAAAAATTTTAAGGCAATTATGTGAATGGAAGGGCGTAAATATCATGGTAGATCAAATAAGTTTTAGGTGTATAAAAACACTCCCACTGTATAGAGATTAATAATTAGTTGGATTATCAAAATATTGACCCAATATGTATATAATGGTAGAATGACGTGTAAAAATAATAGGTAAACCTAATGGAACTTAGGGATACAAAGCTATAGGGACTAAAGTTTTTAAACTATGTCAGCCAGCTGTCAAAGAGTACATTATACTTTTGTTTTAAGCTTAGTATTAGTATTTATGCTTATATTGATATGCAAAATATAAATTTATTAGGTATATAAATAAGTTATTCTTTAGAGTAGCTTTTTTTATATCAACTTAATGTACTTATGAGACAATAAATTACTTTGGGGGAGAAATATGCACAGAAGAAAACTATCAGCCTTAATTATGTTAGCAACCACTTTTAACTTTTCAGCACAAACTATAGATGTTTTTGCTAGTGAGATAAAAGAAGATATCAAATTATCTAGAAGTATATCAAATGAAGAAAATGGAAATATACAATTAAATCAATCTAAAGTAAGTAAGTTTGATTTACTTAATAGTAGTTATTTAGAAGAGTATAATAAAGCTTTTAAATTAGATAATTCTAAAATAATTTCAATAGCTAATAACGGAGGACAATATTCATCATCAAACATATCTAAAGCTATTGATGGAAACTTTAGTACTCATTGGGAAACAGGAAAAGTTAACAGTGAAACCTTTGAAAATGAAGTAATACTTACACTAGAGGAAGTGACGAAATTAAATAGAATAGTATATGGTGCAAGACAAGATGGTGCCAAAGGTAAAGGTTTTGCTGAAGAATTTGAAATATACTCTTCACTTACAGACAATGGGGATGATTTCACTTTAGTAAGCCAAGGAAAATATACAGATTCTACTAGAGATATAGTAGAAATAGAATTTGAAGAAACAGAATTTAAAAGAGTAAAATTTAAATTCAAAAAAGCTAATCAAAATTGGGCATCTGCCTCAGAGTTTATGCTTTATAAAAAGGATACACTATCTGAAATAATAAATAATATTTTTACAGATGGTACAATGACAAAGTTAAAAGATGAATATAGCAATATAGATGTAATAAATAATTTAGAAGCGGAACTTAATAATCATCCTTTAAAAGAACAATTAGTATATTCTATAGATTTAGCAAAAGAAATTTTAAAAGGTGATAAAGATTACTCAGATAGAACATTTACACTGACACAATATGGTGATACACATGCAAAAGCAAGAAATCAATTAAAAATGTCTACTTTTGGTACAGACTTACAATCTACAGGTATAGTGGCAAAACCAGGACAAGTATTTAGAGTTTTTGTTGATGCAGAAGACGGGGCACCACTTCCAATAATTACATTTACTCAGCAAGAAGGTAGATTTGGTTACTGGAAAAAAGAGTATCAATTACAAAAGGGTATGAATGTTATAACAGTACCTGAAATATATAGTGACTCATGGAGTATGAAATCTACAAAGGGTGGAGCAGTATATTTAATAAACAAATATACACCTGAACAACAAGGAAAAGCCCCAGTTGTACGTATAGAAGGTGGAGAATTCTTCCCATCATTCAAACCAGGAGATGATAAAGAAAAATTCTTAAAATTATTAAAAGAATATAAAGAAAAGCTAGATAAAGATCCTGAAAATACAGTTGATATATATGAATTCAGTACAAAAAGAGTATTATACACAGGAACTGCAAAAGCAGCATATCAAGTATATGTAAATGAAAACGTAGATGTTGAAGAAAGTGTAGATGTTTGGAATAAGAAATTCCAAGAAGCATTTGATTTTGCTGGATTAAAAGATGATACTAGCGATCCAGATAATGATTCTACAAATGTTAGAACAGCAGTAAGGTTAATGCAACCTTATGGTGCAGCTTATGCATATACTGATCATATAGGTATTCAAAGACATATACAAGAAATTGTATTAAGAACTGATGAAAGTAGTATAAACAGTATACTTTGGGGAATGCTTCATGAAGCCGGACACCAAATGGATATAAAGGCAAGAGAGTGGGGCGAAGTTACTAATAATATGTGGGCAAACAATGCTTATATAAAAAATGGATTAAATGATAGAGTACAATATGATAAATTATATGAGTATTTAGCACCAGAGAAATCATTAAAAACGTACGAAGAATTAGATTATTCTGAAAAACTAGGAATGTTCTGGCAACTACAAATAAAGAAAAATACTTATTGGCCAGAGTTAGAAGCATTATATAGAAAGAGAAAACCTAATCCTAGCACTACACAAGAAAAGCAAGATTTATTTGCTGAATATTCATCAGAAATTATAGGTATGAATCTAAGTAATTATTTTGACAAATATGGATTTAAATTATCAGATGAATGTAAAAATAGATTAAAAGAGAAATATTCAAATGTAGGACAAAAAATATGGTATTTAAATACTAGTGCTATGAATTATGAAGGAAATGGATTTGAAAACAAAGATACTTCTTTAGAAGTTTCATTATCAAAATCAAATTCTGGAATAAAACTAAGCATGAGTATTGCTAGTGAAGCAAAAGATGACTTCCTTGGTTATGAAATAGTAAAAAATGGAAAAGTTATAGGGTTTACTACATCTGGAACTTATACAGATTCAGAGGCAACTAATACAAATGAAAATATAAATTATGAAGTAATACCTTATGCAAAAAATTTATCAACAGGTGATAAAGTACAAATAAATTCATTAACACCAAGCATAAGTATTCAACAAGAAACTATAACATTAAATTTAAATGAAGAATTTAATGCTATGGATTATGTTAAAGGATTTACTCACTCAGGAAGTGACATAACATCAAAAGTTAAATTTGAAAGTAATGTAGATACTACTAAGCATGGAAACTATCAAGTTAAATATACAGTAGAAGATAATGATGTAACTTTTAATAAAATATTAAATGTAAAAGTAGTAAGTGACTATGATTATTTATCAGATTTTGAGTGGAAATCTGTATCAACAGCATGGGGGACTCCAAGAAGAAACTCTAATATACAAGGTAGAGTAAATGGAAATATAAAAACATTTGAAAAAGGTTTTGGAATACATGCTAATGGTAAGATAACTTATGATTTATCAGATAAAGAATATGATACATTTGAGGCATTACTTGGAGTTGATCAATCATCAATACAACCAAATAATAATTCAAGTATCAAATTTAAAATAATAGCAGATGGTAAAGTTTTAGCATCTACAGATGTTTTAGGATATTATGACAACATGGCTTATGTAAATGTTCCTGTATCAGGTGTTAAAGAGCTTGTAATTGAAGTTTCTGATGCTGAAAATGGAAATACAGCAGACCATGGACTAATAGCTAATCCAAAATTAACTACAAATAATGCTAAACCAAAAATTATAGCAGAAAATAAAAACTTAAAACTTGGACAAGATTTCAATCCAAGAGAAGGTGTTGAAGCAATTGATGTGGAAGATGGAAATTTAACATCAAAAATTGAAATTGAATCAAATAGTTTTGAAAAAGATAAAATAGGAAAATTTGAAGTTGTATATAAAGTAACTGATAAAGATAACAATGTAACAAGTAAAAAAATATATGTTACAGTATCTGAAGATTATACAGTTACAAAATCTAAGTATGGGCAGTTCTCAAATTTAGATGGATATAACGAAGAGTTTAAATTACCTATAGTATCTGCAAAAAATAATGCAGGAAATTACGGAAACAGTGTAATAGGCAATGCAATAGATGGAAAAATAAATACTCATTGGGAGACAAACTCTCCAAATAATAGTTCATTTAAAAATGAAGTAACATTTGATTTAGGTGAAGTTCAAGAAATAAGCAAGATGGCATATGCATCAAGACGTGACGGAAATAACAAAGGTTTTGCTACTGAATTTGAAATATATGTATCAGAAAGTGAATCAGGAGATGATTTCTATTTAGCAGGACAAGGCTCATATTCTGGAGCAATAAGCGATACTGTTGAATTTAATATGAGCAAAGTAAATGCAAGAAGAGTGAAGTTTAAATTTGTAAAAGCAAGTGGAGAATGGGCAAGCTTCGGTGAAGTGGCATTTTATAAAGAAGATAAATTAGCAGATAAAATGGCTGGTTTATTTACAGATGAAAACAAAACAGAAGTAGCACAAAGCTATAATACTTTAGAAAAATTAGAAGCTTTAAGAGAAGAAGTTAAAAATCATCCAGCATATGAATTATTCAAAGTTGAATTGGATAACGCTGAAAAAATAATAAAAGCTAAATTCCCAACTTTAACATTTGAAGAATTTACAATGATTGAGAAAAATACTGAATTAAATTTAATGGATGGAGTAGTTGCAAGTGATCAAGAAGATGGCAACATAACTTCAAATATAGTAGTAAATGATGGTGGATTTTCACCAAACAAAGTAGGAACATACAAAGTAACATACACAGTAACTGATAGTGATTCAAATATAACTACAAAGGAAAGAACAATAGTAGTTTATGGTCAAAGCAAATATTTATCAGATATGAATTGGGAGTCAGCTACAACTGGATGGAGAAGTGTTGTTAAAGATATGGCAGTTGGCTCAACTAGTAAGATTAAACTTAACGTAGATGGAACTGTTAAAACTTTTGATAAAGGTATTGGTGCTGCAACAAATGCTAAAATAGTATATAATTTAGATGGAAATTACAACTATTTTACAACATATGTGGGAACAGATAAAAACTATAACTTAGGAAGTACAACAATAAGATTTAGAATACTTGCTGATGGAAAAGAAGTTTATACTTCTGATGTAATAAAAACAAATACTCCTGCAGAATATGTAAGATTAGATGTTACAGGAGTTAAAGAACTTACTTTAATTGCTGATGATGTAGATGGAAACTTAGTAGGAGATTTTGCATCTTGGGCAGATACTAAATTATATAAAAATTATTCAAAACCAGTAATAGAAGGTAAAGATTTAGCAGTATTTAATGTAAATGAGGAAGTAGATTTACTTCAAGGAATAACAGCAACTGATTATGAAGATGGAAACTTAACTTCTAAAATAAATGTAAAAACAGATTATGAAAAAGGAAAAGTTGGAATATTTGATGTTGTATATTCTGTAACAGACAGTGATAACTTAACAACTGAATTTACAAGAAAAGTAGCAATTACAGATGAAGAAACTTATGTATCTGATTTAGAATGGAAATCAGCAACAATAGGTTCAGGGGCTATAGGTAAAGATAAATCAGTAAGACAACAACCTATAAAACTTTTAAATGAAAATGGAACTTATGATACTTTTAAAAAGGGTATAGGAACTCATTCTTATTCAGAAATAGTATATGATTCAACAGGATATGATATATTTGATACTTGGGTAGGTCTTGATGAATTTGTATCAAATCAAAGTGCATCAAGTGTTATATTTAAGGTTTATGTAGATGGTAAATTAAAAGCAGAAACTGATGTTATGAAATCAAATTCACCAAAACAACGTTTAATGGTAGATGTTAGAAACTCTAATGAAGTTAAATTAGTAGTAGATTCAGCAACTAATGGTATTACTTGGGATCATGCAGACTGGGCAGAGGCAAGATTTAGAAATATAGCAAAATTTAATACAGCTAAATTAGAAGAAGTTTTAACAAAAGCTGAAAATATAAATTTAAATAATTATACTCAAGAATCTATTGAAAGATTAGAAAATGCAATAAATGTTGGTAAAGAAGCTTTAAGTTCAGCTAATCAAGAAACAATAGACAAAGCTATTGAAAAATTAAAAGAAGCTATGGATTCATTAGTAGAAGTTAATTTAAATGAAATAGTGCAAATAAAAGATGAATTTTTAAAAGCTAGTATACAAAAAGAACTTGGAATATCAGGTGAAATAACAGTTGGACAAATGAGAAAGCTTACTTCACTAAAAGTATCACAAGTAGAAAGTTTAGAAGGGTTACAACATGCCATAAACTTAGAATCATTAGATATAGACTATAATGAAATAAGAGATTTATCACCACTTAAAAATCTTAAAAAATTAAAAGATTTAAAAGCAAATGTTTTAGGTGGATTAATGCCAGGGAGTATTTATTCAAAAGATAATAAAGCAACTGTAAACTTGGATGTTATAAATAGAAATGGTGAAAAATTATTACCAAAATCAGTAATAGTGAAGCATAATAAAACACATGAATATACTACTTTAGATATAAAAGATTGTGTAGATGAAAATGGAGTTGTAACAATAGATACTACAAATTTTGACTCATATATATATACAATTACTTTAGTATATGAAGATGAAGTTGATAATTATACATCACAATTTATGTTTATGCTTGATAATAGATAATAATATATAGAATAGTAAAATTAATTATTTTTAATATGCACTTTGACTGTTTTTAGGCTTTTTCAGTGTTTATGCACATCTCTTAGTTGAATTTTTACTAGGGGGTGTGCATTTTTATGCAAATGGTGCTGGAGTAGGGGGTGTAATGTCTTTTGCAGCACTTTATAGTTTAGAAACTGTAGGGTTGGCAGGAGATGTTAAAGTAAAACAGAAGAAAAATGAATATGTGAATAATCATATTCCATATGCACATATGTAATAATCATCCTCAGCATTATAAGTCATATCTTCTCTCTTACTAATATCATTTTTAAATTTTTTACTTTTTGACTTTTTGTGTCCAAAATATTGACATAAGACCAAAGTAGCACAAGACATTTTTGTACTATTTAATTCTTTTTGTACTTTATATTATAATTTATCAATAAAAAATATAATATAAATATGAAAATATTGACGAAATAAGACGAAAATGATAATATAATTCAAGTGATAATAAAAATCAATAAAAAAAGAAGGGGGAATATCAGATATGATACTAAATAAATTAATAAAAAAATCAGTATTAATGAGCATGATAATAGGAAGTGTAGCACTTATAGGGTGTGGAACACAAACAAATGAAGAAAAAGTAAAAAGCGAAAATCAAATAGTAGTAGAACATAAATTAGGAACTACAACTTTAAATGATACTTCTAAAAAAGTAGCAGTATTAGAATTATCATTTTTAGATTCACTTTATAACTTAGGAGTAAATCCAGTAGCTATAGCTGACGATGGAGAGCAAACTAAAGTAACAGATATAACAAATGGAGAATCAATAGAATACGTATCAGTTGGAAATCGTAAAGAACCAAATTTAGAAGAACTAAGTACATTAGATTTAGATTTAATAATAGCAGATACAACTAGACATAGCAAAATATATGAAGATTTAAGCAAAATAGCACCAACAATAGTATTAGATAGTATTGGATCAAGCTATGATGAATACATAAAGAACTTTGAAACTATAGCAAAAATAGTTGGAAAAGAAGATAAAGCAAAGACTAAGATAGAAGAAACAGAAAAATTATTATCAGATGTTAAAGCAAAAGCACAAGAAAAATTAGGAGATAAAAAAATATTAACAGTATCACCTAAAAATGATGAATACACAGCACATACTTCAACTTCATTTGTAGGACAAGTTTTGGAAAAAGCAGGATTTGTTAATGCAATTGAAAATAATGATAAAGAAGTATCATTATCTTTAGAACAATTGGTAGAAATCAATCCAGATATAATGGTATATATGAGAGAAGATATAGATAAAACTATATACAAAGAATGGAAAGATACAGAATTATATAAATCATTAAAAGCGATACAAAATGGAGATGTATATACAACGATAGCAAGAGGTCCTTGGACACAATATAGAGGATTTATATCAATAAATACATTAACTAAAGAAATGTCACAATGGCTATTAGATAATAATTAAATGATAGGATGGTGATGCAAGTGAAGTCTATAAATAAAAATAAATTTTTAATATTTTCAACTATAGGTATATTAGCAATAGGGGTATTTTTATTAATAGACATTTTAATAGGAATGAGTGATATAGGCTTTAAGGATATTATAAGTGCTATTTTTGATTATAGTGGAAGTAAAGAGGATTTAATAATAACAACTATTAGACTTCCACGTGTATTATTATGTATATTAGTTGGAGCATCTATGGCTATTTCTGGATTAATTATGCAAAACTTAACTAGAAATCCACTTGCATCATCTCAAGTTTTAGGAATAAATGCAGGAGCTACTTTATCAGTAGTTATAGTAATGGTATTTTTTCCTGCATTAGGATATAAAACAAAAATATTAGCATCTTTTTTGGGAGCAGGATTTGTAGGGGTAACTGTTCAAACAATAGGGAGAATTAGAAATTTATCACCATTAAAAGTAACATTAGTAGGAATAAGTATACAGTTATTTTTAAGCTCCATAACAAAATTTATAATGCTATTTAATGATAGTAAAACATCAGATTTACTGTTTTGGATGATTGGAGGAGTTCATCATGCTCAAATTACACATATAGTGGAGTTATTACCATGTTTTATTATATCAATACTTTTAATAATTAAAATATCAAATTCAATGGATACATTAAAAATGGGGGATGCCATAGCAATTAGCTTAGGAGAAAATATTAAAGTAATAAAAAGTATAGCAACTATAGTAGTAATTTTACTATCAAGTTCTTCTGTAGCAATAGCAGGACCAATATCATTTATAGGATTAATAACTCCTCATATAGTAATTAAGCTAGGAGCAAGAAATTTTAGAGAAAGTTTTATATTATGCGGTATATATGGAGCTAATTTGCTTTTATTATCAGATATAATATCTAAAATTTTAAAGTATCCTTATGAATCACCAGTAGGAATAGTAACAGCTTTTATGGGAGCAGTTTTTTATATAATACTAGCTAATAAAGAAATGAAAAGAGGTGGAGTAAGTGAAAAGTAAAAATACATTAATATTTACTATAAATATAATAATGTTAGTGCTTGTATCTTTTATAAGCTTACTCTTTGGAAGTAAGATATTAAATATAACAGATGTATTTAATGCAATATTTAATAATTCAACTTCAAAATACTCTTTCATTATTTTTGAGTATAGAATACCTAGATTATTAATATGTATAATGGTAGGTATGAGTTTAGCTGTAGCAGGGGCTATTTTTCAAGGGGTACTTAGAAATGCACTTGCATCTACTGATGTACTTGGGATAGGAAAAGGAGCAGGCTTTTTTGCTTGTATGGCAATAAGTCTAGGTTTAAAAGAGCCTATATCCTTATGGGCTATGGTTGGAGGGCTTTTAGCAGGAACTATTATTTATATACTAACTAAAAAAACAAATTTCAAAAATACTAGTATAGTAATAATGGGAATAGCTATAAGTGCATTATTTGATGCAGGAATACAATATTTAAATATAAGCAATTCAGAAAATATACAAACTATTCTTTTATGGTTAACGGGAAGTGTATGGGGAAGATATTGGAATGAAGTAAAAGTACTAACACCTTATGTAGTAATATTTATTCCATTAGCTATAGTATTAGCACATAAAGTAGATATATTATCATTAGGTGATAATATAGCTATTAATTTGGGTGAAAAGGTAAGTTTATTAAAAGTTGGTTTATTATTAATAGGAATAATACTTACAACTAGTAGTGTAAGTGTAAGTGGAACTATAGGATTTGTAGGACTTGTAGCACCACATATAGCAAAAAATTTAGTTGGATATAAACATATTTTAGTTATTCCATTAAGTGGTTTAATTGGAGCAATACTTTTAATTACAGCAGATATTATAGGAAGAACTATAATTGCACCAAGTGAAATTCCAGTAGGAATAGTAACAGCTATAATAGGAGCACCTTATTTCTTATATTTGTTATTAAGAAAAAAATCTAATTAGAAAGGTAGTAATTATAATGAGCTTAGATATAAAAAACTTAGTTTTAGGATATGAGGACAAAATAATAGTTAATAACATTGATATATCTATTTCAAAAGGTGAAATTACCATTTTAATTGGAGCAAATGGTTGTGGAAAATCTACTTTACTTAGTGGAATGAGTAGACTATTAATTCCTAAGGAAGGAAATGTATTTTTAGAAGGAAAATCAATACATGATTATAAACCTAAAGAATTAGCTAAAAAGTTAGCAATTTTACCGCAGGGACCAATAGCACCAGAAGGTATAACAGTAAAGGAACTTTGTTATTTTGGAAGAAATCCATATAAAAGTTTATTTGGAGGAAGATCAAAAGAAGATGAAGAAATAGTAAATTGGGCTATTGAGGTAACTGGACTTAAGGAATTTGAAGATAGGAAATTAGATTCATTATCTGGTGGACAAAGACAACGTGCATGGATTGCAATGTCATTAACTCAAGATACAGATATATTGTTATTAGATGAACCTACAACTTATTTAGATTTAGCATATCAAATAGAAATTTTAGAGTTACTAAAAGATTTAAATAAAAAGACTAAAAAAACAATAGTTATAGTAATACATGAATTGAATCAAGCTGCTAGATATGCAGATAATCTTGTTTGTATGAAAAATGGGAAGATATATTCAAAAGGTAAAGTACATGATATATTTAATGAAACAATGTTAAAAGATGTATTTGGTATAGATAGTATAGTAATTCCTGATCCTATTACTAATAGACCAATGTGTATTCCAAGATAGCAATATTTAAATGTGAGTATTATATCACTTCTATACATGAAACCCACAAAAATCATGATTTTTGTGGGTTTATTTTATAGACACAAGGTAATCTAAAATACATTGGTAAGTAAATTTATTTTTTAATTAATAAAATAAGAAAAGAAGAAGATATTCAAAGTAAAATACCATTAATGGGAGTTGTAGGAGCATTTGTATTTGCAGCTCAAATGATTAATTTTTCAATACCTGGTACAGGATCCAGTGGGCATATTACTGGTGGAGTTTTACTGGCAGCAATTTTAGGACCAGAAGCAGGATTTTTATCACTTGTATCAATATTAATAGTTCAATGTTTGTTTTTTGGTGATGGAGGTCTTTTAGCTTTAGGATGTAATATTATAAATATGGGTTTTTTCAGTTGTTTTATAGGATATAAATTCATTAAAAAATGTTAAATGTACTTAGTAAGTGAAATCTTGTATAAATATATTTAACGTTTTTTATTTTTTTATGCTAATTTTTAAATTTATGTATCTTAATTAGAAAATTAC
>OCAA01001496.1_pt1 | contig 11656 bp, 10 predicted proteins | sample 1538241 | NCBI WGS metagenome assembly OCAA01 (sample SAMEA2580241, study PRJEB22360) | human gut metagenome | biome: human gut; feature: human-associated habitat; material: faeces | place: Denmark | collected 2008/2010
ATGAACTGGTCCGAGACCTACACCGCCCTGCAGCAGAAAACCGTAGAAGGCCAGGAGAATCCGCTGCCGGCTATCGACGCAGCCAGTGTACAGGAAGTACAGCCGTACTGCTCGATGTGGAATGCGATTTATGACTGCCTGTTCTTCTGCATTAACGGAGATATCTATAACAATCTGACTCCGGAACAGCAGAAAGTTGTCGATGAGGCCGGACAGAAAGCCGTCGATTACGAACGTGCGATCAACCGTGCCGGTGACGATGAGATCATGAACCGCTGGCAGAACGAGAACGGTGTCAAGATCACAAAATACGAAGATATGGACATCGATTCCTTTAAACAGGCGGTAGACGGTGTAGATGCCTGGTATCAGAACGAACTGGAAAGCCAGGGCTATGACGATGCCAAAGATCTGATTGAAGCCTTTACAAAGAAAGATACATCTTCTGCAAGCACCTACGATGTAGAAGACAGAAGCGATCTCGACTGGCCGGAGCAGACCTGGAACTTCACCTGCTCCACGACAGAAACCAGTACCTGGGCAGAAGGCGGCCGGAAGTTCGGTGAGCTGATCGAAAAAGCAACCGGCGGCAAGATCAAAGTCAACGTATATGCCGCAGACCAGCTGACCAACGGAAACCAGTCCGAAGGTATCCAGGCACTGATCGATGGAGATCCGGTACAGATTTCCATGCACAGCAACCTGATTTACTCTGCATTTGATCCGAGATTTAACGTCGTATCCCTTCCGTTCCTGTTTGATTCCGTAGAAGATGCGGATGCAAAACTGGACGGCGAGGCAGGCGAAAAATTGAAAGAGATCCTTGATGAGTACGGCCTGCACTGCATGGGAATCGCCGAGAACGGTTTCCGTCAGCTGACCAACAGCAAGCAGGAAGTAAAAACCGTCGATGACATGAAAAACCTCAAAATCCGTGTGGCAGGAAGCAACCTGCTGATGGAATGTTACAAACGCTGGGGCGCCGATGCCACCAACATGAACTGGTCCGAGACCTACACGGCCCTGCAGCAGAAAACCGTAGAAGGCCAGGAAAATCCGCTTCCGGCTATCGATGCAGCAAGCGTACAGGAAGTACAGCCGTACTGCTCGATGTGGAATGCAATTTATGATTGTCTGTTCTTCTGTATTAACGGAGACATTTATGACAGTATGACACCGGAGCAGCAGGAAGTGATCGATGAGTGCGGTCGTCTGGCAACACAGTACGAGCGTGAGATTAACCGCGCCGGTGATGATGAAATCATGAACCGCTGGCAGAATGAGAATGGTGTAGCCATTACCAATTATGAGGATATGGACATCGATTCGTTCAAACAGGCCGTAGACGGCGTGGACGAGTGGTATCAGAAAGAACTGGAAGGCCAGGGATATGATGATGCCAAAGAGTTGATTGAGACGTTTACAAAAGAGGCAGTTTCGTAAATATCTTTATAAGATTTGCTGAGCTTGCCTGAAAAAATAATGTAACAAACTACATATTTGGTAGAAAATAAAAATTCATCCATGACTTGGAGGTCTCTGGTGAGACTGCTTCCGGGCGTGGGTGGATTTTTTTATTTGAGTTTTCCAGGAAAACAGGTATACTGGATAGTATCAGAAAACAGGAGATTTGAATCAATGAAACAGAAAAAAGAACGGGAAAAAGAAATCAGTCAATGGCCATGGATTTCCATGCTACCGTTCGGAATCCTGGCGGGATACTGGGGAGATAAGGAAGTGCGGATCACGGCAATTTCAGAATATGGCTTTCAGACCCGTCTTGCGGTACCGGCTACGGCGGAGCAGGAAAACGCACCGTGGGAACTGGCATTTTACGATCAGAAAACAGCATCCTACCAGCGGATTCTTCTTCGTGATGCGACTCTGCTACAGGAAAAAGAAGAGGATTTTGATACGATTTATACATTTGTGACAGACCAGGAAGACTACCGAAATGCGGTACAGCGCCTTGCCCTGCAATACAGCCAGTATATCCGGTGGAAAATGGAGGACGATGATGCCGCGCTTGCAGAAGAGATGACAGGATATCCTGCGGAGCAGGATGCGTTTCATCTGGAAAGTCTGTAAGAGCAGAAAAAGGTATGGTTTTCCGGAATTGAGAAGGAAACATTTGTGGCATTGCAAAATGGCTTTGCGGAATCCGAGCAGCCCGGGCAGCCGGTCGAGCTGGCGCTCGAACTGGACCGGCCAGAATGGTATGAGGCGTATCTTTCGATGGAAAGTGCGGTGTTTTTTGATGCTTATTTTCGGAGAAATCAGATTCCGAATCCGCCGGTTTTCCACCCGGACCGGCTCTATATAGGAAATGCTTTTTGCCCGCATCTGGCGCCGAAAGAAGAGGAACTGTTTGCACTGATGGACAAAGCCTGCCGGGAGTCATTTTCAATTACGCTTACGTTTCCATTTTTGCTGGAAGAAAATCTGACGGAAACGCAAGCACGTCTGCAGCATCTTGCCAGATGGTGTGAACAAAAGAACAAAACCATTGAGATTGTCGTAAATGACTGGGGAACGGCCCATCTGGCATCTCAGTTTCCGGTGTTTTCCCTCTGCCTTGGCGTGCTGCTCAACAAGCGGAAAAAAGATCCGCGGATGACTTATAAGCTGGGGGATCGCACTCTGTTTGAACAAAACAGTGTCCATGCGGCGTTTTACCGGGACTATTTAAAAGAAGAATTTCGGATGGAACGGTATGAGTGGGAGAGCTGTGGCGATACCAGTACAAGGAAGTTTCCAGAAGGGAAAAACAGTATGCATCTTCCCTTTTATCAGACCAATACTTCGCAGTACTGTCCACTGTATGCAGCATGTACTAAAGGAAGCCGCGGCGCGCAGACGCCGGTGCGGAAGTGCCATAGATTCTGTGAAGAACAGGCGTTTTTGTATCCGGAGCATTTGCGGATGATGGGGAGGTATAATTCGTTGTTTGGGATTGATTTGTCGATCTTGCAGGAGCCGGAGGCGATGGGGAAAATGTATGGGCTGCGCGGGATAGACCGGATTGTAGTGAATTTGCTATAGTGACTTCTTAAGAAGGATGTTCGCAGTTCATATTTTCAACTTGATAGAGCTGCCAATTCGTGATAAGTTGAAAAACAACTGGAAGGGTGCAGACTTCTCTGAAATATTTTTGAGGAGGTGTATGCACATGGGAAAACCGGATATTGTTACCAAAGCATACATGCGAAAGAGTAACATTTTTGCAGATGCGTTCAATTATCTTATCTACAATGGAAGAAAAGTTATTAATCCAGAAAAACTGACAGAAGTTGATTCAACAGAGATTGCCATATCGTTTGGCGCAAAGAAAGAGAGAAAAGAGGCAAAAGAGATAACCGAAATGACAGAAGATCCGGTTCAGAAATATCGGGATATATTGAAAACAGCTGTGGTTATGCAGGAATCGGAAACGTATTATCTGCTTCTTGGAATCGAAAATCAGACAGACATTCATTATGCAATGCCGGTTCGAAACATGATATACGATGCTTTACAGTATGGCAAACAGGTTACAGACACTGCGGCAAGCATCATATCTTTCCGAAACATTATCTTGAAAAGATCGGGTACGATAATGACCGTGACAGAAACCAGATTGCGAACTTTACATACTTGGACTATACAACAAACATTGATATTTCCGATGAAGCTCCGGCGGAGTATGTCAGCCGGTACCGAGAGAAATTAGGAGAAGAAGGATACCGGCTTGCCTGTGCTCAGAATGCATTACCTGAGAATTTTGAGCAGTTACCGTATCCTGAATTCCTGAAGCAGAGAAGATTATTGATGGCGCAGATCGTCAAAAAGGCATATAATGAACTTGACAAGTAAGTATCTATAAAATGTCTGAAGAAGTGTTTTCGGTTTAAAAAAAGAGAAAACAGTTTTGCACAGCACATGCTTTACATTTTCTATCAAGGAGATCATCACAATATGGAAAACCAAACAATCGCTTATTACAACCAAAACGCAGCTTCTTTCATACAAGGCACTGTTTCTGTAGATTTCCAGACGATGCAGGATAAATTTTTAAACGCTTTGCCGGGAAAGAGAGTGCTGGATTTCGGGTGTGGTTCCGGAAGAGACACGAAGTATTTTCTGGGAAACGGTCTTGCTGTTACGGCGATGGACGGTTCAGAAGAACTGTGCAAATACGCCAGCGCCTATACCGGTATTCCGGTAAAAAACATGATATTTCAGGATTTGGATGAGATGAATCAATATGACGGCATCTGGGCGTGTTCATCGATTCTGCATTTACCGAAAAAAGAATTAAAAATGGTATTCCATAAGATGGTAACAGCGTTGGACACTAATGGGATTATTTATACCTCCTTTAAATATGGAACGTTTGAAGGCGAAAGAAGCGGCCGTTTTTTTACGGATTTCACACCGGATACTTTTTCTGATTTTATCAAGGATGTGGAGCAGATCCGAATAGAAGAAGAGTGGCTTACGGATGATGTAAGACCGGGAAGGGAGAAGGAAAAGTGGCTGAATCTGATATTGAAAAAGACAGGTTTCTAGCAGAACACGCAGATTTTAGATTTCGGGAACAGGTGTGTTATCCAAATGGCGGAATTTCCCGGTTTTATGATAATGGGATAGATATGGTTGTTATTGATGATGGTATCTGCTCTCATGAGCCAAAAGAGCCGGTTTTTCCCTATATGCTGATTACGGAGAAGCAGAATGATTATATGCATCGCTTTCAAAGGGTGTTTCGTTTTCTGGGATATGCGCGGGAAAATCTGGATTCATATCTTGCCAAAGATGGAATTGTCCTGGAAGGCGGTTATATACGAAACACAGGAGATCGGAGCGAGCAGGCCGATGCTTCTCCGCTGGAAATTCATTTCGAAGAGAATTTTTCAAGTGTTTATGGAATGAATGCGCTGAGATATCTGACGCGGGAATATGGAATCTGTGATGAAAATGGAAGGAATTATTTTCTCGATTATTTTGTCAGAACAAAGGATCAGAAATATGCGATCGAAGAAAACGGCCTTGATTACCATCATCCGCAAATTATTGGAGAGGAAAAATATCGCAATCAGCTCAAGAAACAAAATACGTGTGCCCTGTGGGGGATCAAGTTATTTCGATTTTCCAAAGAGGACTGCGAGTTCACCAATCGGATCGAGGATGATATCAAGCAGTATTTTGGAAAAGATTCTTCGAATTTTGTGGATGACGGAATCAAAGTTGAAAGAAAAGTTGAGCTGTATGAACATCAGACTGTCAGCCTGCAGGAGATACAAAAGCGCAGAGAAGCGGGTATCAAGGCATTTTTGATTGTGCTGCCTACAGCAGCGGGAAAATCGAAAATTGTGGAAGAAGATTTACGGACATTCGCGGAAGAAAAACAAAAGTTCCGTGGGTTGATTCTGGTTCCGGGAGTCAATCTTTTGCTGGACTGGGAAGAAAGAATAAAGGCTTCGCTGCCAGAGTTAAAAGATAAGATTGATATTCGAACGTATGCCTTCGCGGCCAGACATTATACGGACACTACACCAGACTATTACAATTATCTTGTCGTGGATGAAGCACATCATGCGGTTGCGCCAATGCTGAAAAGAGTTGTGCAATACTATCGGACAGAATTTACGATAGGCCTGACGGCGACGGATCAGCGGCCGGATAAAAGAAAGCTGGAAACGGTGTTTGAATCGTATACGACTTCGTTATCCTTAAAAGAAGCGATGGAAAAGGGAGTGGTCGCGAAAGCGAATGTTTACCGGATTGAAACGAATCTTGATCTTTCCAGTGTAAGGTTTAATGGGCGGGATTATGTCAATGCGGATCTGGAGAAAAGAATCCGGGTCACTTCAAGAAATGAGCTGATTGTCCAGGTACTTTCAGAGTATTTTACATCCGGCGAAGCGGGCATGAGACAGGGTGTTGTTTTTTGCGTCAATGTTGCGCATGCGAACGAAATGGCAAAGCTCCTTAATCGGGCAAATATTTCAGCGTCCAGCTACACAAGACAGACGAAAAATCAAAGTTCTGTTATGAAAGCGTTTAAAGAAAAGGAAATCCGTTTCCTGTGTGCCTGCAACATGATTTCAGAGGGATGGGATTATCCGGAACTCGGCATTCTGGTGATGGCAAGGCCTACGCTTTCCAAGGTTCTTTATCTGCAGCAGGTCGGAAGGGGACTGCGGAAAACGGACACCAAGAAAAATGTGATTGTGATTGACGTAGTCGATGAGTATGGAGCCATGATCAAGCCCTGCAGTATGCATTCTGTTTTTGCCAATCCTTATTATGTTCCGTTTGGCGATATTACAAAAATGGATTATAAGCCGGGAGACCCGGTGGTGATTGATGGAATGGAAGAGCGGATTGAGCGGATTACAGAGGTGGATATCCATTCTTTTGAAGAAAAATACGGCGATTATCTAAGCCAGGAGCAGGTTGCCAGGGAATATTTTGTGAATACGGGAACCATCACAAGCTGGATCAGAGCCGGAAAATTAACACCAGAAGTGCAGTACAAATTCGGAAGTAAAACATTATATTTATTCAGTCCGGATGAAGTGGAAAAATATCGGAAGCAGCTTGGAATTAAGGAACACAACGATGCGACCATCAAAGAAGATTTTTTTGCGTTCCTGGAAGAAAGAGATTATTCACTTTCTTATAAAATGCCGTTTCTGCTGGCTTTTATCCGTCATGTGGATTCTATTGGAGATGCAAAAATAGAGGAGATTCTGGAGGACTATATTGCTTTTTACCAGGACAGAATAACCCGGGGACTTCCCGTAGACCGGAGTACATGCCCGTATAATGAAACGATGCTGCAGGATAAGAAAGCAATGCAGAGAAGTATGCTGACCAATCCGTTTGAGAAATTTGAGAGAAAACGGTTCTTGTATTATTCGAAGGATCTGAGTGTAATCTCGATGAATCATGCGCTGTACAGCCAGATGGAAGCAGGGGACTGGGAGCGGGTGAGAAGGCAGATGGAGGAAGATCTGGCGGAGTATTATGCGAAAGTGGAAGGAGCTGTGCTGGTGAAGAGATAGCAGAAAGAATTTCTTCCCCAGAGATTTGATTTGGAAAGGTGCGTGTAAATATAGCAGGATACAAGAGATTACCGGTGGAATTTGAAGATTTTCAGGAAGTTTGAAAATCTGGATTTTACTATGTGGATAAAGCATAGCTGATTGAACAGCTTTTTGAAAGTAAACGGTAAATTCCGAGTACCTTTTTATCCCACTACATTTATGCCATAATCATACTGACTAAATTAACATAGTCCAAAAAGTTCAGTACTCAACTTTTTAGACTGACTATAATTAAGGGAGGGATGGTATAGCTACGCAAACCAGTCTTATAGCGCAGCAGGTCAGGATCCGGCAGTGGGCAGAACAAATTCGTGCCTGTCAGAACCGTCCGGCGGGCATGGATGTTGACACCTGGTGCGTACAGAACAATCTCACAAAATCTAATTATTATTACCGGCTCCGGCGTGTGCGTAAAGCATGTCTGGATCAGATACCGGCTGCAGAATCCCCAGCCTTTATAGAGCTGCCTGCCCCGGTGTCAAAAGAGCATGACCTATGCAGACAAACACTTGCCAGCCCTGTGACCGGCATGGAACCTGTCGTCCACATTCAAAACACAAAAGGGCTGTCAGCGGAAATATTTCCCGGTGCATCACCAGAGATCATCCGTCAGCTTGTCGAGATATTCCATCATGCTGAATGATGCAGATGCTTCCGGTTTTAAAAAAGTTTATCTGGCGATGGGATTTACGGATCTCCGGCGTGGGATTGATGGTTGACATATGCACCAATGCAATAGTGAATGCTTTCCAAAGATTCAGAGCACCCTTTTCCGGTAACAAAAATAAAGCTGCTGTTTCACGAATCTTTGTTCGTTAAAACAGCAGCCCCTTAATATGTTGAATGAAATAGGTGGGGTGACATTCCCACATCTCCAACTAGGGTGACGGCTGCCCGTTCCGTCCTCTGCTTTCATTCAATATATTCTATGCTCTTACAATGTTATTATACAATAGCTTATTTATTTGTCAAGTTTTTTAAAGTTCCCTTGGCAATAAAATTTTTAACTCGTTTGGGATTCAATACGTACATTGAACGCGCGTAATAAATATTATGAGTGGATATTCTGACAGCTACTTTTACGTATTCTCCATTTATGTAGTATTCTTTTGTGAATTCTATAGAATCATCTTTAGCGTTTTTTCCAACATAATCAGGATTGGCAATGATATTACTTAATTCGCTGCCGTATTGTGCGAAATCATCAGGATGGGAAGTTTTCATATGTTCTATATTGGAATCTGCTATATAAATAGGTGTTCCGGCTGGAATGTCCAATTCAAGTATTTCTACGATTCGCGCTGAAAAAACGCCGATTTTCTTTCGCATATTTTTCGAAACACCTCTTTTCGATATTATGCTTACTGCGGAATAAGGAAGATCTGACTTATTTCATATATCAGTTGTTTTCAGTTTTTTCTCTTTTATTCAACATCTTAAGGATATCATGAAAATAAAAAAATGAGCAAGTTCTGTCAGGCATGAGCCCTACCCAGTGAAAACTCATTTCTTAATTTGTATGATAAGTTACACAGGAAAAAAAGTCAAGATAAAAGTATGAACAAATAACGTGAGTGTTCAACGAAAGGAATTCATTCGGTAAAAGATACAAATAATGGTGATGAAAAGTTTTCTGAAATAATAAAAAGAGATCGGCTTGCGATTTGATCTGCCAAATGTTAAAATGCATTGTGGTAGATGAAAGAAAACAGACAGTTTACTCCAGAGATTAGCTTCAGAAAGGAGCATGCAGATATGGCAGAATGGAAAAAACTTCCGGTTGGACTTGAAAATTTTCAGGAAATTGAAAAATCCGGGTTCTACTATGTAGATAAAACAAAACTGATTGAGCAGCTTTTCGAAAACTGGAGCAAGGTGAATCTTTTTACCAGACCACGTCGATTTGGAAAAACCTTAAACATGAGTATGCTTAAGAGTTTTTTTGAAATTGGAGCAGATCGAACGCTGTTTGATGGTCTCTATATTTCCCGGAACCAAAAGCTGTGTGAGGAATATATGGGAAAATACCCTGTTATCTTCCTGTCACTCAAAGGAATTGACGGCTTATCTTTTGAGGCCGCAAAATACCGTTTAACGGAGTTGATCGGCGTTGAAGCAGAGCGATTTGCATTTTTAGCAGACAGTGAAAAACTGACGGATAATGAGCGGAGCAAATATCGGGCGATTATCCATTTAGTGAATGGTAAATATTCCATGGATGAGGATATGCTTGTCTCCAGTCTGCAGACATTATCCTGGCTGGGTTGTGAAATCAAACAGGGAATCTGGAGATGGTTTTGCGGATATTCTGCTTAAACCGAAAAATCCGGATGCGGGAATCATCGTGGAATTGAAAGATGTCCGCTCCCTGCATGATCTCAATCAGGTGTGTGAAAGAGCGCTGGAGCAGATCAAGGACCGCAGATATGATACAGAACTTCGCGAGGATGGACGAAATGATATTCTTGCATATGGAATTGCATTCTGCAGAAAACGGTGTAAAGTGGTGGTGGAAAAACTATGAAAATCACAGCAGGCCTAGGCTCCATTGATGACTATCCCCGTTACGTCCGCGCCGGAGCAGACGAGCTGTTCTGCGGTTACGTTCCGTTTTCCTGGTCAGAAAAATACGGAACGGTTCTGCCGCTGAATCGGAGAGAGGTCTTAAACTATAATGTACAAATCGGATCGTTCAGCGAACTGGAAATTCTGGCCAATATGGTGCAGAAATACCAGAAGCCAGTGCACCTGATGTTCAATTCATTGTATTATCGGCCGGAGCAGTATGAAGAAATTGCACGGATCATCCAACAGTGCCGCAGCATAGGGTTTGAAAGTTATATTCTTGCGGATCCCGCGCTGCTTGTGTACCTGCGAAAAGAAAAGATTGACTGTGAGGTACATCTGAGCGGGGATTTGGGAACGGTGAATTCTGCGATGACAGAGGTTTTTGCGAAAGAATACCCGAAGAGGATCATTTTCCAGCGCAAAAATACGATTTCGGAAATGCGTGCAGTGATCCAGCATATAACTGCGCAAAGAAGCCACTCGAAAAGAATGGACTTATCCAACGGAGTTCGAGGCATTTGCTTTGAATGAACTGTGCCAGTTCAGTGGTGCTTTCTGCAATTCCCTGCACTGCGATGAAATGGGATATCTTTGCCGGGTTCCTTACTGGAAGAAACCGGTGTCGCTTTCAGAATCTAAATTAGAAAAACAAGAAAAAAATCGTCCAGGAGAAAATATTTCTATATCCGAATGGGATTCTGCATCAGAACTGACGAATCCTGTATCGGAAGATGGTTACCTCTGCGGCGCAACCGGCTGCGGCCTGTGTACATTAAAACAGCTTTCCGATGCCGGAATCACTCATCTGAAGCTGGTAGGCCGAGGAAATTATACCAATTTTATGGAGCGTGATATCCGAAATCTGCGCCGCATGCTGGAGATTCTGGAGGATTCTTCTACGGAAGAAGAATATATCCGAGCGATGAAAGCAGAGCTTTTTCCAAATGGATGCAGTCACATGTGCTATGCCAGATAAAATATGTCAACTCTTTCTGAAGTAATGCATTTGGAATTGACATATTTTCGTATCACATATAATATAATGTTAAAGACAGGCAACTTGAGTGTCTGCCAAGCGGTAAAGTAAGATGTTGTGCCAGAAAGCAGTGTCTTATGAGCTTTATAAGGGTTTAACACAATCTGGCTATAGGTTAGTCCTCGAAAGAAAATGTAAGAAAGGCTCTGCGTATGCAGGGTCTTTCTTAATCTAAAGAAATAGTGGAGAACGTAATAAGAAGTGTTTTCCCAGCACGCTTTAATAATTAACATAATGATGAATCGTCTTCTGCGCCAGATGATACTGCTCCAGCGTCATGGCGATTTTTCCTTTTTTTAGGGAAATTAGCTTTGCAGCATTTCTGATTTCCGGCATTCTAGGATCGGTAAATTATTATAAGAGCGGGAACCTTGACCTGAAAACGGCAGGTGTGCTTTCGGCCGGAAGTTTTGTCGGCACGCTTGCCGGTGTCAAGATCAACCTTCTGATTCCGGCGGACACGATGAAAATAATTCTATATCTCGTTGTTCTGCTCTCCGGAATTTCCATCCTGATTCGGAAAGACAAGCCGGGAAATACAGAGAAAAAAGCAGTCCAGAGCGTTCCGTTTTACCTGGTACTTGGTGCTGTAACCGGTGCTGTCTGTGCCGCTTCCGGTGCAGGCGGGCCGGTGCTTGTAATGCCGATTCTGACACTGCTCGGTATTCCGGCGCACACCGCAGTCGGTATTTCCTTGTTTGATTCGATTTTCATCGCGTACCGTCTGCGGCAGGCTATCTGATCGCGGCCGCCGGAAACAAAGAAGTCTTTTTGCTTTTACCGGTACTCCTGGTCGCACATGGCATCGGTGTCTTTGCCGGAAGCAAAAATGCAACGAAAATCAACCAGACGCTGCTGAAACGGATCGTGGCTGTGGCTTCGATTGCGATCGCGTGCATCAAACTCTTTCTCTGATTGAAAAACTAGAGTGTGTTTGAAAAACCATTTACGCAGCCTGCAC
>OCAA01001497.1_pt1 | contig 11648 bp, 8 predicted proteins | sample 1538241 | NCBI WGS metagenome assembly OCAA01 (sample SAMEA2580241, study PRJEB22360) | human gut metagenome | biome: human gut; feature: human-associated habitat; material: faeces | place: Denmark | collected 2008/2010
AAATATTATTTTACTTAGTTCGATTTAATGTGTCCACTACTTTATACTAACACCAATTATAATTAAATACACTATTTTTATTTTTTTAAATTTATATTTTAATAATAAATAGATTTAACTCCACTTTTTATTAGATTTATTTTATAACATTTTATCTGTAATATTTTCTATGCATACTTGTATATATTTATTTTATAAAGATATTATTAGATACGGAGGTATATATTATATGTCAAGAAAAGCTGAAGGAATCGGTAGTATTAGTGGGGTAATTAGTGGTATGTTAGCTGGTGCAAAAGCTGGTGCTCATATAGGAATTGCATTTGGTGGACCTGGGGGTGCTATCGCTGGTACAGTTCCTTGTGCAGTAGTTGGTGGAATAATTGGTTTATTAGGTGGTAATAAAATTGGAAGTGAAATTGATCGCTCAAAGTGATTGGTTCAATTAAGTCCTAACTATAATTAATTTTAACAAAAGGTGCTAAAAATCACTTTAATATTTTAGCGCCTTTTCATTACTTTTAATATTAATAATACTTATTTAATAACTATTAAATTAATTACATCTTCTACTTTATATACATACAAACATATTATAGATTAATAAAAAATATGCTATATATTTTTTATTAATTTTAGAACTATTACTCAGCTGATTTTTATATTAATACTTGAATCGGTATCAAAATATCAAGTTATGATACTATAATTACAATTATTATTTTATATATTATAGTAGCTTTTCTCTATACTTTAAATCATTAGGTATATTTTTATTTATCATACAATCATTTTCTAAACAGTCTAAATACAAAGCTAAATTTACTAATGCATAATATTCAAAATCACTTTTTACATTTTTAAATGAAACATACTTTTCAAAAAACTCCCTAGCCTCATTCAATTGTACATATGCCCAATCTTTATTTGAATCTCCAGAATCATAACTCAAATATTGTATTTTCTCAATGTTATACCCATATCTTCTCTCTTCTTTACTTCCACTACTTGGTGAATATAATTCAATATATAAAGAAGTTTCAATATTTTCTTTACTATATTTTAATCCACTATTTTCATATCCTATATTACTCATATTTTGTAAAGCATTATGCTCAAATTTAATTGCATACTTTAATGCATTTATATATAGTTTCATTTTATTTTCATTTTCTGAATCTGATAATTTAAGTTGCAATAACTTTATTACATATTCAAATGAATACCAATGATCATCTCCATATCTATCCTTCGCTTCTTCATCTAAATTAGTTAAATACTCTATATAAGAATTAAACTCGGTATCATTCTTTATATGTTGTTTTTTCAACTTTAATATCATATCTTTTTGGTAAGTATCTATGTAATCTATTATCTTTTCAATAAAATTCACTCTTATTTCTACATACTTAAATACTTGTTCTATATATATTCCCACTCTTTTAAATGATTCATTATCCTTACTTGTATATACAACTGCATAAATATCACAATCATCATTAAACAGTCTTAAACTATTATTCCAAAGTACATATGGACTACATTCAAAATCATTATCCTGATATCTTTTATGTCTACTTGTTTCCACTGGATGAACTGAACATAGTGATCTTAAATATTCAAAATACTTTTCATCCGTTCCGTTACCATCACTTCCTACTTTATTAAAAATATTGGTTGAATTCTTAATTTCACTATCTGATACTTCAAAAATTTTACTTAATTCTTTTACGCAATCTATAACAACTGAAGCATTATTCATGAAATCAAAAAAATCAAAAGCACTTCTTTTATATTTTCCTGTATTTAATTCAATTGTATTTAAATACTCTACTGTATCATCAAGCCTATTCATTATTGCACATATTTTATCCCAAGCTCTATATTTTTTATACATCTTATTATATGAAATATTCTTTTGCTCATTTATTTTATTTCTTAGCTTTCTTAATATTTCAGTATCAAGACCTATTTTAAACACTTTATTTTCCACTCTTACCCCTCCATTATCCTATATAAAAAGACTGATAACAAAATATTATCAGCCTATTTTTCAACTTATATTATACAAACATTTGTTGTAATAATCCTTTTTTCAACTGTCTTAAATTTTCTAATTTATTAGTTTCTTTTTCTTGTAGTAAATCTATCTTATTTAACACCTCAGAAATTTTCACCTGTTCTTCCAAGCAAGGTAAGAATATTTTAAAGTTATTTATAAAATCCTTAGCTACGTGAGGAACACCTGAACCTTCTCTCCATACTTCTTGAATCAAATTCTTTTTATAGTTTAAATACTGATAAACAAAAATATTATTATTAAACTTATCTAATTCAATAGAAACAAATGTTGATCCTAATACTCCTCTTACCCCTGTATATACTTTACCTGATTGAGAACCATCCCAAAGTATTAGTATATGATTTTCATAAACATCAATTGTATTGCTTACATAAGTTATATTTGAAACTTTTTTTTCTAAATACTCATTACTTAAAAGAATATTAGCTTCATAATCACAATATAAGGCATTTCCACCTTTATTTTTATTTACAATAATTTTGCCTAACCTTTTCTCTTCCCACTCTGGATACTCATTTCCATTTTCATCTTTAAATCTTATTTCTTGTGAAAATATCTTTTGCATCATGCCTTTTTTATAGTTTTCTAGATTTTTAACTTTTTCTTCTTGCTTTTCTATAATTTTATCAACTTTAGTTAAAAAGTTTGCTATTCTTTCTTGTTCTTGTAGTGATGGTATTCTTAATGGTATTGTAACTAATTCAGAACTATTTATAGCAGGATAACTTGTTCCTGTACATCTTAACATTACCTTGTTATTAAACTTTTTATTGTGCAATGCTTGATAAATAAATTTATTATTACTAATACAATTTTTACATCTTAATTGTGCATATCCAGTTGATGCAACACTTTTGTAATTAAGTTCATATTCAAACAAATAATTGTTCATTTGATATGGTCTTACTGTTTGAAATAATACATCTCCAACATTAAGTAAACGTTGTGCTCTACTTGGAGCATCTTTTAATTCAATTATATTTTTTTTTATTAAAACACCATCAATTATACTTTCTAAATCAATATATACAAATTTATCTGGTAGCTCTTTGCTTTTTGGATTTATATCACATAATTTTTTTAAATTACTTAATTGCCATTCATCATTAAACCCTTTAAATCTTAACTTTGGTACATTTCTTTCCATACTCTATACCTCCTAAAGACCTAACTCTTTTAAGTCTTCTTCTAAGCTTTTATAAAGTTCTTCAAGTTCTTCATCTATTTTCTTTATATTTGCTTGAACTTCTTTTATATCTATAGGTTCTTCTTCTTCAAAGGTATCAACATATCTAGGAATATTTAAGTTATAATCATTTTCTTTTATTTCGCTCATAGGTGCTACATATGAGTATTTATCAATTGTTTCTCTATTTTTAAATGTTTCTATTATCTTTTCTACATCACAGTCTCTTAAAAGGTTTTGGTTCTTACCTTTTTCAAATTCATTTGATGCATCTATAAATAGTATATTATCTGTATTAGTTCTATTTTTCTTAAATACAAGAATTACTGTAGGTATTGATGTTCCAAAGAATATATTAGCTGGAAGTCCTATTACTGCATCAAGTACATTTCTTTGCTCTATAAGGTATTTTCTTATAACGCCTTCTGCTGCTCCTCTAAATAATACTCCATGGGGAAGAACTACAGCCATTGTTCCATTGTCATCTAATTGAGCTATCATATGTTGAATAAATGCAAAGTCAGCTTTAGACTTAGGTGCTAATTTTCCATAAGCAGAAAATCTTTCATCATCTAAGAATTTAGCATCAGCACTCCAGTTAGCTGAATAAGGTGGATTAGCAACTATTGCTTCAAACTTCATATCTCTATGTTGTGGATTTTCTAATGTATCATCATTTTTAATATCAAAATCACTATATTTAACTCCATGAAGAAGCATATTCATTCTTGCTAAGTTATAAGTAGTTGATGTTTTTTCTTGTCCATAGAAAGTTCTTACTTTAGCTTCTCTTGCAACTCTTAATAAAAGTGAACCTGATCCACATGTTGGGTCATATACATTTTTAAGATCTGTTTTTCCCATAGTAACAATCTTTGCTAATATTTTAGATACTTGTTGAGGTGTATAGAATTCCCCTGCTTTCTTACCTGCATTAGCTGCAAATTGCCCTATTAAGTACTCATAAGCATCTCCAAGTATATCTATTTCACTATCATCAAATCTAAAGTCTATTTGAGCTATCTTACCCATAACCTTTGCTATAAGACTACTTCTACTCTTAACATCCTTACCTAACTTAGTTGATTTTAAATCCATATCATCAAATAAATGGTCAAATTCTTCTTCACTATCTTGACCTAATGTAGATTCTGTAATATTATTAATAGCTTTTTCTAATTCTTCTACATCAAATTCACCTTTTTCAATATCAGCTAATAACTTATCAAATAAATACTCTGGCTCAATGAAATACCCTATATCAGAAATAAGCTCCTCCTTAAGAGCTTCTCTATATTCTTCATCCTTCCAAGCTTCTTCATAGCTCATATTATCTTCTTCTAAAAGCTTATTTGCTCTACTTTGAAGATTTTCTGATAAATATCTATAAAATATAAGTCCTAAGATATAGTTCTTAAATTCACTGGCATCCATGCTTCCTCTTAAATCATTTGCCATATCCCATAACTTAGTTTGTAAATTACTTTGTTGCTCTCTTTGTTTTTCTGATGTACTCATTTTTTCCTCCTAATATATACTTACACTGCTATACTATTAAAACGTAAATTTCCTTACGTGCTCTATTATAAAGTGTTTTATTTTATCAGCCATTTTCTTCTTTTTAAGAAGGCCACCACTTAAAATGTCCTTAATTTCTCCACCATCAATTTTTCCTGAGTATTCATATTCAGTGATAAATCCTTTAACTTGTTCACCTTCAACCTCTACTTCTTTAGAAAAATCAACAATTTCTTCAACTCTCTTTTCTTCAATAAAATCATTAAATAATTCATCCATTGATTGTTCTTTTGTAGCCTTAGGCACTACTTTATCTAAGAACTCTCTTATAAGATCTGCTTTTAATCTTAAATTATCATTATCAGCTTTATCTAAAAGCCTTTTTATTTTTTCAACATCCTTCTTTACTTTTTCTTCAGTATCAAAATCAATATTTCTAATTAAGTTTAAAATATATGATACATTTATTTTATCAGTATGCATCAGTTCTATTCCAAAATCTATATCAACTAATATTGAAGTTTTTTCAGAATCCCTTACCTTTTCATATATTCCAAGATACTTACTCTTATAATCTTCATAAGTTTGCTCTGATATCCCTAAAGTTTCTTCATTAAATTCAAATTCAGTAAATGTCTTAAGCTTAGTAAGCTGCTTAGTAAGATCTCTGAAAATTTCAATAAACTTCTTCTTTTCATTTTCATCTTGTATCTCATCTACAGATTCTATTGTTGGAGCTATTTCATAAAGCTTTTCTAGTTGCTCTTTAAACAAATTCATATAATGATCATAGTCTTCCATTAGAATAACATCTGTAGTATCAGTTTGAGAGAATAAACAAATTGCATCATCTGTTTCTTTCTTTAAGTTTCTATAACAAACTATATTACCAAACTGCTTAGTAGCATCATAAACTCTATTTGTCCTTGAGTAAGCTTGTAATAACCCATGATACTTTAGATTCTTATCTACATATAAAGTATTAAGTGGTTTACTATCAAAACCAGTAAGAAGCATATTAACTACTATAACCATATCAAGCTCTGCATTTTTAAGCTTAGTTGATACATCTTTAAAATAAGCTGGGAATGTATCAGTTGAAAAATCTAGATTTTCTTCCTTAAACATTTCATTATAGTCCTTTATTATTCTTTCCAGGCTATCCCTTGAATGTTCTTTTTTATTACTTAAATCCTCATTATCATCAAAGGTATAAATAGCAGCTATCTTTAAATCTGAATTTAATCTTTTAAATGTATCATAATATTTATTAAGCATTTCTATACTTTGTACTGCAAATATAGAACAGAACTTTCTTCCTGAAGTTTTATTATCATGATTTGCTATAATATGATTAGCTATAAGTTCTATACGCTGGTCATCCATAAAAACTTCTTCTTTATCAATAGCTTTTATACGTTCATCATCATATTCATTTACTTCACCATCAAAGGTTTTAATATATTCAACAGAGAATCCTAATACATTTCCATCATGAATAGCATCCTTTATTAAATAATGATGAAGACATTTATCAAATATATCTGCTGTTGTTCTTCCATCCTGACTCTTATTTTCTATAAGTCTTGGAGTACCTGTAAATCCAAAGTATTGTGCATATTTAAAATGCCTGTTTATAGCTGTATGCATTTCTCCAAATTGAGATCTATGACACTCATCTATAATAAATACAACCTTTTCTTCTCTATACTTGTCCATTCTCTTTTCATACTTTTCAGATTTTAATAATCTTGAAAGCTTTTGAATAGTAGTAACAATAAGTCTTGAATTTATATCTTCAATTTGCTTTATTAAAGTTGCCACATTATCAGTAGTATCAACACAATCTTTTTCAAATTTATTGAACTCTTCTACAGTTTGTGAATCAAGATCCTTTCTGTCAATAAGGAAAAATACCTTCTTAATGCTTTCTTCATTGGCTAAAAGCTGACTTGTTTTAAATGAAGTAAGAGTTTTACCTGATCCTGTTGTATGCCATATGTACCCATTGTTATTAGTTTCTTTAGCCCTTTTTATTAAGGCTTCAACAGCATAAATCTGATATGGCCTCATAATCATAAGATTCTTTTCAGTATCATTAATAATCATATACTTTGCTATAATATTATTTAATGTATACTTATCTAAAAAGCTTCCTGCAAAGTCACTTAAATTTGATATTCTCTTATTCTTTTCATCACTCCAAAAGAAAGTAAAATCAAACTTAATTTCCTTATCACTATTGGCATAATACTTTGTATCTACACCATTTGTAATAACAAAGCATTGAATATATCTATATAATCCTTTAAAAGAATGTCTTCTATACCTCTCAATTTGATTAAAAGCTTCCTTAAAGTCCTTTCCCCTTCTTTTAAGCTCAATTTGAACCATAGGAAGTCCATTAATAAGAATTGTAACATCATATCTATTAACATACTTACTTTCCATAGTAACTTGATTAGTCACTTGGAATATATTATTATGCCAATTCTTACTATCAAAGAATTCAATATATATGCTTGTCCCATCTTCACGTTCTAAAATAAATTTATCTCTAAAAAGCTTTGCGCTTCTATAAATACTTTTATTTTCTAAATGAATAAGTATTCTATTAAACTCTTTGTCTGTTAATGGCTTACCATTTAATTTATCTTTATTAAATTCAAAAAGCTTAGCTCTAAAATTTGCTTTTAAATTCTCTTCATCCCTTATACCAACCCTATCATAACCTTGAGCTACCAATTGTCTAATAAGTAACTCTTCAAGTTCATGCTCACTTTGATAAGTCATCTTTTAAGATCCTCACTTTCTAATTTTTCATTATCTTCCAAAACTATTTCTTCTAATAAATTTTTCAGATTTTTTAATCTTCTTCTCTCATTAAAATTGTATGATAGTTGTAAAGATAAATCTCTAATACATTTACCTAAAGAATACACAATAAATATAAAAATAGATACTACTATTAGTAATGAAATTTGCTCTTTAATGCTTTTACACATATCAAATTTTCCTTCTAAAAACTCTGACCATACTGGTATAATTAAAGCACCTAATATACCAATATTTATATACGGCTCATATTTTTTACTCTCTAATCTTCTATCTATTATTTCTATATAATTTCTTATTTTACATTCATCAATATTATTTTCCCTCAAAAACTTAACCATTCTTTTCTTTATCATTAAATTATACTCGTTTCCTGCACATAAAAATCTATTTGTTTCTATAGAATAATTCTTTTTTAAAGCTTTTTTATAATTCTTATCTAACTTATAAAAACTAGCAATAATAATAGCAATGCTTATTGTATTTAATATTATACTGCCTATTTTATCATCGCCAATACAAAAAACGCATATAAAACATATAAATCCTACTAATACTGGTAGAATGATATTAAAATTTACTGGATTAAATCTTTTAAATACCTTGTCCATTTTTTCAATTACTAATTTTTCATGGCTTAAATCTTTTTCATAATAATTTATCAATTCATCTACCATACTTACTTTTCTCACCTACACCTTTCACCAATAATATTATAACATTATAATTATAATAAAATCTATTTTACTCTCTTTTCAACTGCTCATTTATTTCTCTGTCAATTCTTCTACTTCTTTTGCTAAATCCATCTTTCTTTCAATATCACTCATTCTCATCCACCTCATTATTTAATTTATATATTAATTCCCTCTCAATATTCTTATCATTAAATTCATGTAATTCAATCTTTCTTCCATCAGTTTCCATAAACTTTTCATAACTTAAAACATAATCTATCATTATTATTTTTATCTCTATTAATTCATCATTAAAACCACTATTTATCTTATACGTAATATCATTATGAAAGCCATCTACTCTAGGGTACACTAATGCTAAATTATTATAGCCTCCCCTTAAAGCATAGCTACACATTTGATACATATCACTTTGGCTTATACCATACTTTTTATCTTCACTTTTATTTAACAACTTATATTTGGTATCTAAAATAGTTACATTATTATTTAAATCTCTTAAAAATATATCTTGTTTAAGCCTAAACACATTTGATAGGGGTTTGTCATCCACCATAACTTGTGCTAAATATAAATTACTCTTTTGAGCCGTTATTTCTTTATATTTATCATTGAACTTTTCTTTCATAAAATTAAAAACAAAGTCTTCAAATAATATTTCCATAGGTATCAAAAAGCAAAAATTTATTTTATCTTCCTTATTATTTTTCCATAATGAAGTACTTTTTAAGAAAATATCACAGAAATTTAACACTATCTCATAATCATCTTGTAATCTATTTAGCTTGACTTCATTGCAACTATGCTCATTACAGCATATATTATCCACCTCATCTAAGATAAATATGATTTTATTTAACAACTCTTTACTTTCTTTATCTTCAGTAATATTCAATAATTTTTTTGAAACAAACTTAATTATTTGATTGAACTTATTATTATAAAGGAATGGCTCATGTATAGTATTAAACTTATTCCATTTTCCAGTAGATATATTTTCTTTTAAATATCTATTTATATTTAATCTACCTTTTAAATAAGTTACTTCCTCTTGAATTTCTTCATAGCAATTATATGGCTTTGAATATATTAAATTAAATGTATACTTGCTAAATATATAAATTAAAACTTCTAAGAAACTATCATACTTTTGCAAATCAACTTCTGTATCTACCATTGGTATTTTTATTCTTTTAGATTTTTTCAACCAATACATTAAATTTGTTATTAAATATTCATCTAAGATATCCTTATCTATGTTTTCCTCAAATACTTTAGGATAAATTGTTACCTCTTCATCTTCATATGAGATAAATCCTACATAATTTTTAGCTTTAATTTTATTTCCATCAAAAATTAAAAATTGCTGTTTATTAATTAAATTATTATCATATAACTCACTATCATCATATAAGCAATATCTTTTATTCCAAGCTTCCTCAATATAATTTCTAAACCCTAATATTTTCTCGTTATTAAATTCTTTAAATTTGCCAAATTCCCTTAATTTCATAGATTAATCCACTAATCCTTTATATTCTAGTTGGAAATTATTCATGTTCATTTCTACCTCTATTCCACCTTTAGATAATATCTCTACAACTTCACTTTCATTGTTATAAAAATACTCATTTAATAAAGGAATTAACTTTTTATTTACGATATTTTCTAAGTTATCTATGGATTTATTAGTAAAAAAAGCATGTCCAATCAAATAATCTGCACTTCTCTTATTTTTATAAATTGCCTCATTAATAGGCTTTAATATATGCTCAAATTCAGGTATTACTGTATAATCAGGATACATAGCTATAAAGTCAAATCTTCTTCTTAGTGCAATATCAATAAGTGCTATTGATTTATCAGCTGTATTCATTGTTCCTATTATATATAAATTTGAAGGAACTCCAAAAACTTCTTTTGAAGGTAGACTAACTTTTGTTTCATTTTCTCTGCCAATTCTTTTATCATCTTCTATTAATGTTATAAGTTCTCCAAATATACGAGATATGTTTCCTCTGTTTATCTCATCAATAATAATTACATAATTATTTTCAGGATGTACTATGGCTATTTCAACTAAATCTTTAAATATACCATTTTCCTTAACAAATGAAAGAGTGTCAGAATTATTAGTATTAGCCCTTATACCTTGTATAAATTCTTCATATCCATAATTTTGATGGAAAGTAGTAAATACTATTTTCTTATCTTTCAAATATTTTTTATATCTATTAAATACAGCTTCTCTATTTTCTTTAGCTTCATTTACAACTTCGTCAATTTCCTTTTTTTCTACGATACTTACTGCATAATTTACTGTATTATAAGTTTTTCCTGTACCTGGAGGTCCATAAAGAATCATATTTAATGGTGTATTTATATTGTTATAACTTTCTTCATCATTATACTTATCTTGTTCGTCTTCTAAATTAATACCACTATCTTTTACACTATTAAATTCTGCAATTAACTGATTATTATCTCTGTTTTTATTGTCCCACTCTTTATATAATGATTCTGTAAAAATCAATCTACCGTAAATTATTCCCCTGTTCTTTTCATTAACAACAGGAATATTTAAATATTCAAGGTAATTGAATACTTCTTGACACAATTCTTCATAAGTTTCCCCTATTATTGAGCCTGATTTAACATACTTTAAAAATTTATATAGTTTTTCATTTTTAAAAGCTGTTACCCTACTTTCTGGCATATTAATATATAAAATTACATTATTTACTGTTTCTGAAACTTTATCTAAATCCTTAGTTTTCTTATAAATAATCAAATATTTAGCCCAATGGTTTGGCTTTAAATTTACTTTAGCTAAAGTTCTGTTGTCTTCATATTCATTATAGGTCTTTTTTTCATAAGCATTTACATCAATATAACTTACTACACTATATAATTTTTCTAGAAAACCGCCTTTAATTTCATCATTTTTATATTTTGCTAAAAAGTTCTTTGAGTTGAATCCCTTTGGCGTATTTTCAATATCAATTTGTAATTCCTCTAAATCATTTTGACTAATTTCAAACTGCATAAATTCTTTAAATTTTTCTTCTAGTTTTCCAAAAGCATACTCTTTATTATTAGCATATTCTAATATATATTCTTTTTCCTCTTCAAAAGCATTTTCAATAATCTTATGAATCTTTTCATTATAATTCTCGTTCATTCTTCCAAGTTGTCTCCTTATGTAAACTATATAATTGATTTTCCTAGTTTTTTAAATTATAACTCTGTGTATTTAGTGCTTTTTCCTTTGGACTTTTCAACTGGATACTTCAATTCATTTTTATCCATTTTCATATTTATTATATCT
>OCAA01001502.1_pt1 | contig 11620 bp, 8 predicted proteins | sample 1538241 | NCBI WGS metagenome assembly OCAA01 (sample SAMEA2580241, study PRJEB22360) | human gut metagenome | biome: human gut; feature: human-associated habitat; material: faeces | place: Denmark | collected 2008/2010
CTTCGCCCATGATTTTTTTAAATGTGCCGCCCATAGTATTACTGTCGGCGAAACCACATTTGTCAGCAATCTCAGTAATAGAGAGGCTGGTGTTGACTAAAAGGTCTGCTGCTGCGTGCGTTCTTACATAAATAAGATACTCTCTGAATCTGAAGCCTGTAAAAGCCTTAAATTTCTTGGAAAGGCTCGATTCACTCATATTAAAAAGTTCTGCAGTAGCAGCCATAGTTATGTCATTGTGATAATTCTCGATAATATATTCAATAACCTTCTGGATAAGTTCATTACCTGTATCCATTTTCGTAATAACATTATCTTCATACATCTGACAGCGCAGAATAAAAAGTATAAGTTCATGAAAATAAGAATGTATGAAAGATAAAGACAGACTATCTACACCATTGTGTTCATAAGAAATCTTCTGGATAATTGATGATATATAATCAAGTCGTCTTTCTGGTATATGGACAACAGGATGTTTATGGAAAATGCTTTCTATATCCAGAGAGGAATCATCAGCAATCAACTTTAAATCATCATTATTAAAATATAACACATATCTTGTATGGTCACTTCCGGCGAGGTAAGTAGTCATGTGCGCCATGTCTGGTGGGATAAGAGCAAGTCCGCCCGGATTTAACATATATATTTCATCACCTACATAAAGGGTGCAGGAACCAGAATATATAAACATCAGCTCCCATCTGTTATGTTCATGAAAATGTTTCATCTTATAAGATGGAGGCACAGTAGCAATATCCGTGTGGAAATTGTCATTAATAAAATGGTACATTGCCGTCTCCTTGGTATATGAATAATATCTTACGAAGCAAAATCATATACTGATTATAGGTCGTTTATAGAGAAACTGTTACTGATTTTTTACATTTTTTTTTGATTTTGAAAGATTTCGTGCTGTTTTTTTGTATCTATAAAAAAACAATGTGAATATAATAAAAGCATCTTAAGAAGCAGAAACAATTTAATATTAAGGAGGAATAATATGATACGAAGAAACAAAATTATTGCTTCTGTTGCTGTCAGTGTCATGACTGGCGTTCTTGTTGCAGGCAACTTAGCTCCATTACAGGGATACTATGCATTTGCACAGGAAACAGGAGTAAAAACTGCAAGGTATTCAGCAGTAAAAGACATTAACAAAACATTAGAAGGTTACACACCAATGGACAGTTCTGATCCGGTTGAATTCGGTGGAACTTACATTAAGTATCAGGGTGAGACAATCCAGTTGTCGGAGACAGCCATATATCTTGATGGATCGTTATCAGATGAGCTTGCTGCCCAGTACCCATATGTATATAACGATATTACTAAGGCATTGTCAGCAGATGCATTAAAGAATGGAACAGCAGACAAACCAATGACAGTATATGTTGCACCATATGTGTATTGGATTGATGATCCGGCAGCAACAGATACAGTACAGAAGACCGAGGGATATTCAGTACCTTATGGAATGGTTGTTAATTCAGAATATCTTACTATCAAAGGTCTTACAGGAAATCCTGATAATGTTGTATTAGCAGGAAACAGAGGACAGTCACATGCCTCTAACGGTAACTACACAATGTTCAGATTCAACTGCAGCGGTGCACTTACAGTTAAGAACATAACAATAGGTAACTATTGTAGCGTTGACCTTGATTATCCGCTTATGAGTGAGCTTAATCAGGCAAAGAGAACAGAGACAATCACACAGGCACAGCTTGCTGATGTTTCAGGAGACAAGATGTTTGCAGATAACTGTAACTTCATAAGCAGACTTAATCTTGACCCAATAAATGGAGCATCAAGAAGTCTTTATAACAACTGTCATTTTGAAAGTACAGATGATGCCCTTAATGCAAATGCTGTATATGTAGGATGCGATTTTGATTTCTACGGAAACAGACCATTATATTCATCATATGGTACAGGTTCAACATTTTTAGGTTGTACATTTAATTGTAAGATATTAAATGTTGAAGCCGAACCTACACAGTTCTTTACTAAGGAAGGTGGCACAATTACCGCAGTAGACTGTGTATATAACAGTAATTTAAGTGTACCTATATCAATTGGATGGACTAAAACACCATCAACTTCATTAAAGTGTTATCAGAGCAACATAATTCATAATGGACAGAGCATTACAATCGGTGGCGAGGGTGCTAAAGAAACCGTTGATATGACAGGCAAGTCAGTACTTGATGCCTACAAGGTTGTGTCAGGTGGTAAGACATATTACAACACATACAATCTTTTAAAGGGCAGTGACGACTGGGATCCATTAGGAGTTAAGGATGTAATTAAAGCAGCCGGACAGGACACAGTTGCAACACAGCTTTCAATAACATCAGATGTCACAGAGATTGAATCTGGAAAGGAAACAGCTTCAATAGGAGGAACAGTTAACTATTTCTATGGAACTAATGATACAACACAGAAGATAACATACAGCGTATCAGACGAAGATAAGGCATATGTGAAGTTAACAGATAATGGTGACGGAACATGCAAAGTAGAAGGTACTAATAATGATGATGCAGCTAGGAAGGTCATTATAAATGCATCTACAGAGTCAGGTCTTGAAGCAGCAGTTGGAATTACTGTAAAGCCAAGCAAGATTGAAGCACCAGCATTTACAAAGGCACCAGTTATTACTAATGACGGACAGGGAAGTCTTAAAGTAGATTACTCACTTGATTTAGGAAGCAGAGAAGACATGTCTGCAATCTCATGGTACAGATGTACAGATGCAGAGGGCAGCAATCCTATACTTGTAGCAGTAACAAGAAATGATTCACCAGAGTATACATATAAGTTAACAGCAGGTGATGTAGGATATTACATCATGGCTAAGGTAGAATCTAAGAACATCAGAAGTGATTATGGAACACCGGTAAATACAGTATATGACAAGGCAATCGGAGTGAAAGATGTAAGAAGCAAGAACCTTTCTACAGATTTCTCTAACTTCCCTAATATAAAGCAGTCAGAAATCAAAGCTGGCTTCTGGACAGTAGATTACAACCGTCCAGCAGATACAGAGAGCTTCGGAAGCTGGCAGGGAGCTGATACAGAAGAGCCTTGGAAATATGGAACAACAGGTAATGGCTGTGTAGGGGCAGGATTATATGAAGGAACACAGGGTTCAAGAATTATGTACACACCAGTTGAGGGTACATATGGTGATATGTCACTTGAGCTTGTAGTTGACCCGGCTAAGACAGCAGGTCAGGGATTTGGTAGTGCAGGTCAGTATATGGATGTACTTCTCAAGTTCGATACATCAACACTTACAGGATACGGATTAAGAATAGTAAGAACTAAAGCATCATCTAATGCCGTAACATTTGTACTTGTAAAATATGACAACGGAACAGTAACAGAAATCTCTGATGAGGTTATCGCAAGCTGCTATGCAACAGGTTGTACAATCAGCTTAAAGGTTGAAGGTAATAAGCTCACTGCTCATGTTGAGACACCAACAGAACAGCTGGCAGATCAGGCAGCTAAGGGATATCCACATGTAGTTGACCTTACAGCAGACATTGAAGTGAACAGCTTTGGTGGTGTTGCAATCCAGCACACAGGAACAGTTGGTTCAGGCGGATGGCAGAATACAACAATGCTTCATAACTTAAATGTTACATGGGAAGGTGAGAACAACCAGAACCCTGAATATGTTGAAGGAAATCCATCAGATAACGAGAATCCGGCAGAGAAACCAGATGATTCAACAGGAACTTCAACAGGAGCAGATACAACAGTTAAGACAGGCGATATGAGCCATGCAGGAATGTATGCCGCATTAACTACAGCAAGCCTTTGTGCATTGCTTGGAATGGCAGCAGTATACATGAGAAGAAGAAAAGATATCTAATTTCATAAGAATTTTCTTTACAGGAGCACCCGCAATTATATTGCGGGTGTTTTTGCGTGGTGAATGTGTGACCGTATGTGATTGACATTTTAATTATTATGCTATAAAGTTTTATAGAACTAACCAGTATAAGATGGAGGATAAAACTTAAAAGCATGAAATATAATATCAGAAAATATATATTGGCAGGAATTACAGCAATTCTTGCAGCGGCTGTTTTGACGGCATGTGGTGGCAGTAAGCCAGAGAAGGACGATACAGTCAAGAGTACACAGGAAATATTTGCAATGGATACATATATGTCGCTTACTGCATATGGCAGCAATTCAGAGGAAGCAGTAAGTAAAGCAGTTCAGGAGATTAACCGGCTTGATGCAATGTTTTCGGTAGGAAATGAGGACAGTGATGTTACTAAGATAAATGAAAATGGAAGCGGTGAAGTATCGGAAGAAACCGCATTTATAATGAACAGGGCAATGCAGGTATCTAAAGAAACTAAAGGTGCTTTCGATATTACGATATACCCGGTTATGGAGCTGTGGGGATTTACCACCAAGAATTACAGAGTGCCTGAAAGCAGCGAGATTGCGGATGTACTTAAGCATGTTTCTTATACAAATGTGGAGGTTAACGGGCAGCAGGTGACATTGTCAGATGGTGCAAGCATTGACCTTGGTGGAATTGCCAAAGGTTATACTTCTTCAAGGGTGATTCAGATTATGAAGGACTGCGGCATAGAGCACGCAATCATTAATCTTGGAGGCAATGTGCAGGTGCTAGGAACTAAGACTGATGGCTCGGACTGGAGGGTTGCCATACAGAATCCTGACAGTGAAAGCAGTTATCTTGGTGTATTAAGCACTGCTGATAAGGCAGTTATAACATCAGGTGGATATGAGAGATATTTTGAGCAGGACGGACAGGTATACCATCATATTATAGACCCGCAGACAGGTTATCCATCAGAGAGCGACCTGACTTCGGTTACAATTGTGTGTTCAGATGGAACTACAGCAGATGCATTATCAACTGCGCTTTTTGTAATGGGGCTGGATGGTGCGAAAGAGCTGTATAGAAGTGGCTCGCTTGATTTTGAGATGATACTTTTCGATGGAAGCAAAGTATATATGTCAGAGGGAATAGCTGACAGTTTTTCAACAAATATGAACACGGAAATAATTACCATACAACCTTAATGAGAATTATTATTAACAGTTTGTATTGACAAATGCAGGGGCTAAAATATATTCTATAGAACAGTTAGAAAAAACTAATCAAAGATAGATGAAATTACTTTTGTTTATGGAAACTAACCCTGGATATAAAGACTAGAAGGAGCAGACATGTTATTAATAATATCACTTATAATCGTATCTTTATTCATATATTTTCTTAAAGATTCACTTAAAAAACACGCAGGTATCTACTATATAGGGGCAGCGGTAATCTCTATTGCTGTATTTCTGATTGGATTTCTGCCAATGCCTTTATTCTTAAAGAATAATATATTTGGGATATTTGCAAAGGGTTCTCTTGGAACGGCAATGTTCGTTGCAGTAATGTACGCAGGTGCACTTCCTAAGGGCAGCAAGCTGATTGCACCGCTTATGAAGATAAGAGGTGAATTGTCAATTACAGCGGCAATACTCGTCCTGTGTCATAATTTCACATATGGAATGACATATTTCAGAATGTTATTTACTAAGACAAGCATGTTATCAGCCACACAGCTTGCAGCTGCGGTAATAAGTCTTGTGCTTATAGCTATAATGCTTGTGCTTACAGTTACATCTTTTCCATCTGTAAGAAAGAAGATGCAGGCTAAGAAGTGGAAGCAGTTACAGCGCACAGCATATGTGTTTTATGGTCTAATGTATGTTCACATTATGCTCATTAACATACCTTATGCGAGACTTGGACTTGGCATGTATATTGCAAATGTAGTTATCTACAGCATAGTTTTCTTAGGCTATGCAGCTATGAGAATAGCAAAGGCTGTATCAGTAAAGGCAGCAAGAGCTGGAAAGACATACGGTAAGAAACCAGAGACGGTTCTGTATGGACTGGCATTGGTTATATGTGCAGTGATGACGGTGTCGTGCTTTGCAGGAAGACAGACAGTGTCGGCATCGGAAGACAATGAGGAATGGAACGATTTCTTTAACGAAGAGACAGTTGCAGCAATGGTCAAAGAGATTGAGAGCAGTACGGCTAAGACAGATGCTGAAGGAACAACACAAGAGAGTCTGGAAGAATCAGTTTCATCAGATGGACAGTCAGACTCACAGGCTGGTGGTGTAGGAAATGAAGTGTCGGGAAATAGCAATAATTCCGGTTCGGATAATGTTTCTGGTAATTCATCAGGTAATAGTTCTGACAGTGGTAATCAGTCAGCCAAGCCGGATAATGGTTCTGACAATAGTGGAGAGCTGAGCGGCGGTTCAGGCAGTGATACACCGGCTAATACAAAATTTAAAGCAGATGGAACTTATACAGGTTCCGCTGTGTGTGAGACTTATAACTACAATGTAACGGTTACAATAGTCATATCGGGAGATACGATTACATCGGTTACTGCTGAATCAGAAGCGGGTGCGCAGGATGTGCAGTATTTTAATATGGCAAATGCAAAGGTTCCTGCACAGCTTCTTGCAAATCAGAGTACATCAGGCGTTGACAGTGTTTCTGGGGCTACTAAATCAAGCAATGCCATAAAGAGGGCATTTTACTATGCTTATAAATCGGCTAAGAAGTAGAGCAGATTTGTAATAGAAAAAATTATAAGGAGGCAAAATTCCTCTCCTCACCAATGGGTTCGGATTTTGCTTCGCAAAACAAGGAGGAATTATGAGGAAGAACATTTTTACTAAGATTGCTGCTGTTGCAGCCGCTACTGTTCTTGCAGTTACAGCACTTCCAGCTCTTGTGTCTGATACACATGCAGCAGATGATGATTATTCATATGTATATGCTGGTCTTACATGGCAGGAATACTGGGCAAACGAAGGCGTATATAACGCAGGGGATGTAACATCATCTAATGTGAAGGATACACATGGTGAGTACGATAAAGGCGGTTTTGATACAGTAACAAGAGCAACAACCAATCATGGTCTTCACAGAGGAAGCTACCAGTGCATGGCAACAATTGATACAGAAGATGGTAAGAAGTATGAGCTTGCCGGCTGGAGTAGTGATGGAAAGCAGATGATACTTACAGATGGTACACAGCTTTCATACAACAGAGGTACAATTACTAATGCTGATGGTACAACAACAAAGTTAGTATCATATGAAGTAACTGGTATTAAGTATGTTCCGGTTAAGGTTAAGACATCTGATCTTGCTGATTTTGAGCAGCATTACAGAGTTGTCAAGAATGGTGAGAAGTTATACGGTGGATTCGGTGAGAACAAGCTTAGCTCATATGAGTATACAGCAGCAGTTAATGCAGATACTAACGGACTTAAGACAGCAGTTAAGAATGCAGATGGAACATATTCATTCTCTGCAAGACAGACTGGAAGTGGAAAGTCATTTGCAGAGCAGGATATAAGTGTGGCTGCTAACATTACATCTACAGTAAAAGATGCTACAGGTTCATACGGTGAATTCTTAAGAGTTGATATTAATGGTGATGGTTATGGCGCATTAGGTGCTATGATGCAGGCTGTTAAGTGGACATACTATGGGAATGATGCAACAAGAACAAATGCTGTTGCTACATATGGCACTAAATTCGCAGCAGATAACTGGATGCACAAAGTAATGGGAATCCAGCTTGGACTTACAGATTCGGCACGCTGCCAGTTACCAGCAGGATATGATGGAACAGGTTACTGGTCACTTACTGTATATGCATTAGGATATACTGATACTACAATTGATTTTGAAGCAACAGATGCTAATATCGTTAAGGTTAAAGCACCTGTAAGTGATACATCAAAGCTTTCAGCAGCTATTGCAGCAGCAGATGCACTTAACGAAGCTGATTACACAGCCGAGTCTTGGGCAGCTATGAAGCTTGAGTATGAGGAAGCAGTCGATGCACTTGCAGTTGCAGAATATCAGGCAGATGTTGATGAGGCAACAGAGCATCTTACAGCAGCAATCAATGCATTAGTAAAGGTTGATGCAGGTACACCTTCTGGTTCAGAAGAGTCTGATAACACAACAGAAGCAGGTACTTCAGATACATCTGTATCAGATGTTAAGACTGGTGATGCAGACAACATGGCAGTATATTCATTAGCTGCATTACTTGCCCTGGCAGCAGGTGTAGCAGTTGTATCAAGACGCAGAATTAAAGACGTCAGATAATTGATATGCTTACAATCATAATAAAACTATAAACAAGCCAAAGAACCGGGTCATAAGTCAAGTCTATGATGGGATTTGCTTATGGTCCGGTTCTTTGCTTGCGCTATGTTAATTTTCGTTAGTTTTTGTACTTGTCAAGAGCACATTTGGAGTGATAGCTGCATTTTTTAATGTAGGTAATATGAGCTGGAGTCGAAGCCTACTAAAAGTTCATATCACAGAATTTGTTGAGTTGGTAGGTTTTGAAAGCTCCAGACCATGGAAGGGCAATAGTGCTGATAGTGCAGATGTCAAATATGACGAAAGAAACCAATAACGACAGAAAACCGACAGAATACGACGAGTATATTTACAATACAATATATCTATGATACTATGCATATATAAATATGCATGTTTATTAATTCAGAGGAGGAAGAAACACTGGTGTCGTATATTTTATGGAGGATAAAGAGAAGAAAAATTATTATGACGCGGCCATGCGTCAGATTAATGGGGACTCATTATGCTTAAGTGCATATGAATATCTTAAGAATAATGCAGAATGGATTGGGAGGTATGAGGATTTTCTAAAGGGAAGGAAATCACTGCCGCTGTTGTATGATCCGTTCTTTAAGAAGATATTTAATCCGGTTGAGAGAAGGGACAGGCTTTCCGAATTGGTAAGTTGTCTGCTGGGGCAGAAGGTTACGGTTCTTGAAGTGTTTCCGAATGAGGATTCACAGTTCCTTGGCGTGATGATTATTATGGATATGGTTGTGATGATGTCTGATGGAAGCATTGCAAACATTGAGATTCAGAAGATTTCTTATGATTTTCAGGCAGAGAGAATATCATGTTACTCGGCAGACCTTGTGCTGCGCCAGTATAAGATGATTACTGGAAACCGTGAGATAGGAGATGCTGGTGGGCTTAGGGGGTATATGAATGGTACGTCAAAACCTTCATATAAGGATATGCGACCAGTTCATACTATTATTCTGTTTGAGAACAGTAGCAGTAGCCTTATCAGCGAGGTTGATGAGGCATTATATTTTCATGTCGGAAAAACAAAGTTTAATACTGGAATTAAGATAAATCTTTTGCAGGATTATGTGCTGGTAAGCCTTGACACATTTAAGAAATACAGATATTCTGATATCAGGAAAGGGCGTACCGAGGTGACGGAATACGACTATGACAGAACACAGTATAGTGAAAAGCAGGTGACTGAGAAGATGAAGTTTGACCGTCTGAAGTTCCTGTCATTATTCGTAGCCGAGACACCGGAGGAGATAGAGCAGTTGATAGAGATATTTCCTGACTTGGAATCAGTACGCCTTGATATTAATGAGTATTTGGAGAGACCAAAGGAGGTGCTCAGTATGTTTTCTGAGGCGTTGAGGATATTAGACAGGAATACAGCAGAGCTGATGGTTGACAGGATGAAGGATGAGATTGATGAGTTAAAGGCGCAGGCAGAAGAAAATAAGGCGCAGTTAGAAAAAAATAGGACGCAGTTGGAAGTGAAAGACACACAGCTAGAAAAGAAAGACTCACAGTTAGAAGAAAAGGATGCGGAAATAGCCAGACTAAAGAAGCTGTTAGAGGAACAGAATAAGTAGTTATATATAATTATTACAAATGCAGTTATCATAGTAGTGTTGCTACTATCATCGAGTAATTAAATACTGTTTGAGTATTAAATGACTTTATTGGTTCAGCCCTTTGTTTACAAGGGGTTGAGCCTTTTTACGTGCGTCGGTTGAAGCCGACGCATGGGCTTAAGTCATCTTCGTGGACTTGCTGTGGGCTTGTTTTATCCTTTGGTGAGGAATTCTCCAAAACGGATACCGGAGTAGTACAGTAGTGAAAACGAAACATGTGCGGTAGGGTCAGTATTATAACGAGTTTATGTGGAAGAGCAGATATGCGGAGTGTATTTCTGTGGATGAGACTATTGAGAGGATGAAGGGGTAAGTGCAGAATGGAAGAAGTTATTAGAAAATATTTTCAATGCTGGCTGGATAAAGATATTAATGCTGTAAAAGAGATTTTCAGCGACGATATTATTTACAGCGAGTGTTATGGCCCGGTGTATAAAGGAATTGGACAGATAATCAGATGGTTTGAGGATTGGAATCAGAAAGGTACTGTTTTGCAGTGGGATATAAAACGTGTGGTTGTTTCTGGTAATACAGCTGTTGTGGAATGGTATTTTAAGTGCAACTACAAGGGCAATGTGGATGGTTTTGATGGTGTTACCATTGCAGAGTTTGATGCGGATATAAAGATTTGCGATTTGAAGGAGTTTCAGTCGAAGGTAGAGCATTATTGTCCGTATGATTCTTGATAATTGAAATGATTTTGAGAGGAAAAAAGTAATGGACAGAGGAAATGAACTTCTTAAAGAAAGTGTTGTAATGGCAAATGAATTGGATGTTGCGGGTGAGTTTATTTATGCGGCAATTGATAAATTTAATAAAATGAATAATTTTGACCAAGTAGGAGATAATTTCTTTTTTTTGTATCACTTAGCAGTTGGTATTGAACGTGTGCAAAAAATTTTACTGGTAATAATTAATGATGTCGAAAGAGATGAAATAGAGGATTTTCTGGAGAAAATCAAGAGCCATAATCACATGATGTTACACGGTAAGATAAAAGAAAAAGTGAATATTTCGTTTTCAAAGGAACAAAATGATTTATTGAATTTGTTGTCTGAATTTTACAATGCGGAAAGATATGCTCGATTTAATTTCTTTTCGTATAATTTTAAAGATAGAGATTTGCTGACAGAATATGTACAAAAATATTGTAAAAATATTAGTTTTGATTATTCTTTATGCAAAAAAACACCACTAAATACGGATGAGGTAAAGGAGTTTTTCGGAAGAGTAATAGGAAGATTGTGTCAAAAATATTATAAATTGATAGAAGAAGAGTCTAGAAATAGAAATATTTATTGCTACGAATTAAGATACAATTCAGCAGCTGAACGAGTATTTTGTGGAAACGAGGATAAAGGATCATATCAAAAGAAAATTGACAAAGAAAAGCGGGCAATAAAAGAATTGTTACTTTATTTAAGAAGTCCTCAAGAAATGAACAAATTCATTGAACATATGGATCAAATAGAATCTTTACCGTTTGATATAGCATTAATACAAGAATATGTCGCAGATTTATGCAATAAAACGGTATCGGTAGATTTGATTGATGAAGTTGATTTTATGTATGAAGAATTTGTTGAAGACAAACGTGAAAGAGAAGAGATGGTGTCATTAATTGGTGACAAAGGAGTTATGTTTGATTGGGAGGAAGAGGAGTGGTAGATTTGTAGAGGCTGAAAAGATAATACATAAAAGGATGTAGTTGGTGAAATATGTAAGTATTTGTTGTATAATAAACTTGACTGATAATACATGATTATCA
>OCAA01001512.1_pt1 | contig 11560 bp, 12 predicted proteins | sample 1538241 | NCBI WGS metagenome assembly OCAA01 (sample SAMEA2580241, study PRJEB22360) | human gut metagenome | biome: human gut; feature: human-associated habitat; material: faeces | place: Denmark | collected 2008/2010
GCAGTGACAGACAACTCCAAGATTAAGATCGGAGTTTCCATCTGGTCATCCACCGATGTTCTCGGTTCCCAGTGTAAGTTGATTCTTGATGCAGCGGCTGATGCTCTTGGGGTGGAGGTTCAGTACGTGGATCAGGGTCACGTATCCGAGAAGGTTACAGCATCTGTGGAGCAGCTGGTAGCAGCAGGATGCCAGGGTATTATCATCTGTAACTCATCCGATACAGAGATGACATCCGCAATTAAGACATGTAACGACAACGGCGTATATCTGGCACAGTTCTTCCGTATTATCAGCGAGACGAACAGCGCAGACATTTATCAGGCAGCAAAAGATTCTGCTTATTACATCGGAGCAGTACATGAGGATGAGCCGGCAAACGGTGAAGCTCTTGTAAACATCCTTCTTGATAAGGGTGACCGTGACATCGGTCTGATCGGCTGGGAGCAGGGAGATGCAACCTGGCTTGGAAGATGGGAAGGCTACAAAGCAGGCGTTGACAAGTGGAACGAGGCACATCCGGATGATCCGGCACAGCTTTCTGAGCCGCAGTACGCAGGTACAACTTCCGAAGGTGGTTCCAAGGCAGCAGAGGCTCTTATGGCAGCAGATCCGAACCTGGATGCACTCATCCCGGCAGGCGGCGGCGGTGACCCTCTTCAGGGTGCAATCGCAGCAGTAGAGCGTGCAGGCAAGACCCAGGATATCGATATCGTATCTACAGATTTCCTTCCGGATCTTGGAGACAGACTGGAGAACGGCTCCATGGCTGGTGAGTCTGGCGGACATTACTGTGATCCGTTAATTGCATTCATGATGGTTTACAACGCAATAAAGGGCAACTACACAGGATTTGCAGGCAACTTCGAGGACGTTTCCTTCCCGTACCTGTATGTATCCTCTGCAGAAGACTATCAGGCATATGAGAAGTATTTCGTAGACCAGCTTCCGTACACATCCGATGAGCTTGTTGAGATGTCCAATCTTGACTTAAGCGCTCTGAAAGAAGCAGCAAAGAATATTTCTATTGAAGATGCAGCATCACGTGCAGGGAATTAGTTCCAAAGACTGAGCGTTACTTCAAAAGGTCGGTGTCGCGTGGCGATACCGGCCTTTTGTATGAAAGGATGGCTCACACAGCGTGACATCCGTTGATTCGAGTAAGAAAAAGAGGTAGATAATATGGGTTCAAAAAAGCTGTCGGGAAGCGCAAAGGGCTATCTGATTCTTCTGTCGCTGGTTGTGGTTTCCTGGGTAATCTTTAAAATACTGACACCGCATAATTTTGGCTCGCCGGCCAATATGCTCAACTACTTTCAGGCCAGCCTGATTGCAACTGTGGGTGCGGTCGGATTCTATTTCGTCATGGTTATGGGAATGTTCGACTTCTCCATTGGTGCCAACATCATGCTTTCTGCAATCGTGGGATGCGTGTTTGCCACCCGGTTTAACATGGGGTACCTCGGACTGATCTTGGGCTGTGTGCTCACCGGCACGATCGTCGGTCTGTTAAACGGTCTGTTTTATGTAAAATTGAGAATTCCGTCGATGATTGTTACAACGGGTCTCGCATTGATTTATGAGTCACTTGCGAACTATATCGCAGGCGGCGTGGAGCAGACGCTTCCGTCAAATCTGCGCGCATTCGGTCAGATGCCGTGGGATATTATCCTGGCGATTGTTGCGTGCATTGTAGCATATATCTTTTTGAATTATACGAAAATCGGAACTTACACCTATGCAATCGGAAGCAACGAGTTCGTTGCCAAGAACATGGGTATCAATGTCAATAAATACAAGGTGCTTGCATTTGTGTTAAGCGGCGCGTTCTTGGGAGTTATGGCGATCTTAACCATCAGCTACGGTTCCTCCATGGTGGCGGTAACCGGTATGGCGTCCATGAGTCGTAACTTCGTACCGACGATGGGATGCTTCTTCGGACTGGCGTTCAAGAAATACGGTATGCCGCTGCAGGCGATTGTGATCGGTGAGTTCGTCATCAACATCATTTTCTTCGGATTCATCGCACTTGGCGCCCCGACCGCGATTCAGGACGTCATCACAGGTCTGGCACTGCTTATCATCATCACCGTGACCACCAAAGTCACAAAAGGTGAAATTGTCAAGTAATCGAGGAGGAGAATGCAATGAGTGAAGTCAGATTACAGGTAAAAAATCTTTGCAAGTCCTTCGGTATTACGAAGGCAGTACAGAATGTTTCCTTTAATGTCAACAAGGGAGAGGTTCACGCGCTGATCGGGGAGAACGGTTCCGGAAAATCAACGCTGACAAACATGCTGACCGGTATTTACAGCATCGGAAGCGGAACCTTTATCCTCGACGGAAAAGAGATTCATCCAAAGAATCAGGTGGAAGCGAACAATGAGGGCGTTTCCATTATCGTACAGGAGCTGGGAACCTTGTCCGGACTTACGGTCGCGGAAAATATTTTCCTGGGACACGAGGAACAGTTCGTACATTTCGGAATCAAAAATACCAAAGCCATGAACCGCAAGGCAACGGAATTACTTAAGAAATACGGATTTGACCGGATCAAGGCATCCGACATCATCGATAATTATAATTTCGAGGACCGCAAGCTGGTAGAGATCGTAAAAGCGACATACTTCGATCCGAAGATCGTTGTCGTGGACGAGACGACGACCGCATTGTCCCAGGAGGGACGCGATGAACTCTACAAGCACATGGACCGTATCCGCAACAGCGGAAACTCCGTAATTTTCATTTCACATGACCTGCCGGAGGTTCTGGAGAAATCCGATACCATCACGATCCTGCGCGACGGCATCTACATTGATACCGTAAAGAGTGCGGATGTGACCGAGGATGATCTCAAGCGTCTGATGGTTGGACGTGAGGTGACCGGTGATTACTATCGTGCCGATTACGGAGAGAAAGTCTCGGATGAGGTTGTGCTTTCCGTGAAAAACGTGACGGTGCCGGGCATCATCAGCGATATCAGCTTTGATCTTCACAAAGGTGAGATGCTTGGTTTCGGCGGATTGTCCGAATCCGGAATGCACGAGGTCGGAAAAGCGATTTTCGGCGCATCCTACGACAGAGAGGGCACGGTGACGCTGGCGGACGGAACACAGATCAACGATATTCCGACAGCAATCAAGCACAGCATTGCTTACACGTCCAAGGATCGTGACAACGAGTCCGTGGTCATGAACCAGAGCATCGGCGACAATATCTGCCTGCCGTCCCTGGATGAACTGTCGAACAAGGCACATTTCATCAGCGATAAGAAAAAAAAGAAATTTGCAAACAAATATGCCAAGCAGATGTCGGTAAAGATGGTCAATACGGATCAGTTCGTGTCGGATCTCTCCGGCGGTAACAAGCAGAAGGTGGTACTGGCGCGCTGGATCGGTAAGGATTCGGACATCATCGTCTTAGACAGCCCGACGCGAGGCATTGATATCAAGGTAAAGCAGGACATCTACCAGCTCATGAACCAGATGAGAAAAGAGGGCAAATCCATCATCATGATCTCGGAGGAGCTGATGGAGCTGATCGGTATGTGCGACCGTATCATTATTATGAAAGATGGCAAGATCAACGGCGAACTGGAGCGTAATCAGGATCTTAATGAGAACAGTCTGATTACGATGATGGTATAAGGAGGCAGTCATGGAGAATCAAGCAAAGACGAACACAGAACAAAAAGAGCAGCAGCTCAAAAAATTATCCAAGATGTCGTTGATTCGTTCACTTCTGCCGGTGGTGGGACTGGTCGTGATCTTCCTTCTGTTCAATGTACTGACGAATTTCAGAATGGTTGGAAATCTGTCACTGGTACTTTCCCAGGTATATGTGACGATGATAGCGGCAACAGGCGTTTTCTTTATTATGACAATGGGCGGTCTCGATTTTTCACAGGGATCGATTTTGGGAATTGCATCCATCGTTGTGTGTATGCTTTCCAAGATCAGCATTCCGTTAGCAATCGTGGGAGGAATCGCGGCAGGCGCGGCGATCGGAGCATTGAACGGTTACTTTTATGTATACCGCAAGATCAAGTCGTTTATCGTTACGATCTGTACCATGTTCTTATTCCGTGGATTTATCAAATATCTGACCACCAATGCACCCGTGGCAGGTTCCGCAAAGCTCATTAACTACGACAGCACAGCGCTTAAAATGACGCTCACGATTATTGTGGTGGTAATCGGATTCATCGCATTCCGCTTCACGAAGTTCGGAACCTATTTAAAGGCAATCGGAGCAGGAGAAAAAGCGGCAATGTTTTCGGGTATCCGCACCGACCGCATGAAGTTTTTGATCTACGTTCTGGCAGGAGCGATCACCGGATTTGCGGCATTTATCAACGTCATCAAAGTCGGATCGGTAACATCTTCCGGCGGTAACCAGTTGGAGACACAGATCCTCATTGCACTGGTACTCGGCGGTATGCCGATCTCCGGCGGAGCAAAAGTCCGGTTTGAGAATATCATCGTAGGGTCACTGCTCTACATCGTGCTCAGCAGCGGACTGACCATGATGGGATTCACGACACAGATGATGCAGTTGATTCAGGGTGTCGTATTCCTGATATTCGTGGCAGTATTCGCGGATCGCCAGTCATTGCAGGTAATCAAGTAACACCGCAGGGGCTTGGAGAGACAATCGGACAGCAGAGTTGCAGCAGGAAGCGGGGGAACAGAAATGTCAAAAAAAATCGGTGAGCAGAGTCTGTTAAAATATGAGAAATTGTACAACTGGGGCAGAACTTTAATCACGAGCGGAGTGATTCAGAATGAGGACAAATTTCCGTCGGAGAACATTCTGCAGAAAAAGTTCGGGTATTCCAGACAGACGGTGCGCACTGCGCTAAATCAGCTTGAAGCAGAGGGTCTGATCAAGAGAGTCAAGGGGAGCGGCACATATGTATCGTATGAAGGCAACTTGAGAAACGGAGAGAGACCGCGCATCGGCTTGATTTTAAGCTATTTTTCTGACTATCTGTTCCCCCGCGTTTATGATGGAATCGATTCTGTTATGAAGGAAGCCGGATATGACATCGATGTAGCCGTCACAAAGAACCGGCTGAACGATGAGGCGATTTATCTGGAAGGTCTGCTCAACGGCAATGTGGCAGGATTTATTATTGAAGGAACACGCTCCTTTTTCCCGAATCCGAATATCCGTCTCTACGAGGAGATCCGGAAGAGGAACATTCCGACGCTGTTTATTCACAATCATTATTCCAATCAGCGTTTTGACAGTGTGGAGATGTCGGACGCCCGCGCCGCCTACAAGCTGACCGAAATTCTGATTCAGAACGGACACCGCAGGATCGCGGGAATTTTCAAGTATGATGATATGCAGGGAATCGAGCGCTATAAAGGGTTTGTGGAATGTCTGTCGGATTACGGGGTAAAGTTTGACGACGACTGGATCCGCTGGTACTCCACGAAGGATATGGAGGAGAAACTCAGCAAAAAGGGACTTCTCCGGATGTATCGCCGCACGAAAGACTGCACGGCGATGATTGTATACAACGATGAGGTCGCCGGCTATTACATGGAGTTTCTTGAGGAACGTGGACTGCACGTGCCGGAAGATGTATCGCTGGTGTCCTTTGACGATGAGGAGCTGCAGCAGGATGCGAGGGTCAAGGTGCTGTCGGTGGTTCACCCGAAGTACAATCTAGGCAGGATTACCGGGAAAAATCTGCTGCGCATGATGGATGATCCGGACTGGCAGAACAAGAATTATTCCTACCGTTTTCCGGTCAGCATCAACGACGGGAATTCAGTAAAAGATATCCGGTGAAAAATATCATATCCGCTGACATGCGAAAACGGTCGGCGGTATGTTTGAAAAGAAATGTTTCGGTGCACACTATGCATTGATGTTACATCTGTTTTGTGATATGCTGTCTCTTATGACAAAAAGGCGGTATATCACAATTTCTATTTTAGAGAGGGAGAAGCGATTATGTGTACAGCAGCAACCTATCGGACGAAGGATTTCTATTTTGGAAGAACACTGGATTATGAATTTTCCTACGGTGAGGAGATCGTCATCACACCGCGGAATTATGAATTTAACTTCCGGCATATGGGACAGGCAAAAGAGCATTATGCCATCATCGGCATGGCGCATGTGGCGGGGGACTATCCGCTGTATTATGATGCTATCAACGAGAAGGGAATTGGCATGGCAGGACTGAACTTCGTTGGAAATGCCGTCTACGCAGAGGTGACTGAGGGAAAAGAGAATGTGGCTTCATTTGAGTTCATCCCGTGGGTGCTCCGCCAATGCGCGACGATGGATGAGGTGCGGGCGCTCCTTGCAAAAATAAATCTGGTCGGAACCCCGTTCGCCGAGCAGTTCCCGGCGTCACAGCTGCACTGGATCATCGCAGACGAAAATGAGGCAATCACGGTGGAGTCGGTGGCGGATGGTCTGCACGTCTACGAGAATCCGGTGGGCGTTCTTACGAACAATCCACCGTTTGCACAGCAGATGTTTATGCTCAACAACTATATCGGACTGTCCCCGAAGCAGCCGGAGAATTCTTTCGCAAAAGATGTTCCGCTTAGCACCTACAGCCGCGGAATGGGTGCGCTGGGACTTCCGGGAGATCTCTCTTCCGCGTCCCGTTTTGCGCGCGTGGCGTTCACGAGGATGAATGCGGTTTCCGGCGATTCGGAGACGGAGAGTGTCAGTCAGTTTTTCCATATTTTAGGATCGGTGGATCAGCAGAGAGGATGCTGCGAAGTGGCGGAAGGAAAATACGAGATTACGATTTATACGTCCTGCTGTAATGCGACCAGAGGAATCTACTATTACACGACCTATGACAATCACCGGATCATGGGCGTGGACATGCACGCGGAAGATCTCGACGGAACAACGCTCACCTGCTATCCGATGATCGAGGAAGGTCAGGTGAGCTGGCAGAACGGACAGAATTAAGACTGCGGTGAGAAAAATGCGACGGCGATGGCGCCGGGACCGACATGGGTTCCGATCGTCGCACCGAGGGAGCAGACCGGAAGCTGGTCTGTGTGTTCGCTCCAGAGAGCTTCGCTGTCTTTGATATATTTTTGCAGCATCTCATCGCTGAGTCCGGTGTAACCGAGGCAGAAGGGGCGGGTAAAATCGATTCCGTCTGCCTTTTCTATTTCCTTCATGAGAAAATTATTTCGTCGCATTTCGCCTTGCCGGGCATAATGATCTCCCCTTCCGATACGGCAACGACCGGCTTGATCGCCATGGCGCCGCCGAGAAATGCGGTGGCGGCGGAGATGCGGCCGCCTTTTTTCAAATATTCCAGCGTATCCAGGACACCGAGAGTGTGGATCTGCTCCTTGGAGGCTTCTAAGATTCCGACAATTTCTTTGGCTGATAATCCCTGATCTTTTAACAGAAGCGCATACTTGACCAGAATGCCCTCGCCGATGGTGGCGTTATAGCTGTCGATGACAAAAACTTTTCCTGTAAAATCTTCTGCCGCGATCGTGGCACTCTGGTAAGTGCCGGAGAGACGGCTAGAGATCGTGATTGCAATGACGGTCTCCCCGTCCGCCACCGACCTGGCATATGTCTCTTCAAAAGCGGCGGGGGATACCAGACTGGTCGTGGGCAGAGTGTCGCTCTCAATCAGCTTTTCGTAGAATTCGTGATGACTGATTGTGACGCCGTCGAGGTATTCCGTATCGCCGAAGCGTATCGCAAGCGGCAGAATAGTGAGGTCTTCTCTGGTAGAAGCAGAGAGATCGGATGCTGAGTCTGTGATAATTCTGATTTTTTCCATAAGATTCTCCATATATTTTTATTTTTGCTGACCCTGTTCGGTCAGATAGTCAGACAGGTTTTCACTGATGATTGCAAGAGTGCCATAGAAATCCCGGCGTCTTTCCTCCGTCAGCCCGCGCCCGCCGTAGGAGAGCGCTTCCTTGATGCGTGTCTGGATGCCGCTTACAACGGAGCGCCCCTGAACGGTAAGCATGTAGCGCGAGCGGTAGGACCGCTTGTGATCTGCCGGCTGCTCGCAGACGACGAGCTGCCGGTCGCTAAGCTGTGAGAGACAGCGGGAGACGGCAGCTTTGTCTTCCTTGCAGAGTTCTGTGAGCTGCGTTGCGGTCAGCCCCTCCGGGTGTTGTCCAAGGTAATAGAGACACATGGTGTGACTGGCCTTCAGCCCGAACTGCTTCATTTCCAGCTCTTTGATTTTCTGTAAGTACCGGTTCAACTCCAGGATGGAGAGTGAAAAGGTTTCAAAACGATGATCCATGGGCGCTCCTTTGTGAGATGTTGATTGATCAATATCTGGAATTATAATACATAGATGTTGATGCGTCAACATCTATGGGCGAAAGAGATGAAAGTAGTTAAAGTCAAGACAAAGAGTGAGTGAATATGAAAAAAATATGATATAATGTACGCGAAGGCAAAAGTGAGCATGGCACAGAGACGGTTGCGCATGCTTGCATGCGGCAGACGGATACGCGCCATGTGAACGCGCCCGCGAGCACGGGAAGCCAAAGGCTTACCGTCCTTTTGCCGGAGCGTAATGCACATACGATATAATGTTACACGAAGCGTGAAAGGAGCACATATACAGATCAGATATGCAGGGACACAGGACATTCCGGGAATAGATAATCTTTTATCACAGGTTTTGACCGTTCATCATAATGGACGACCGGATTTATTCAAGGCAAACGCCAGAAAATACAATGAAGATGAGTTAAGGCAGATCTTAGAGGATCGCACGCGCCCGGTTTTTGTTGCGGATGACGGAGCGGGCAATATCTTAGGTTATGCATTCTGCGTTTTTCAGCAGCACATCAACGACAATATTTTGACGGACATCAAGAGCCTATGCAAAGACCTCCGGCTGTTACAATGTCACGCTCAATGTGTGGGCATGCAATGAAAACGCGCGGAAGTTTTATGAAAAGTGTGGGCTGATGCCGCAGAAGATCGGGATGGAAAAGATACTGTAATCCGGGAGACAGGAGGAAAATATGGGATTTTTTATAGCGATGTTTTTATGTAATCTATTGATGCCTTCTATTATGGTGATAGCGGGTTACTGCATGTACAAAAATCCTCCAAAAGAGATAAACGGGCTGATCGGCTATAGAACTGCCATGTCCGAAAAGAATAAGGATACCTGGGCATTTGCGCATGACTGTTGCGGAAAGTTATGGATCAAATCAGGCATCATATTGCTGGTGCCGACGGTTCTCGCTCAAATCCCGTTTGCAAAATCGGGTGAAGATGTAGTAGGGACAGTAACGCTTGTCATCGAAGCGGTTCAGGTTTTGGTTCTGATTGGTTCTGTTATTCTTGTGGAAAAAGCGTTGAAGCGCACGTTTGACGAAAATGGCAACAGGCGCGGATAGAGTAAGAGACGCAGCTGAAAGAGGAGGGAGATATATGAAAGCAGATGAAGTGATAAGCCGGGTTGCGGATCTTTGCAGAGAGCATGGTGCGAAAAAAGTGATTTTATATGGATCGCGGGCAAAAGGAACAGCTGGGGAACGCAGTGACATAGATATTGCGGTGTCCGGCGGGGCTGATTTTGATGAGCTGCTTGAAAAAGTCGAAGAACTGCCGACCTTGTACAGTGTTGATTTATTAAATATGGATACCTGTAGGAATGATTTATTGATGGAGGATATAAAACAATATGGACGCGAAATTTGACAGACGGTTTCAATCATTTTGTAATTCACTGGATGCTTTGGCGGAGGCCAGGGAAAGAGATCTTACGGATTCCTTTGTATTAAGCGGAACGAGTGCAAAATTTAGTATTACTTTTGATTTATCGTGGAAAGTAATGAAAGACATCTTAGTACAATATTATGCGATAACAGGGTTTGTTACCGGTTCTCCGAGAGATGTTTTGCGCGAAGCATTCAAAGCGAAGCTGATTTCGGATGATGCATGGATGGACATGCTCAAAGTAAGAAATGAACTCGCACATGATTACGATAGTGAGATTGTGAAAACATATTGTAACACAATTGTGAAAGAGTATATTGATCTGTTTTATGAGTTTAAGGGCGTGGTAAAAGCGTTGGAAATGTAAAAACTTGCAGGAGGTTCCAAGTCATTGAACTATATTGATTCCCAGCCGGACTATATTTTGTCAATATTATGAGAGGGTAATTAGAATATGTACATATTTTTGCTAATCTTAATTTATATCGCTTTTATCAGCCTGGGCTTACCGGATTCACTTCTGGGATCCGGCTGGCCGGTGATGCATACCGAACTCGGCGTGCCGGTGTCCTATATGGGCATCGTATCTATGGTTATCTCTGGTGGAACAATTATCTCGAGTCTTCTTTCTGATAAGCTGACCAGAAAATTCGGCACGAGAATCGTAACCGTTGCAAGTGTTTTTCTTACGGTCATTGCGCTGTTCGGCTTTTCCTTTTCCAGCCGGTTCTGGATGCTGATTGTTTTTGCTGTTCCTTACGGGCTGGGAGCGGGAGCCATTGACGCAGCACTTAACAACTATATCGCGCTTCATTATAAAGCGAAGCATATGAGCTGGCTGCATTGCTTCTGGGGCGTCGGTACCATCGTCAGTCCGTTCATTATGAGCTATGCATTGGCAAACAGGACATGGAACAGCGGTTATCGCATGGTTGGGCTGATACAGCTTGGCATTGCACTGCTTCTGCTTGTTACTCTGCCGGTATGGAATGTGAACCAGAGTACATCCCGGGAGGACGGAAAAAGTGTAGGTCTAACCGGTGCGCTTAAGATCAAAGGGGTTCCGTTTCTTTTGCTTGGATTTTTCGCTTACTGTGCTGCAGAAGCTACGACTATGCAGTGGGCAAGTACCTATTTTGTTGAGGTAAAAGGGATTGCTGCAGACCGTGCGGCCGGTTTTGCCGCGCTGTTCTATATAGGGATTACTGCCGGAAGATTCATCAGCGGAATCATTACCGATCGGCTTGGCGACCGTAAAATGATTTTGCTGGGAACCGGGATTCTTGTCTGCGGGATTTTTATCCTGTGCCTTCCGGTGAAGTCCTATACGGTCGCGTTTGCAGCTTTTCTTGTGATAGGTCTGGGGTGTGCGCCTATTTACCCGTGCATTATCCATTCCACACCATATAATTTCGGGGCGGAAAATTCGGGAGCGATTATTGGAATCCAGATGGCAAGCGCTTATGTCGGTTCGACGTTTATTCCGCCGCTGTTCGGACTCCTCGGCAATGCGGTATCTTTTTCCATCCTGCCGGTCTATCTGCTGGGATTTGTTGTCCTGATGATTACGATGGTGGAGACGACATTCCGCATCACCCGCAAGGAAAAAGTTGTAAAAATGTAACAGATGTGTATGATAGAAATCAGAGAGTCACACACAACCAATTTAAGGAGGAAGAAAAATGGCAAAGGATCAGAGATTTGAAAAGGTTTATTCCCAGGGAACGATGACGACCACGGAAATCTGGGTGGATAAGGAAACCGGCGTGAATTATGTGTTTCACGCAAGCGGATATGCGGGAGGAATGACGCCGCTTCTGGACCGCGACGGAAAGCCGGTCGTTTCGCC
>OCAA01001517.1_pt1 | contig 11518 bp, 7 predicted proteins | sample 1538241 | NCBI WGS metagenome assembly OCAA01 (sample SAMEA2580241, study PRJEB22360) | human gut metagenome | biome: human gut; feature: human-associated habitat; material: faeces | place: Denmark | collected 2008/2010
GGCAACCCTTACGGCGACGGCTACTACGACGACTTCAACACGGCCGTGGGACTCGACTCCGCAGGCCGCACGCAGCTGCACCACAAAGGCAAGCTGGTGATCGGCGTGGAAAACACCCCGACGGTCATCTTCGACCTCATGCAGTTTCTGGTCATCGACTTGGGCGGCGTCGTAGGGCAGATCGGCATGGGCCAGCACGGTACGGCCTTCGCGCACGCCGGCATGCGCATGGGCCCGGCCATCTGCTACGAAGGACTTTACGGCGACTTCTACGGCGACTTCGTGCGCCGGGGAGCGCAGTTCATGGCCATCATCTCGAACGACGGCTGGTGGGGCGACACGCCGGGTTACAAGCACCTGTTCACCATCTCGCGGCTGCGGGCCATCGAACACCGCCGCGCCATCGCCCGCTCGGCCAATACGGGCATGTCGGGCTTCATATCGGCCCGCGGCGACATCGGGGAGACCCTCGGCTGGGAAAAGCGGGGCGTGATCTCCGCCGCCGTGCCCCTCAACTCCGAACTCACCTTCTACACCCGATACGGCGACTATCTGGGCCGCATTGCCGAGTACCTGACACTGCTCTGCGTGCTTTACTACATCGCCTACCGGGTCAAAAGGAAAAATTACCTCGTAAAATAAAACCCGAAACCCGATATGAATTACACCCAGACCCTCGAATTCCTCTTCTCGTCGCTGCCGGTCTTCGAAGCCAAAGGCGCGACGGCCTACAAGCCGGGATTGGAGCGTATCACCGCGTTCTGCCGCCACATAGGCAATCCCCAGCGTAACTTTTTCACGATCCACGTGGCGGGAACCAACGGCAAAGGTTCCGTGTCGCATATCATCGCATCGGTGCTCCAGCAGGCGGGCTACCGCACGGGGCTTTTCACCTCGCCCCACCTGCAGGATTTCCGCGAACGCATCCGGGTGGACGGAGAGATGATTCCCAAACAGAAAGTGGTGAACTTCGTGGACAAGCACCACGGCAAGATGGTCGAGCTGGAGCTGTCGTTCTTCGAGATGACCGCCGCGCTGGCTTTCGACTACTTCGCGCAGAGCGACGTCGAGGTGGCCGTGATCGAAACGGGACTCGGAGGACGTCTCGACGCCACGAACATCATCGTGCCGCTGGTGAGCGTCATCACCAACGTGGGGCGGGACCACACGGCGCTGCTGGGCGACACGCTGCCGAAAATCGCCGCCGAGAAGGCCGGCATCATCAAAAAGAGCATCCCGGTAGTCATCGGCGAGAGCGATCCCCGCTACAACGACGTCATCGAGCAGACCGCCGCCGCCAACAAGTCGAAGGTCATCTACGCCGAGCAGGAGTTCTCGTGCGAGCCCTGCCCCTGCGGAAACGACCGCCAGCACTTCTGCATGCACCGCACCCGCGACAACCGCAACTTCGAGGTCGATCTCGATCTGGGGGGCAACTACCAGCGCCGCAACATGGTCACGGCAGCCGCAACGGTCGATTTCCTGCACGAAGAGACGCCGCTGACCATCTCCCGCCGCGCCTTCCTCGAAGGTGCGCGCGACACGGCGGCCAACACCTCGCTCATGGGCCGCTGGCAAAAGCGGGGCGAACAGCCGCTTACGGTCTGCGACACAGGCCACAACCCCCACGGCATCGCCTACGTCGCCCGGCAGCTCAAAGCCACGCCCCACAAACAACTCTACTGCGTGATCGGCTTCGTCCGCGACAAGGACCTCGCCCATATCCTCCCCCTGCTGCCGCACGACGCCCACTATATCTTCACGCAGGCGAAGACCGAACGGGCCTTCTCTGCCGCCGAGCTTACCGCCAAAGCCGCGATCTACGGGCTGCACGGCGAGACCGTCACCGAAGTTCCCGCCGCAGTCGCCCGCGCCAAGGAGCTGGCCGGCGCCGACGACATGATCTTCATCGGCGGCAGCACCTATGTGGTCGCCGAAGCCTTGTAAAACCGTCTGACAGATCGCGACGCATCCGCAGACAACTTATATTATAATCCGGACCGGGAAAAGATACGCCCTATCTTTCCGGTCCGTTTTTTTCGATTTCCGCGCGGCGGGACAAAAATCTTTCCGGCCGGAAAAACAGATTTCGCGGCCCCGCAACAACGATTTGAGGCAGAGCGTTTTCGATTTGGGGGATTTTGATTTTGCAAATAATACTAAAAGTCTTAATTTTGGCATATTAATTACCCCCGATGCACCAGAAACCGACCAAAACCTGCATTACCTCCGCGGAGTTCGGGAGATTGTATTCCGACTACAATCCCCGGTTTACCGAGGTCACCTACCGTTACGTGCGCGACCGGGGAATTGCGGAGGATCTGGTGTCGGACAGTTTCATGGCGTTCTGGGAGGAGCGGGACCGGCTGCCGGAAGATGTGAACGCCCCGGCTTACGTGCTGACCATCGTCAAAAATAAGTGCCTGAACCACCTGAAGGTCAGGTTGCTGCACCTGCAGATCGAGAAAAAGCTGCATTCGACCCAGCAGCGGCTGATCCAGTCCGACATTCAGTCATTGGCGGCCTGCGTTCCCGACACGCTGTTCGTGGAGGAGATGCAGACGATGCTCGACCGCGCCGTCGGCCGGATGCCGGAACTTACACGGCGCATTTTCGAAGGCAGCCGCTACGAGAACAAAAGCTACAAAGAGCTTGCTCAGGAGCTGAACATCGCCTTCACCCACGTCAATTTCGAGATGCGGCGGGCGCTGAAAATACTTAGGGAAGAATTCAAGGACTATATTTTCACGCTGATAATACTACTGGCTGTCAGCAACTTGATTTAATAAAATAAATTATTAAACAAATAAATGCACCGTTTCACTACTAACACGGTGCATTTGTTTGTTATTACTACTAACAGAGAGAAAAAGAGAAGATGGACGATTTATTACTGTACAAGTTTTTGCAGAACGAAGCGTCGGAAGACGAAATCAGGACGGTATTGGACTGGCTCGACGCCGACCCGGCCAACCGGAAATATTTCGACGGGCTGGACAATATGCTCAATGCCGCCCGCGTAAACCGCCCCGCAGGCCGGAAACCCCTGCGTCGTCCGCTCCCGTCGCTGCGCAGTATCGGCGCATGGAGCATGCGCATCGCGGCAGTCCTGTGCTTATGTCTCGGAGTGAGTTATTTCGCAGCTACGAAGATGTTCGACCGCAAGGCTTCCAACAATTCACTGAGCGTGTTCGTACCCAACGGCGAGCGCATCAGCATGACGCTCACCGACGGCACGACCGTATGGCTCAATTCGGGCACGACGCTGGAATATCCGGCGGTTTTTGCACGCGGAGAGCGCCGGGTGAAGGTCACGGGCGAAGCGATGTTCGACGTCAAGAGCGACCCGCAGCATCCGTTCGTCGTCGAGACGTTCGCCTGCGACGTAAGGGTGCTGGGCACCAAATTCAACGTAGAGGCGAACGAAGAGAAGGGGATTTTCAGCGCCGACCTGCTCCGCGGCAAGGTTCAGGTCTGCAACCGGACGGACCGCAGCGACCGGATTACGATGGAGCCGAACCAGACGGTCCATCTGGAAAACGGAAAGTTGCAGCTTCACGCGCAGGAGAACGCCGACAAACTGCTCTGGACGGACGGCATCCTCTGCATAACGGGAATGACGTTCGAGGAGGTCATGGCCAAGTTCGAACGCTGCTACGACATCAACGTGGAAATTCTGCGCGACGACCTGCCCCAGATCGAGTTCCAGCGATGCAAGCTCCGCATCAGCGAAGGGATAGACCACGCCCTCGCGGTGCTGCAGCACGCGGCCGATTTCAGGTACGAACGAGATATTACGACCAATACGCTCTATATCAGATAACGAATGAAGTACGAACCCAACAGCCCGATGCCTATGAGAAAGTAACCGAGAACCCTTTTCTTCCGTATCAAGTCCTGATAAAAAAAGAAAACCTATGAATGTTGGCGCATCCATAGGTACATTCTTCAGGCGTAAAACCTACTTAAACCCTCAGGAGTTTATATTCGCTGCTATTTGCTGTATCTCTATCTTTGTCATCCGTCGCGGCTTTTGCCCAGCCGGCACCGCCCCGGATCACGATCACGATGGCGGACGTTCCGATGGAACGGGTGATTGACGCCATCGAAAAACAATCCAGTTATCTCTTCGCCATCGACACGAACGTGAACATTTCCCAGAAGGTCAGCGTCTCCTGCACGGATGCCTCCGTCGAGACCGCACTGACGCAGATGGTCAAAGGAACCGACGTGGCTTACCGCATCGACGCCTCGAACGTCGTGCTCTCGGCGGTCCGCAAAGAGGTGAGCGCACAACCCCGATTCGTTTCCGGCAAGGTTCTCGACGCACAGGGAAACCCCGTTGTCGGAGCGGCCGTCATCGTCAAAGGGACGACCGTCGGCATGAGCACCGGAGCCGACGGAGACTACTTGCTGCAGATATCCCCCTCGGCTGGAAACGCCGTACTGGTCGTCAATTATCTGGGCTTCCGCCCCGTAGAGGTCACCGTCGGAAATCGCACGCAGATCGATTTCACGCTGCACGAAGAGTCGCAGGCCGTAGACGCCGTGGTCGTAACGGCCCTCGGCATCAAGCGCTCGGAAAAGGCGCTCAGCTACAACGCCCAGCAGGTGAGTTCGGAGGATATCAGCATCGTGAAGGACGTCAATCTGATGAATTCGCTGAACGGTAAAATCGCAGGCGCGGTCATCAATTCGTCGGCGTCGGGCATCGGCGGCGCCACCCGCGTAGTGCTTCGCGGTCTGAAATCCATCAGCAGCAGCAACAACGCCCTCTACGTGGTGGACGGCATTCCCCTCTTCAACAATAACAACGGCGAGATAAAGAGCGAGTTCGAGTCGCAGCCCCGCGGCGAGGGTCTCACGGACCTCAACCCGGACGACATCGAATCCATGACCGTGCTCACCGGCCCCTCGGCGGCGGCGCTTTACGGATCGAGCGCGGCGAACGGCGTGATCGTGATCACCACCAAGAAGGGAAAGACCGGCCGGCCCCAGATTTCGTTCTCCAACCAGACGACCTTCTCCTCGCCGCTCAAAATGCCTGAGTTCCAAACCAAATACGGCAACCAGCCGAGAACCTACTCCAGCTGGGGGGGGGTACTGGCGACCCCTTCGTCCTATAACCCGCAAGATTTCTTCAACACGGCGGCCAACACGCAGACCAACGCCAGCATCTCCGTGGGTAACGAGAAGAATCAGACCTACGCTTCGCTGATGCACGTCTATGCCAACGGTATCCTGCCCAACAACTCATACGACAAATACTCCGTCACGGTCCGCAACACGACCTCGTTCCTGCAGGATCGGATGACGCTGGACGCAGGCTTCAGCTACGTGGAGACCGAAGACCAGAACATGCTCTCGGCAGGACGCTATTTCAACCCGCTGACCTCGCTCTACACCTACCCGCGCGGCGAAAGCGTCGAGGATCTGATGATGTTCGAGATCTATGATTCGAACAAAAAACGCTACGTGCAGAACTGGGCGTGGGGCCGCGGCGCGCTCGACATGCAGAACCCCTTGTGGATGATGCACCGCAACGTCCAGAACAACAAGCGGCGGCGCTCCATGATGAACGCGAGCCTCACCTACAAGGTGACCGACTGGCTCACCCTCGCCGGCCGCGCCAAAGCCGACCTGAGCGTCGGCGAATCGTCGCGCAAGCTCTACGCATCGACCGACCCGCTGTTCGCCGGCGGCGACAACGGATTCTTCGAATTCACCAAAGAGGAGGACACCCACCGCTACGGTGACTTCATCGCCACCGTAAACAAGCACTGGGAGCAGTGCTCGCTCTTCGCCAATGTCGGCGCCAGCATCTCCGACCAGCTCTCCAGCATCGCCGGAGCGCGCGGTCCGCTCGAACTGCCCAACTTCTTCTCGCTGACCAACACCAACCCCTACGGCGCATCGGGCCAACGGCTTCAGGAACGCAAACGCGAACAGGAGCAGGCCGTATTCGCAAGCGTGGAGGCCGGATGGAGGGGCATGCTCTACCTCACGGCCACGGTCCGCAACGAATGGCATTCCAATCTGGCCTACACGAACAACCTGTCGTACTGCTTCCCCTCGGTCGGCCTTTCGGGCCTGATTCACGAAATGGTGAAGCTCCCCTCGTTCATCGACTATCTCAAGGTGCGGGCTTCGTGGGCCGAAGTGGGCAGCCCCATTCCTTGGGGCATCTCCTACCTGACCTACAAATGGAAGCAGGGTTCGTGGTCCACGAGCGCCACCAGACCAATCCAGAATCTCCGCCCGGAGAACACGACCTCGTGGGAGGTGGGTCTGAACGCCCGGCTGTTCGCCAATTCGCTCTCGCTGGACTTCACCTACTACAAGTCCAACACCAAACACCAGACCTTCCTCGTGCCCCTGTCTGGTTCGGCCGGCTACGAAAACATGTACGCGCAGACGGGCAACGTCGAAAACAAGGGTTTCGAGCTTTCGATCGGATACGACAAGACATGGAGGGACTTCTCGTGGAGCTCCAGCCTCACGCTCAGCCACAACAAGAACAAGGTCGTCGAGCTGATGAACAACTACTACGACCCGCAGACGGACAAATACTACACGCTCAAGGAGTATGAAGTGGCCAGCATGGGCGGCGCCAACTTCATCATGACCGAAGGCGGCACCATGGGCGACCTGTACGCCTACGGAGACCTGCGGCTCGACGAGAACGGCTACATCTACATCAACCCCAACGACCCGAAGCTGATGGTCACAGACGAGCGCATCAAGCTCGGCTCGGTGCTGCCCGACTACAACGCCGGTTTCCGCAACGATTTCTCCTACAAGGGCATCAACCTCTCGCTGCTCTTCTCCGCACGCTTCGGCGGCATCGTGGTATCGCCCACCCAAGGATTCCTCGACGGACTCGGAGTCTCGAAGGCGAGCGCCGATGCGCGCGACGCCGGCGGCGTGCCCATCAACAACGGCAGGATCGACGCGCATCACTACTACGAGACCGTCGGTCTGGGGCAGCTGCTCTCCCACTACACCTACAGCGCCACGAACGTCCGCCTTCAGGAGATGAGCATCGGATATACCTTCCCGAAGAAATGGATGGGCGACCGGGTCAAGCTGACCGCATCGCTCGTAGGGCGCAACCTCTGGATGATCTACTGCAAGGCCCCGTTCGACCCCGAACTCACGGCCTCCACCGGTTCCTAGCTCCAAGGTATCGACTACTTCATGCAGCCGAGCCTGCGAAGCCTCGGTTTCAATGTCCAACTTAAGTTCTAACCAAGCCTTAAGACCGTTATGAGAAAATACATGAACATCATAAACAGACTGTTGTTCGGCGCCGTCGCCTTGGCGGCATTGTCCTGCACGGGCAATTTCGAAACCTACAACCGGAACCCCGACCAGCCGAGCACGATAGACCGCGACGTCTGGGACTACATCAAAAGCATGCAGTACAACGTGATTCCCACCGTCAAGAACCAATATCAGATCGTGGAAAACGTGTCGGGAGGCGCCTACGGCCGCTACTTCGCCTACGCCAAATCGACCGATGCGGGATGGAACACCGGCATGTTCGCCTTTTACCGAATCGCCAACGACTGGGCCAATCCTCCCTACGAGGTACCCATGACCAACATTTACAGCAACTGGCGGGCCATCAAGGCCGAACTCGAAGAGCCGGAAGACGACTACCGCATGGCGCTCGCCCAGATCATCCGCGTGGCGGCCATGCAGCGCGTCACCGACATTCAGGGGCCCATTCCCTACCGCACGATGGAGAACAACGACGACCTGACCGCTCCCTACCAGTCGCAGGAGGACGCCTACGGCTTCATGCTCGAAGACCTCGACCATGCGGTGAACGTGCTGGAGACCTACATCACCCTCGCCGGAACGGACGTGGTCGCAGAAGCCGCGTCGGCGGATTACGTCTACAACGGCAACCTCGCCAAATGGATCCGGTTCGCCAATTCGCTCAAGCTCCGTCTGGCCATGCGCATCTCGAACGTGTCGCCCGATGCCGAACGATATGCCGAAGAGGCCGTCGCGCACCCCTACGGCGTGATCGAATCGAACGCGGACAACGCCTCGCTCGACGTCTCCCAGACCAACGACCAGAATCCGCTCCGCTGGCTGGTCGAGGATTACAGCGACGTGCATGCGGCGGCCGAGATCGTCACCTACATGAAGAGCTTCGACGACCCGCGCCTCTCCAAATATTTCAACCCTGCGGTCCGGGACAGCGAGTACCACGGCTCGCGCGTAGGCGCCTACTCCTCCAGCCAGTGGAAGGACTACTATTCGCTTCCGAAAACCAACGCCCTCGACCGGCTCATGTGGATGAACGCCGCCGAAGTGGCCTTCCTGAAGGCCGAAATGGCCGTCAACGGATGGGACGTGACGGGCGACGCCAAGACGCTCTACGAAGAGGGCATCCGCCTTTCGTTCGAGCAGTATCAGGCCGAAAACTACACGTCCTACATCGCCGGCACGGCCGCGCCGACCGCCTATTCCGATCCGCGCAGGGCCAACAACTATACGCCGGGCACGGCCTACAGCGTCACCGTCGCATGGGACGGCGCCCTTTCGGCGGAAAAGCAGCGCGAGAAGATCATCACCCAGAAATGGATCGCCCTCTATCCGCTCGGAACGGAGGCGTGGGCCGAGCAGCGCCGCACGGGATACCCGCGGTTCTACCCCACGCCCACCAGCACCAACGCCTCGAACGCGCCTAACCTGCCGACCGAAGGCGCTTCGCGAATCCCCTTCGCCCCGAACGAACAGACGCGCAACGCCGACAACTACGACGCGGCGGTGGCCCTGCTGGGCGCCGGCGGCGACAAGTTCGGAACCCGGCTGTGGTGGGACGTCAAAACAGACAAACCCGCTTGGTAGAAGGTTTCTGCCGACCGGCAATTTTTCAATGTAACCCGAAAAAAACGACAAGTATGAAAAAGATATTATTGATGTGTCTGTCCCTGCTGCTGTTCGCGTCAGCTCTGGTCTCCTGCGAGGATTGGACGGAGCCCGAAAGCAAGGTGTTCCTCAAGGGCGACGGGCACGACGACGCCTATTACGCCGCCCTGCGCAAATGGAAGGCGGAGACCGATTACGACATGGCATGGGGATGGTTCGGCGGTTGGGGCGCCAACGCCCCCAACCTCAAGAACTCGCTCCGGGGCCTTCCCGACAGCCTCTATCTGGCGGCCATCTGGGGCCGGTGGCGTCCCAGCGTCCTGACCGACGCCATGAAGGCCGACATGGAGTATGTCCAGCGGGTAAAAGGCACCAAAGTGGTGTGCACCACCATTACCGGCTGGGTGGGAGTCGACGTGATCGGAGGCGATTACCAGAACAACCCCCAGAAAGAGGAGTATTTCGGCTGGAAGCCCGAATGGGACACTCCGTCGGGCTGGAGGGGCGGCGCGGGGACCCGACGAAAGGGAGCGGCCTTCATCCGCAAATACGCCCGCATGCTCGCCGACAGCGTTTATACGGGCGGCTACAGCGGCATCGACTTGGACTACGAGCCGAACGTCGGCGGAGCCGGCTGCAAACGCGAGCTATCCAACCGCGACAACTTCTACATCTTCGTGGACGAGCTGGGCAAATACCTCGGACCGAAATCGGGCACGGACAAACTGCTGGTCATCGACGGAGAGATCAACGCCGTCGAAGGCCGCTGCATGCCCTATTTCGACTACTTCATCTGGCAGGCGTACAGCACCTCCTCCGATTCGGGACTCAACACCTACATCAGCACGGTGATCCGGAACGGTTCGGGATACATGGAGCCGGAAGAGCTGATCCGCAAGCTCTACACCACGGTCAACTTCGAACAATACGCCGCCGAGGGCGGCGGCTCCTACACGGGCGGCATCAACCGGCTTCTGGGGCAGGCTCTCTGGAAACCCACATGGGAGGGCAAGACCTACCGCAAGGGCGGATTAGGCTCCTACCACATCGAATACGAATATTATCTGTCCGGCAAATCGGGCTTCTATCCGTGGACCCGGCAAGCCATCAACGCCGTACATCGGTCCGAGAACGAAGAAGAGGTTCCGAACGAATAACCGAATAAAACCACTGCAATGAAAATCAAGGCATTTTATTTATCGGCCGTCGCAGCGATCGTGACGGGACTCGTGTCCTGCGACAACGCCGAACTCAAATACGACGACGTAACGGGCCCCGGCAGACTCTTCCTGAACGAAGCGGTCGGAACGGCCAAATCGGTCTCGTTCGTCATTCCCGACGACGGCAGCGTCTACACGGTCACGCCCCGCATCTCGAAACCGCTGGGCAGGGACCTGAAACTCACCGTATACGTGGACGAGAAGGCCCTCGACGAGTACAACAAACAGAACAACACCTCCTACACACTGCTTCCCAACACCAACTACGAATTCGAAAGCAGCGCGGTGATCCCCGCAGGCAAGGTCGTCTCCAATCCGGTGACAATCACCCTGCATCCGCTCACCACGGAGCAGAACAAGACGGGATTCGTCCATGCGCTGCCCATCGCCGTAAAGGCCGAAGGGGAAGCCATGCAGGTGCTCGAAGGCGCCGACGCATTCGTCTTGGCCGCAACGCCGGTTCCCTATTCGAACGTAGTCGAGATCACGGGCAACAGCTATCTGCAAACACGTTTCGCCGAAGATTACAAACTCTCGTCGTGGACCTTCGAAACGCTGTTCAACCCCAGTCAGATCTACACCGGCAACACGACGACATGGCTCGCGTCGGCCATCGGCTACTACGAGCAGGGCGGCACGAAGATCATTCAGGACGGCTTCATGCTCCGTCTGGGCGACAGCGGCGGCGGCACGAAGAACAGCCTGATCAACGGCATGGTCAGCCGCTCCGGCAAACAGATCTCCTCCATCCCGCTCCAGTCGAACATCTGGCACCATATCGCCATCGTGTGCGACGAAGGTGACATCACGCTCTACGTGAACGGCAACGTCGGCTACACGGCCAAATCGGGCTATGCCGCGACGCAGTTCTACGCCCTGAACGGCATCCGCTTCGGCAACGAATCCGCTTCCGGCAACCTCGGAAGCCTGCGTTACCGCTACTGTCAGGTCCGGTTCTGGTCCGTAGCGCGCAGCGTCGAGGAGCTGAACAACAACCGCTATGCGGTTCCGGCCGACACGCCGGGTCTGCTGGGCTACTGGAAACTCAACGAGTACACCGAAGGCAAGGCGATGGTTCCGGGCTCCAGCGTAAAATGTATCGAAGAGGACACTCCGATGACGGAAACGGAGACCTACCTCTTCAAAGACGCCACGGGCAAACAGCCCGACGCCCTCATCCACCGGGCGTCCGCAAACACCCCCTACATCTTCACCCCGGACAAACGCATCGAGGTGGGATATACATGGGACGGCGTTCTCGCCCAATAACCGTCCGAACGAAACGAGCCTCCCCGTAAAACCGAATTTACGGGGAGGCGGTTTCTAATGACCACTTTCCTGAAAAACCGTGACATGAAATTTTCATTCCACCTGCTGCTGGCCTGCATCGCGCTCACGGCCTGCGGCGAGAG
>OCAA01001522.1_pt1 | contig 11475 bp, 20 predicted proteins | sample 1538241 | NCBI WGS metagenome assembly OCAA01 (sample SAMEA2580241, study PRJEB22360) | human gut metagenome | biome: human gut; feature: human-associated habitat; material: faeces | place: Denmark | collected 2008/2010
TTAACATTTAAACTCCGCAATCAACTCCTCTAGCACAATCCTCTCCTGTTCATTAGCGCGCACAATCCTCAACTCTTCATCTACGCGCGACACTATCTCATTAATCCCTAAGCTATTGATACCTTCGCAATTCAGCGAGATTAGCCATTTTTTAAACTCTTTTTTCATAATTCGCCCTCCTTATCGGCAGGGACATCATAAACCAACCTCAATTTAAACCAATTGTCGCCGCCAAAATTTGCGATCAGCATCGCAAAAATCACAAAAACACACTTCAAAACGCAAACTTTACTTCGTGACAGGTTAAAAAATAAGCAATTAAACATATTTTTTGAAAATTTATTTATTTAAAAATCAATCTGTTATGAACAATCAGTACATTTTATGTAAAAAATGTACTTTTTGTTCTTGACTATAATGAACCGTTAGTACATCATACACCCATCAAAACGAGATACACATAAACAAATATCTCGATGCTCTTTAAAAACTTGGTCTCGTGCGGGATATAAATTATCGACTGATTTAAGTCGAGTAACCCCAGAGCAGAAAACTGTACTGCGTGTTTAACCGAAGTGATGTGGTTGGCAGGTCAATGGCAGCGCTGTTTATATCTTTAAGCAATCCCTTAGAGGATACGAGTTCAGTCGGGGAAATGGCGAACAAGCCCACGGACTGGTTAGTTGTAAGCAAACGCAGCTATAAGCGTGACATACTGGAGAGACGGCAAACTGCCTCGGTAGCTTAATAGGTAAAAGCGACCGGCTCATAACCGGAGGATAGTTGAGTTCGAATCTCTCCCGAGGCACCACTTTAAAGCACATTTGAAGTACAGAGACACAACGGCACGTGAAACCGTTGCGAATGATAGAGAGAAGTGTGCTTTGAAATGGCAATAAGGAAACTAAGGAGCAATACAATGATAAATCCAACAATTACAATCTCTCAAAATGAATATGAGTATCTTGTTGAGCAAGCAAAGATAGTTAAATTTATTGAGTATTACAGGCCATCAATATGTAATGACGGTAAATTCGGAACTTATGAAATGGTAGTATGGAGCGATGGATTAATTACTACGGTTAGATATGGCACGCTGTCAGAATGTGTTAAATGCGCAATTGAAGATATCCGAGCTATGCAGTCTGTTTACTGGGTTGGAGAGGAGACGGAAATTTATGCTGGAAACTCCCTCGAAGAAATTCTCAATGAATTCTTTAGTGAAGGTGACCGCAAAGAAATTTTAAAAGATAGCCTTTATGGAGAGGTTGATTTAAACCAAAAATACCCAATCAAGGAAGACTCAAACTCTATTGCAATAGAAAAAACAATTAAAGAATTGTTAGAAGAAATGGTTACTTTCCCGGATGTGGTTTTAACATCTTACGATTAGCCGAGCATGAGGGCTTAAAACTTATGCCTTGAAATGGCTCTTTGTTGAGTTGGTTGTGGAAACCGACACCTCTTAAAACACTAAGATAAAAATTAGTTTAATGCTAACTTTGGAAAATGACACAGGGCTCAAATCCCGAAAGAGCCTCCATCTCAATCCGCTTTCAAGTAGCGAATTAAAGCTCAATCTTCTTGAATAATTGATTGAACGAGAGCGGATTTAGCTGGAAACAGCGTTAGTCATAATTACAAAAATCTCCTTTAAGATTGGTTAGCCCCTAGCTGCTTTCACACTTTGGGCACTAGGGAATTTTTTTAACCAATATTCCCTAACCATACGAGGTAAACACTATGAACAAGTTAATCAAATTTCTTAAAACAACAGCTTACGTACTAGCAACAATTCTTTCAATCTGTCTAGTTGCTATGACAATGCTCACCGCTCTAGCAGCACAAGCAAGCGAACCAACAGCATTAGAGCGTGAACAAGCAAGAATTCAATGGATTGCCGAAAACGGGCAATATCAACCAAATCTAACAGAGCCAGCTAAACAAGAGGCTCTAGCTTATACAGAACAAAAACAAAAGGAATTAGACGATGCCAAGAATTAGATACACATCAGAAGTTAAGATAACCGAAACGGAAAACGGTTTTTTTATCGCAAGTCTAATCATCAATGGAGTGATTAACCACTCTACATATCCTCAGCGCTCACAAAAAAACGCAATCTTGTTGATTAACCGACAAATTGAGCGTTTTAACGCTATGAATGAAGTCAGATTACCGCTATACGGGCAGAAACAAAGAAAGCCTAAAGGTACTAGCGACAAAATGAAAAAGGCTGGCAGAACTCGAATGATGAAGTCTTTGGTTAAATCTTTGGAGTTGTTTAAGGATTACACCAAACAAAGATTAAGTCAGCCAGAAGATGAAAGACAGGTTTACTTCTCAAGTGCTAATTTGCATCGCCAATTTAAGTTTTACCTATATACAAAACAAAGCGTAGTTCACAGCGGACTGCTTGCACCGCCTAAAGATGTAGTGTGGCAAGGTCGCAGAGCTTTAATTTCTACGTTTGATGAATTAACCGAATACTTTGGAAAAATTGAGGTGCTGATAAATGAGCATAATAGCGGATTGGGAACGCCAAGAGTTCAATAAATACGACCGCAGATGTTGCGCTGAAGATGCGTATAACGAGGCGGTAGAGCGTGAAATTGAGAATATCGAAGATGATATTGCTAACGGTGATGACGATGCTATCTGTGCGTTTAGTGAAAAGATGTTTGATGATGACGAATTTCTGAAAGCGGTCGCACTTGGTGCTGATTATGAAGAAATGCGAATTAAGATCTTGACCGCTATGGCAGAAGATAGATTAGAACAGTTAGAGGAAGATTATCGAAAAGGATATATCCTCAATGATTAACCAATAAAGGTGAAACAAAATGACTAACCAACTACAAACTAATCAACAAGTAAAAGCTCCCGTTAAGCATAAAACACTTCGGGAGCTTTTTAATGACCCTATTATTAAGACCAAAGTCGAACAATTGATCGGAAAGAACTCTGCAACATTTGCGACAAGCGTGATGCAGATTGCTAACAGTAACACAATGCTAAGAACAGCCGATCCGACAAGTATTTTTAATGCGGCTTGGCTGCAACGCTTAACCTGCCACTTCAAAACGGTTTAGGTTTTGCCTATATCGTACCTTTTAAGAATAACAAAGAGCGTAAAGTGGAGGCTCAATTTCAGATTGGTTACAAGGGCTTTATTCAACTCGCTCAACGCTCTGGCCAGTTTAAACGATTGGTGGCTTTGCCAGTATATAAAAAACAACTGCTCAAAAAAGACTTTATAAACGGATTTGAGTTTGATTGGGAGCAAGAGCCTGAAAAAGACGAAAATCCAATCGGATATTACGCTTATTTCCTTTTGGCGAATAACTTCTCTGCCGAGCTTTATATGAGCCACGATGACATCGTTAAACACGCTCAACGTTACAGTCAGACATTTAAGAAAGGCTTTGGCGTATGGCATGACAATTTTGAGGCGATGGCATTAAAAACCGTGATGAAGTTATTGCTATCAAAACAAGCTCCGTTATCGGTGGAAATGCAACAAGCGGTATTAGCCGACCAAGCAGTAGTTAAAGACGTGGAAAACCAAGAATTCAATTATGGCGACAACGTTCAAAATGCTGAATTTGTAGCGGTTGTAGATGATGAAACGTTTAACAACTGTAAGCAAAGCATTATCAACGGTGAGACTACTCTACAAGACCTTTGTGATAGTGGAGCTTATGAGTTTAGCCAAGAACAGATTGCGGAATTAGAGGCGATTGAGAATGGAAATGTACAAGCTGAAAGCTAGATGCTCTGGGCTTGCTGATTTAATGGTTAAACCGAAAAGCGGTGGCGGTATATCTGCCACTGCTAAAAGTGCGGTGAGAAAGATAGTTAAATATGACCTATTTGGTTATCAAGATTTTGAGGGTAACAAATACACCGAGAAAGGCATCGCACTTGAAGAACAGGCTATTAAATTAAGCGGCCGCAAGCGTGGATTAGCATTGAAGAAAAACGAAGAAAGACGGGAAAACGATTGGATTACTGGTGAATGTGATATTTACGTTCCGACCAGAAAGCTAATCATTGATACAAAATGCTCATGGGATATTGGCTCGCACCCTTTCTTTACAGACGAGGCAGAAGAAAAAGCCAAAAAAGCTGGTTATACAATCCAAATGCAAGGCTATATGTGGTTATGGGATTGCGAAGAGGCTCAAATTGACTTTGTACTCTTACCTACTCCATACGAGCAATTATCAAGCTATGACAATCCGGAGCGATATATTTATTTAGTGGAGCAAATACCTCAATCAAAACGTATTACAACCGTTACAGTTAAACGTGATGACAAAATCATCGAAGAAATCAAAGAACGAGTAAATGCCGCTCAAAAATACTATCAACAGCTTATACAGGAGATGAGTTAATGAAAGAAGAATTAAAAGGATTAAAAGAGGCCTATCTTTTTTATAAAAAAGTTTTAAAAGACGAAGATGCAATGGCTTGTGGTTGTTTAAGGGATGCTGAAGAATGGCTATTCAGAGAACTTAATGAGTTATTTGAGAATCAGGAGTAAATATGGCTGGAATTAATAAAGTAATCATTGTGGGGAATTTAGGAAATGACCCAGAAATCCGCACAATGCCAAACGGTGAGCAAGTTGCGAATATTACAGTGGCAACATCTGAAAGCTGGACGGATAAAAACACTGGCGAGCGTAAAGAGGTGACAGAATGGCACCGTATCGTGCTTTACCGCAGATTAGCCGAAATCGCAGGTCAATATCTTGCTAAAGGCTCTCAAGTCTATATTGAGGGGCGTTTAAAAACACGAAAATGGCAAGATAGCAACGGACAAGACCGATACACTACCGAAATTCAAGGCGATAACTTACAGATGTTAGGTGGTCGACAAGATGAGCCAAAACAAGCGAAATCAAGCAAAGCTAAACCAGAGCCATTAAGTGCGATGGCTGAACAAGATGACTTTTCGGATGGGATTCCATTCTAGGGGTGAGTTATGAGTAGATTTATTAAATTAACAGACGGAATAGATGGGGTTAGCGATTTAATTGTAAATGTAGATTTAATTAGAACCGTGATACCTGAATATAATAGTGGCTGCTCTCTTGTTGAGTTTTCGGACGAGCAGAATGTGGTAGTAAAGGAAACTCCAGAACGTATTTTAAAAATGATTGAGACCGCCAAATAAGGCGGTTTTCTTTTAGGTGAATTATGAACAAAGAACAAGCAGAACACGAATTAGCGGAATTACACGAACAGGAACGGAGTTTAGAAAAGGCTCTTGAATTGGTGCGTGAGAAAATCCGTGAGTTAGTTAATTACACAGATAAGAACAAGGTGCAGAAATGAATGAGATTAATATCAGTATTCCTTATTTGTTTTTTAAGGATATTTTTGAAGATTCTTTTAAATACAACCTAATGCCAACAACCGATGAGCGATCCACTCTATGTATTGAAAATATCAAAAAGTATTGGGTTTTGCTTAATAGCGGAACTAGAAATGAGTTAATTAGACTATCTAAGTGCTATATATCACTCAATGGAAGAAAAAAAGCTGATGTAAAAGATTTTCTGCAATGGGCTGAAGATAATATCCATAATCAGCACCAAGCTAGTTTACAACGACCGCTAGTTGATATTTTGCCAGTGGTAAATCTTAAGCAGTAAATCAATATTTAACAAATCCAATAGGCGTTCCAAGTGAGCGCCTTTTGTTTTAGGGGAAAGGAAATGAAAGAATTTAATTTAGAAGAAGCCATTAATGGTAAAGCATTTTATTTAAAAAATGGTTACAGAGGCGTAATTAAATATTGCGTGGACGATATATTGATCTCAGAAGATATAACACCACGTTTTGCTTATATAGGCTATGTTTTAGATAATCGAGGTTTTTTAAATCTTAGCAAAGCAGCTTGGGATGAAAATGGAATCACTAATGAACCTCGTTCCTATGATGCAGTAGGAATGGTTGAGGATATGTTAGAACAAAACACTGAAGAGAAAATGAAAATGAAAATGAAACCATTTGACTTAAAAGCAGCCTTGAATGGCGAGCCAGTTAATGCGAACGGACAAAAGTGTTATGTGGTAAGAGAAGTGACGGAACTCTTTGATGATAAAAGCCTCCGTAGATTTGTTGTTGTCTTTCCTGATAGCTTTACTGATGCGGAAGTATGGGATGAATATGATCTTAATGATATTAGAATGTGGGAAGAGCCAAAGATTAGCATTGAAGATTTACCTAAGCCGTTTAAGCCTAAAAGTGGCGATAAATATTATTATATTAATGAAGATGGGATTAGCATCGTCAGATGCTATGATGAAGATGACGATAGCGATGTTGGAATGGCCGAAAATGCTCAATGCTATCGCACAAGAGAAGATGCTCAAAAATGGCTTGATTTTATGAAGAGTATGATGGAGTAAATATGAAAACATTTAAAGAATGGCTGTTATATATACTTACAGGCTCTTTTGTTCTTGCTGTTGCTGGAGCTTGGATTGGATTATTCTTTGGTGTTGTATGGAAAACGTTTTGTTGGGTGACTGGATAAGATATTGAAAAGAATTGATTTACATTGACACCTCTTAATTTCGGATTAAGATAACTTTACTTTCAATAGAAAGTAGGTGGCCACAATTAAGTGGTTTTTTTGTATCTGAATTGAGGTGTCTGTATGTTTAAAAAGTTATTTTCTTATTTTTCCAAAAATGATAATGATGAAATTAAGCAAAAAGAAGAAATTGAAGTCGTTAAAGATCAAATAGCTATCCCCTCTGCTCCTAAAGAAACTATTAAATTTGAAGATCGATTAAAGTCAAGAATAGAAAATGCTTTATCTAGATATGATTTTATAAAAAAAGAGAAAATATCATTTCTTGCTAGTGAGTTAGTTAATGATGATTTTAAACATAGTAAAGATCTTCTTTCTTTAGAAGAAAAGCGAGCATTGAAGTTAAATACTAGAGCTAAATATGCAAGAGATTTCATCGATTGTTTTTCTGGCGTAGAAAAGCTGGATTTTGATCCTAAATTCTTTTGTAGAAATCTAATATATACTGAACGCTCAATATTATGGAGTTTAGATAATCTGGAGGAATTAAAAGGAAAGAAATTTATAGAAAAAATTACACTGGAAAAACAAATCGTATCAGAAGGGGAAGAGGAATGGGTTACAGAAATACATAATATTAATGAACCCCATGAATTTGAACAAGTTGACTACACAGAAAAAAGAGTGCTTTTTTTTATTTCTCCCAATATAGATATTGACAACCTACTCAATCGGGAATAGGATTACCGCACTACAAACTCATAGCGGTAATCCGCACCCGAAAGCATAGCGGTTTTTTTATGCCTAAAATTTAAATGACCAAATCTGGTCATTTCCAATGATCGGGTCTAGAGAGCCTAATAAAATACCGAAAGGGAATACGCTCCGCTGTCTATGAGCAGTAGTTGAAGCCCGATCAACCCTACTAAGGTTGGTCGAATTAAGAACTAACTCATAGAGGGCATAAAAATGTCAAATTTAACAATTCTAAACAATTCAATTCGCCAATTAGACAATCTTTATTCACTAACGGATCTACATAGAGCAAGTGGCGGTGAGCAAAAGCATAAACCTGTCTTATTTTTATCAAACCAACAAACCAAAGAATTAATCTCTGAAATAGAGATTGAGGGCAAAGTAGGAATTCCTACTTCGGTAGTAAAAACGGTTCGTGGCGGTAAAAATCCAAGCACTTACGCTTGCGAAGAATTAATGCTTGCCTATGCGATGTGGATTAGTCCTAAATTCCATTTAATCGTATTACGTGCGTTCTTAAATCTACACAAGAAATCGACCGCACTTTTACCAAATACAATCACACCTGAACAACAACAGGCGATCCAATCTGCGGTACAACAAGCACACCACATAACAGGTTTGCACTGGCAAGAAATTTACCGCCAGTTAAAATCTGCTTTCAAGGTTGCTAAATACGACCAAATTCCACAAAGCCAATTCGGAAATGCGATGGCGTTCATTATGAACTTGCAACCTATTGCACTTCCACCAGCAGAAGAAAGATTTACTTTCGATTTAACGAAAGAAGAAATCTCAAATCTTACTCTACTGTTATTCTCGCACGGTCAGATGAATTGGTTACTTGGAAAACTGGTTAAACCGTTAGAAGTAATTGGCTCGTCATATAGTCCGACAGTTTACGGACATCACACAGAATACAAGCGTTACTATGATAAATCGTTACCACTAGCGAGAAAGCTTATAGAACCGCTTAAACAATCCCATAGAGCCGATTTTGAACATTTGCTATATCGTTTATCGGCTAACTAAAATAAATCGTTACAACCGCTCTTATGGGCGGTTTTTTATTGGAGCAAAAAATGAATATCACACCATTATTTATTTGTAGATTACTACAACGGGAACCTGTCAGCCCGTGGAAAGAATTAATAGACAGTCTAGAGAACAATCCTTTCGATTGGGTCACAAATAGTTACACTGTGGATCACAAAAACAATAAAACTAGATTTTGGATCGCAAATGGATACCCGAATTTTGAAATTTATCCTGGAGAATTAAAAATCCCGATTTCGCAAAGATACAGAGTTTACAAGGCTGTAAACGAGGTACAAGCAGCTAGATTTAAATCAAATAAATAGCAGTTTATTGGAGCTTTTATGGATAAAATACAACTATCAGAAAAAGCAGAGAAAGAGATTGTGAAAGAGATTGTAAATGCAACAAAAATGACAGCTTTTGCCTCTTATACCGAAAACAGTCAAAACTTGATGACTATTGAAGAAATCGCCTTATATCTTAACAAGTCCTATACTTTCACAGTAAAATACATTGTTACTAAAGGCGATTTTCCACCGTCGAGATACTTTTCAGACAAAAATGAACGCCCTCGATATGTTGCTGGAGAAGTGGTAAAGTGGGTAAAACGACACACTAAGCGTCAATAATAGATTTCCACCACTACGCCAAAATTACGCCAAAATATACCTATCTATTTGTTATTCCTATCAAACAAGGTGCAAGCTAGTCGCACCATCTTGCAATCCCAAGCTTTTTAGCTTGGGATTTTTCTTTTTATCACCCTACTGAATTTGAATGAATATTTTCTGAATAATTCACATAAGCAAATGAAAATAATTTGCATTGATCGACGTAAACGTTTTCGCTATACTTGCGGCTCTTTTATTATCTATCGGGATAGCGATTATGAATTTTAAATTAAGCCTCATTTCAACCGCACTTTTAACCAGTTTTTCAGTTTCAGCATTTGCGGAAACTGAACAACCAGTAAAAGCAAACACTGAAACGCTTGAACAAATTAATGTTCAAGATACAGGTATTAAACAAAATGGTTATCAAACGACAGGGACATCCGTCGTATCAAAAGCTGAAGTGCCTGTATTCGATACACCAAATACTGTCAATATCCTTTCGACTAAATTATTAGAAGATCGTAAACCTGAATCACTCATTGATGCGCTTTATAACGTCAGTGGTGTAAGCCAAGCCAATACGCTAGGTGGTATGTTTGATGCCATCCAAAAACGTGGTTTTGGTGGAAACCGTGACAACTCAATTATGCGTAACGGTTTACAAGCTGGCCCAGCGAAAAACTTTAGCGCGACAACTGAAACCGTTGAAGTGTTAAAAGGACCGGCATCTGTACTTTATGGTATTCAAGATCCAGGTGGTGTGGTTAATATCATTACTAAAAAACCACAACAAACACCACGCTATGTTATCGGAGGAACTTTAGGTAATCATAGCCTATGGGGAACACAATTAGATTTCACTGGTGGCTTAGGAAATGGTTTTGCTTACCGCTTTATCTATGACAAACAAGAAAAAGACTACTGGCGTAATTTTGGCAAATTAAAAAATACGACTTATGCGCCATCACTTTCTTGGGAAAATGATAAAACTAAAGTGCTTCTTTCTTATGAACATAAAGATATTCTTGAGCCATTTGATCGTGGCACAAACCTTTTAACGGCGACGAATGCCTTACCGGACATTCCTGTATCGCGTCGTTTAGATGAGCCGAATAATGAAACAACCGCAAAAACCGATAATATCGATTTCAAAATTGAACACAAATTAAGTGACGGTTGGAAATTAAATGCGGGTTACATCTATGCTCGTTATAAATATTTCTATAACCAAGCACGTATTACAAATATCAATGTTAAAGATGTTGCGATCCCTGCTATTAAAAATAAAAAGGGCGAGATTACCTCTCCAGAATTAAGCGCTCGTCATGTACGCCGAGCTATTGAGCAACAACAAGGCGATCAACGTGTTCATAGTGGCACATTAAATATCGTCGGTGAATTTGGTATTGGTGATATTGCTAACCGTTTTGTAGCCGGTGTGGATGTTATGCGTAATATCCGCGATATTGGACCTATTTATAACCAAGGTATCATGAGTTCTGATATCAATATCGATCATCCAAATTATACCAATCCGGTTGCTGAACATAAAAACGGTAACGGCAACGCTTACCAATATAACCATCTAAAAACCGTTGGTGTTTATATCCAAGATACCGCTTACTTTACAGATAACTTTATCATGACAGGGGGTTTACGTTATGAGTACTTTGATCAATTTGCAGGACGTCATTGTTTAAATGCTGCAAACTGTAAAAAAGGCCAAAATCTAACAAGAACCGGCAATACTGATCAGCACGATGGTAAATTATTGTATCAATTAGGTGCCGTATATAAATTTACGCCACATATTGCGACCTTTGCAAACTACTCTGAGTCTTTCCGTCCACAAATGAGTGTGGCAACACCTGTTAGCGGAGATTTAAAACCAGAACAAGGTAAATCTTTTGAAATTGGTGCAAAATACGAAAACTCAGGTTTCAATGCGACACTTGCATTATTCAATATCAGCAAACGTAATGTAGCTGAGGCCGTTGGTTCTGGTTCAAATGCGCAATTGAATATCGTCGGCAAACAACGTTCTCGTGGGGTGGAATTCGATCTTAATGGTCAAATTACGGATAGTCTAAGCGTAGCGGCTAACTATACCTACACCAAGGTAAAATCACTTGAAAATGAACTTTACCCTGATGCGGTAAATCAACAACTTTCTGGTGTACCAAAACATCAAGCTTCTCTATTCTTAGCTTATAACGTAGGTGAATTTGATTTTGGTAACATCCGTGTTGGTGGTGGTGCTCGTTATTTAGGTTCTTGGCATGCTTATAACAGTGATTACACTAAAGCATACAAATTACCTCATGCCGTGGTATATGATGCCTTTATTGCTTACGATACCAAAATCTCTGGCAAGAAAGTGTCTTTCCAACTTAACGGTAAAAACTTAGCAGATAAAACTTACTATCCATCTACCTCTGGTAACGCAACAAACACGTTAATCCCTGTTGCATTAGGTTATGGACGTGAATTTGTCTTTAATACTAAAATTGAGTTTTAATT
>OCAA01001524.1_pt1 | contig 11428 bp, 10 predicted proteins | sample 1538241 | NCBI WGS metagenome assembly OCAA01 (sample SAMEA2580241, study PRJEB22360) | human gut metagenome | biome: human gut; feature: human-associated habitat; material: faeces | place: Denmark | collected 2008/2010
TGCTCACACCTGAAACATGTTCTTACGCAGCGAAACAGCAAGTGTTTCACTGCTGAGTGAACAGTAACGGTTACGTTACGATACGGGTTGACGCGTTTCCGGGAATGAGGTTATACTAGAGGTATCATATACGAAAAAGGAGTAACGAATTATGAAAGGTATCGTACTTGCCGGAGGTTCCGGCACACGTCTTTATCCGTTAACTATGGTAACATCGAAACAGCTTCTCCCGATCTATGACAAGCCGATGATCTATTATCCGCTGTCTGTTCTTATGAATGCAGGCATCCGCGACATCCTGATCATCTCCACACCGCAGGACACCCCTCGTTTTGAGGCACTGCTCGGAGACGGCCATCAGTTCGGTGTACAGCTTACCTACAAAGTACAGCCAAGCCCGGACGGACTGGCACAGGCCTTCATCATCGGCGAGGAGTTCATCGGGGATGATTCCGTTGCCATGGTGCTCGGCGACAACATCTTCTTCGGACACGGTCTGAACAAACGCCTGAAAGCAGCAGTAGAAAACGCTGAGACCGGAAAAGGCGCAACCGTATTCGGCTATTATGTAGATGATCCGGAGCGTTTCGGAATCGTAGAATTTGACTCCGAGGGAAAAGCCATCTCCATCGAAGAGAAACCGGAGAAACCGAAATCAAACTATTGTGTTACAGGTCTGTACTTCTATGACAACAAAGTCGTAGAGTATGCAAAGAACCTGAAACCGTCACCGCGCGGAGAGCTTGAGATCACCGACCTGAACCGGATCTATCTGGAAGACGGCAGCCTGAACGTTGAGCTTCTCGGACAGGGCTTCACCTGGCTGGATACCGGTACACATGAGAGCCTGGTAGAGGCAACCAACTTCGTAAAAACCATCGAGACCCATCAGCACCGCAAGATTGCGTGCCTCGAGGAGATCGGTTACCTGAACGGCTGGATCGGAAAAGACCAGCTTCTGACCGACATCGAGCCGCTGAAGAAAAATCAGTACGGTCAGTATCTGATGGACGTGATGAACGGAAAATATATCGACAAATAAAAGCGAACAGCGTTGAAGAAAACTGCCCCGGAAGAAAAATCCGGGGCAGTTTTTGAAAAAAGTGCTTGACCATGACATAACGTCATCCTTTATACTCATGGTACAAACAGAAAATCAGACTGAAAAACAAGAGACAGACAAAACATAACGATAACAAAATCAGAAAAAAGGAGAACCATTATGAGAGTATTTGTAACAGGTGTAAAAGGCCAGCTCGGCCATGACGTCATGAATGAACTTGCAAAACGCGGTCATGAAGGAATCGGCGTTGATATTGAAGAAATGGATATCACCGATGCAGAAAGCGTAAGAAAAGTCATTACCGAAGCAAACCCGGATGTCGTAATCCACTGTGCAGCATGGACCGCTGTAGACCTTGCTGAGGATGATGACAAAAAAGAAAAAGTACATCAGGTCAATGCAGTCGGAACCGAGAACATCGCAAAAGTCTGCCATGACCTTGACTGCAAAATGATCTACATCTCCACCGACTACGTATTCGACGGCCAGGGCACCCGCCCGTGGGAGCCGGATGATGAGCGTCATCCGCTGAACGTATACGGCCAGACGAAATACGAGGGAGAACTCGCGGTAGAGAAATGGGTGAAAAAATTCTACATCGTCCGCATCGCATGGGTATTCGGCGTGAACGGAAAGAACTTCATCAAGACCATGCTGAATCTTGGAAAGACACACGATCATCTGACTGTTGTAGATGATCAGGTAGGAAGCCCGACCTACACCTACGACCTGTCCCGCCTGCTTGTCGACATGGCAGAGAAAGAGAACTACGGCCGCTACCATGCAACAAACGAGGGACTCTGCTCCTGGTATGAGTTCGCCTGCGAGATTTTCAAACAGGCCGCTGAGATCGATCCGGCTTACGGAAAAGTAAGTGTATCACCGGTAAGCTCTGACCAGTACCCGGCAAAAGCAAAACGTCCGTCCAACAGCCGCATGAGCAAAGAGAAACTGACCGAGAACGGATTCGAAAAACTGCCGACCTGGCAGGATGCGCTGCACAGATATCTGCGCGAGATCGAATTCTGATAGCAAACCCCGAAAATAACGCAAGTTTCTGAGATTGCTATAAACATTTCCAATAGGCGGAGCCCCAGGTAAAACGGGGGCTCCTTTTTCTTATGCCAAACCCATGCATTCAACAGGGAGAATGCCCTTTTTTCTTTTGTGAATATTGACAGAAAATGCCGTTAAAATTCTCACATTGGATCCGGGTATTTCTGTTGACATTTGAACATGAAATTGCCATTATGAAAGCAGAATCTTTACGTATCCGGCAGGGGGCAGGAACGTGAAGATGACAAAAGAAGGCATGGGGGATGAAGCAATGAAAAAGAGTCTGTTTTACCGGGCAAAAAAGATGCCGCCATCTGCGCAGATCATGCTGCTGTTTGCCGTCGAGGGTGTATTTCTGCAATATATCACATCGATCAACGGTTTCGGTCTGAATCTGTATGCGACAAACATGGGTGCAACCGACAGTCAGATCGGCATTATCCAGATGGTGCCGAACATTGTAGCTGTGCAGCACTGCTGCCGCTTGGAATTCTGGCGGATCGTCTGAAGTCGACAAAGACGATACCGATGCTTACGCTTCTTGTGATGTGTGCCGGTTATGCATTTCTTGGAAGTGTACCGGCACTTGGCGAGAGACGTATGGAGCTGTTTTTTGTATCACTGGCATTTACTGCGGGGGCACTTGCTATTTACAATGCGCAGTGGCAGGCAATGTTCGGCGCTGCGGTTTCACTGCGGCAGCGAAACGATGTCTATGCCTTTCGGAATCAGTTCATGTTTGTGATTGGTATTCTTGCACCGGTGATCTGCGGCATTCTGATGGGAAGATGCCATACGGCCGATGGAAAGCTTCTGGTACTCCGAAGCTTCTTTTATCTGTGTGCTGCCTGTGTTCTGCTGCAGGCCGCTGCAATTAAAAAAATTCCGGTGGAACAGCAGGAGGAGGGCAAAGCTCCGGCAGAAGCGGGGAAGACATCCTCACGTTTTTCTGTTTCTGATCTGCTGGAGGCGATCACAAGCGTGGGGAAAAATAAAGCGTTGCGCTGGTTTTTTGTACCGGTGGTCTTTTTCTATATCACCTGGCAGCTTGACTGGAGCATGTGGTATTTAGGACAGGTCAAATACTGTAAAATGTCGGAGATGACACTTTCCATCTGCAACGGTGTTTTCAATATCGGTCAGCTTGCGGCAGTTGGAATGATCGCGAAGGTTGTCCGGAAAAAATCGCCGGATTTTGCACTGATTTTCGCCGGGATCGGTCTTTGCTTCTGCCCGGTTATTATGATTTTGGTTCCACATTTACCGTTGGCGTACCGCGGGGTTACTTTTATTGTTCTGATGACGGTTCTGAACGCTCCACAGTGTGCCGTTGCACTCTGTACGGTACAGATTCTTTTAAATGCCGCACCGGAAAAGAACCGTTCGCTTTTGATCAGCCTCTTTACGATGATGACGACGCTGACCAACAGTGTTCTGCCGTTGCTTGGTGTCCGTCTGTATACGGCACTTGGGGCAGACCTTACGGCACTGTACCGGTTCAATCTGATAGATCTTGGGGTTCGCATTTTATCCACACTCGGGCTGGTATGGCGTTATCAGAAGGCGAAAAAAGATGGCTTTCTGACAAAGATTTCGGATTGAGACGGGCCGTAAAAGCCGAAAATAACATTTACAACAGGAACGATATCGTGTATGATAAATGTGGCTTTCTTTGCACGTATGGAAAAGAGAAGCGCAAAAAGGAGTTTAAACAATGAAATGGAATAAATTTACATTAAAAACAAGATCGGAAGTGGAAGATATTGTGATCTCTACTTTGGCCGATGTGGGAATCGAAGGCGTGGAAATTCAGGACAAACAGCCTTTGACCGAGAGTGACAAACAGCAGATGTTCGTAGATATCATGCCGGATATTCCGGATGACGATGGCATTGCCTACCTGAATTTTTACCTCGATGTGGATGAGGACAAGGAGAAGGTTCTTGCAGATGTCCGCGCGGCACTTGCAGAAATGCAGGAGTTCCTGGACCTTGGAGAGTGCACCATCACAGAGTCTGAGACGGAGGACAAGGACTGGATCAACAACTGGAAACAGTATTTCAAACAGTTCTATGTGGACGACATTCTGATCATCCCGTCCTGGGAGGAAGTAAAGCCGGAAGACCGGGATAAAATGATCATCCATATCGATCCGGGCACAGCCTTTGGAACGGGTATGCATGAGACAACACAGCTTTGCATCCGTCAGTTAAAGAAATATGTGACAAAGGATACCGAGCTGCTTGATGTCGGAACCGGAAGCGGTATTCTTTCGATTATTGCATTGAAGCTTGGTGCGCGTCATGCGGTCGGAACAGATCTCGATCCGTGTGCGGTTCCTGCAGTTGAGGAAAACAAAGAAGTCAATGGAATTCCGGTAGAAGCGTTTGATATGATGATCGGAAATATCATTGATGACAAAGAAGTACAGGACAAAGTCGGATACGAAAAATACGATATCGTTACCGCAAATATTCTGGCGGATGTTCTCGTTCCGCTGACACCGGTAATCGTACACCAGATGAAGCCGGGCGCTGTTTATATCACATCCGGTATTCTTGATGTAAAAGAGGAAGTTGTCAAAGAGGCAGTCGTTGCAGCGGGACTTGAAGTAGTTGAAGTTACGCATCAGGGCGAATGGGTTTCTGTTACGGCAAGAAAACCGATGTAAATTAAGAAAAGCGAAACACCAGAAGAGAAAGAGAACAGATTCATGTACCGTTTTTTTGTAGAAGAAAGTCAGATTTATGACGGCACTGTCCACATCACGGGCAGTGACGTTAATCACATCAAAAATGTGCTCCGCATGCGGCCGGGCGAAAAAATACTGGTCAGTACCGGAGGCGAAAAGGAATATCATTGTGCCGTTTCGGATTTCCCGGAAGGGGAGGTTCTTGCCGCAGTAGAAGAAGTCACAGCAGCAGACAGAGAACTCCCGTCCCGAATTGTGCTGTTTCAGGGTCTGCCAAAAGGTGACAAAATGGAACTGATCATCCAAAAAGCAGTGGAACTTGGTGCGACGGAAATTGTTCCGGTGGAGATGAAACGCTGCGTTGTGAAGCTGGACCGGAAAAAGGCGGAAAAGAAAGCAGAGCGTTGGCAGACGATCGCGCTTGGTGCGGCAAAGCAGTCCAAACGGATGCAGATTCCGACGGTACACATGCCTGTTACATTTCAGCAGGCGCTTGCAATGATGGCAGAATCAGACGTTCGCCTGATGCCGTATGAGAACGCAGAGGGGATGGAAGGAACGAGAAAAATTCTGGAATCCATTGAACCGGGTGAATCTATTGCGGTCCTGATCGGACCGGAGGGCGGCATCGACGAAGCGGAAGTGGAAATGGCCATGAAGGCAAAGGTAGAGCCGATTACGCTCGGAAAGCGTATTCTGCGCACGGAAACAGCCGGAATGACCGTGCTTTCCATTCTGGTGTATCTTTTAGAAGGAAGGGAACGAACAAGATAATGGAAGCATATCTGGACAATTCCGCAACCACCTGTGTTTATCAGGAAACCGCAGATCTCGTCTGTGATCTGATGGTAAATCATTATGGAAATCCGTCTGCGATGCATCAAAAAGGGGTGGAAGCAGAACAATATATCAGAACCGCCCAGGAAACGCTGGCAAAGATTCTGAAAGTCAAAGAAAAAGAAATTTTCTTTACCTCCGGTGGCACAGAGTCCGACAACTGGGCGCTCGTCGGAACAGCAATGGCAAATAAGAGAACGGGAAACCACATCATCACAAGCGCGATCGAGCACCCGGCCGTGTCGGCACCGCTGGCATTTCTGGAGGAGCAGGGATTCCGTATTACGCGCCTGCCGGTAAATAAAGAAGGCCTTGTGGATGTGAACGAACTCGAAGAAGCGATCACGCCGGAGACGATTCTCGTTTCGATTATGTATGTCAACAATGAGATCGGTGCTGTTGAGCCAATCGGGGAGATCGGACGCAGAATCAAGGCGAAAAATCCGAAAACGTATTTTCATGTCGATGCGATCCAGGCGTTCGGCAAATACCGGATTTATCCGAAACGGATGGGCATCGACATGCTCTCCGTGAGCGGCCACAAGATCCACGGACCGAAGGGAAGCGGCTTTTTATATATTGATGAGAAAGTAAAAATCCGTCCGCTGATCTTAGGCGGCGGCCAGCAGAACGGCATGCGTTCCGGAACCGACAATGTGCCGGGCATCGCAGGCCTTGCGAAATCCGCTGAGATCGTTTACAAGCATTTTGACGAGCAGACCGCGCAGATGCGTGCCTGCAAACACCGTCTGATCGAAGGCTTACGGGAGCTGGACGATGTGGTCATCCATGGCATGCCGGAAGAAGAGGGTGCGCCGCAGATTGTCAATGCATCGTTCTTAAATGTGCGCAGTGAAGTGCTGCTGCACACGCTGGAGGACCGCCAGATCTACGTTTCCGCCGGAAGCGCCTGCTCATCACACAAGAGAGCCGGAAGCCCGACGCTGACTGCCATCGGCGCATCGAAAGCCGAGATGGAGTCTGCCGTGCGGTTCAGCTTCAGCGAATTTACGACACTGGAACAGATTGATTACACCCTGGATACGCTGCGCGAGGTACTGCCGATGCTGCGCAGATTTACCAGGAAATAATAGAAAGAGGAAAATTATGATTACAATACAGCCGGAAATTGAAATCCTGAGCACCGAATCCTACGAGGATATGCTGCGCCGGATCGAGAAAATCGGAAGAGTCTGCTACAAGAGCGAGGAGCGCATTGGAGAAGGCACTGCAGAGAAATTCATCGCAGGCATCATCAAACGCGGCCATGAATCCGTCATTGAGCACGGCTCCATCACCGTAAAAGTAACGTGCGACCGCGGCGTGACCCATGAGATCGTCCGCCACCGTATCGCAAGCTACAGCCAGGAGAGCACCCGCTACTGCAACTATTCGAAAGATAAATTTGGAAACCAGATCACCTGTATCGACCTGGCAACCGGATTTTCCTATGATCTGGACGACGAGAACGACCGTAAAAAATACGAGGTATGGCAGAAAGCAATGGAAGCTGCAGAGCAGTATTACTTCCAGATGCTCGAACTCGGAGCAAAGCCGGAGGAGGCAAGAAGCATTCTTCCGAACTCCCTGAAAACCGAGATCGTCATGACCATGAACTTAAGAGAGTGGCGCCACTTTATCCGGCTTCGAAGCGCCAACGCCGCACATCCGCAGATGCGTCAGGTATCTGACCTGATCCTGAAGAAATTTTCTGAGGAATATCCTCTGTTCTTCCGCGATCTGGCTGAGAAAAAAGGAGAATAAAAAACGATGATGTACAAAGCATTTCTGGTAAAATATGCCGAGATCGGCATTAAAGGAAAGAACCGTCATCTGTTCGAGAAAGCGCTCTGCGTACAGATGGAGCACGCGCTTGCCCCGGTAGACGGAAATTTCCAGGTCACCCGTGAGATGGGACGAATCTATGTCAACACCGAAGGAGACTTTGATTACGAGGGCGCTGTCGATGCGCTGACAAGAGTTTTCGGTATCGCCGAGATCTGCCCGGTTGTCATTTTAGAGGACACCGGCTTTGAAGATCTGGCAGAGGCAGTGGTTTCCTACGTGAAAGAGCTGTACCCGACCGAGGAGAAAACCTTTAAGGTATGCGCACGCCGTGCGAACAAAAACTATCCGATGCACACAATGGAAGTCAACTGTGAGCTGGGCGGCCGCATCCTCGATGTCTGCCCGAACCTCAAAGTAGACGTTCACGAGCCGGATATCTATCTGAACGTCGAGCTGCGTCAGAAGATTTATCTGTACTGCGAGAGCATCGCAGGTCCTGGCGGTATGCCGGTCGGCACAAACGGACAGGCCATGCTGCTGCTTTCCGGCGGTATCGACAGCCCGGTTGCCGGATACATGATCGCAAAACGCGGTGTTAAGATTGATGCCGTTTACTTCCACGCTCCGCCGTACACCAGCGAGAGAGCCAAACAGAAGGTTGTGGATCTTGCAAAACTCGTTGCACGCTACAGCGGCCCGATCCGTCTGCATGTGGTCAACTTCACCGAGATCCAGCTTGCAATCTACGAAAAATGCCCGCACGACGAGCTGACCATCATCATGCGCCGTTATATGATGAAGATCGCAGAAGCGTTTGCACGTCAGGACAAATGCCTTGGCCTGATCACCGGAGAGAGTATCGGACAGGTGGCAAGCCAGACGATGCATTCCCTCGCCGTTACCAACGAAGTCTGCACCATGCCGGTCTTCCGTCCGCTGATCGGTTTCGACAAACAGGAGATCGTCGATATTTCCGAAAAAATCGGTACGTACGAGACATCCGTTCTGCCGTATGAGGACTGCTGCACGATCTTCGTTGCAAAGCATCCGGTGACAAAACCGAACCTGAATGTCATCAAATGCTCCGAGCGCCATCTGGACGACGTGATCGATGAGATGATGGAACGCGCAGTTTCTACCGCAGAGACGATCGAGGTCTGCTAAGGAAAACTTGCTTTAAAGAACAAAAAAGGCCGGATCTTGTTTTGGGGGTTCTGAAAAACAAGATCCGGTCCTGATGATAAACAAAGACAAAAAAAGAGCCGCGGCGAGTGCGCGGCCCTTATGTTCTATCGTAATTATACAATGTACGGAGCAAGAACATCAAGTACGGTCTGAAGAGCATCTCCATCAGCATGGACGTTCAGGTCGATCGGTTTGGAAAGGTCGAGGCTGAAGATTCCCATGATGGATTTTGCGTCGATTACGTATCTTCCGGATACCAGATCGAAATCAAAATCGAATTTGGAAATGTCGTTGACGAAAGATTTTACTTTGTCGATAGAATTAAGAGAAATCTGTACTGTTTTCATGTTTGTAATCCTCCCTGTTATTTGGTTAACATTATTTATTACCCTCATTTAACAGCTTTATCTTACCGTCTGGAGGGGAAAAAGTCAATGCGAAAACATACAAAGATAAAGTGGAATCTTCGTGATTTTTAATAATAAAGATGAAGAAGAAAGGAGTATGGCATGAAAAAAACGGTAGCTTTGCATAATCTTGGGTGTAAAGTGAACGCATATGAGCTGGAAGCCATCCAGCAGCTCCTCGAAAACAGAGGGTACGAGATCGTGCCTTTTGCACCGGGAGCGGATGTTTACATTATCAATACGTGTACCGTGACGAACATTGCGGACCGGAAATCGCGGCAGATGCTGCACAAAGCGAAAAAGATGAATCCCGATGCGGTTGTCGTGGCCTGCGGCTGTTATGTGCAGGCGGCTGGGGAAAAACTCGAAGAGGATACGGCGATTGATCTGATCATCGGAAATAATAAGAAGAAAGATCTTGTGGATATTCTGGAAAACTTTCTGGCAGAACGTGAGGACGGTGGAAAACCATCCGACGCGGAGTGTAAGAGCTTCCTCGTGGATATGACACACAACCGTGAGTACGAGACACTCTCGATCAGCAAAACGGCGGAGCACACCCGCGCATTCCTGAAAGTACAGGATGGATGCAATCAGTTCTGTACTTATTGTATTATCCCGTACGCGCGCGGCAGAGTCAGAAGCCGCCGCCAGAGTGATGTGGTAGAAGAAGTAAAACGTCTGGCAGAGGCCGGTTATCAGGAAGTAGTGCTGACGGGTATCCACCTTTCCTCCTACGGACTCGATTTCCCGGAGGGCGAAAAAGAGACGCTGCTCGACCTCATCCGTGCTGTTGATGCAGTGGACGGCATCAGAAGAATCCGTCTCGGATCCCTGGAGCCGGGCATCATCACCGAAGAGTTTGCAGAGGCGATCGCCGCAATGCCGAAGGTGTGCCCGCATTTCCATCTTTCGCTGCAGAGCGGAAGCAATGGAACACTGAAGCGGATGAACCGGAAATATACCGCAGAAGAATACAAACACAAATGCGATCTGCTGCGTAAGGTATATGGAAATCCGGCGCTGACGACCGATGTGATTGTCGGTTTCCCGCAGGAGAGTGAGGAGGAGTTTGAAGAGTCGCGCGCCTTTGTCGAGGACATTCATTTCTTCGAGACTCACATCTTCAAGTATTCGAGAAGAGAAGGCACCCGCGCCGCAGCGATGGCAGGCCAGATTCCGGAGCAGGAGAAGACGAAGCGCAGCCACGTTCTGCTGGAACTGGACGAGAGACGGAGACAGGAATATATGGAAGGCTTCCTCGGAAAAGAGCTGGAAGTGCTCATGGAAGAAGAAGTCGAGATCGACGGCGTCCGTTACTGGACGGGACACACGAGAGAATATCTGCGCGTTGCCGTTCTTTCAGAAGAAAATCTCATGAATCAGATGGTGCTTGTCACCCCGGCGAGAATCCATGGAAAAGACTGTCTGATGTAGGAAATGATACCAATCCGGAAGATCTGATAGAAAAAAGAGCCGGAACGAAAAAGTTCGTTGCACTTTTTGAGGGTTCGTGGTAGAATACCCCGTGAGCCTGCAAAAAGGCGGGCAGACGAAGAAGAAAAACAGCGGCTGGCAGAACGAACGAAGAAGTGAGGGATGTCGGCTGCTTTCGCGTCTAAAAAAGTATAATCTGTAATTCGTAGTAATTCGTAATGAAATGTTCGGCCGCAGATGCGGCAAAGGGTAAAAATCGTGATCAAAGAAGAGATTGTCAGAGAACTTTATGCAATTGCAGGGGAAGATGCGGTACAGACCGCAGAACCGATGAAAAATCATACGACCTTCCGTGTGGGCGGTCCTGCAGATTATTTCGTCGCTCCTCATACAGAAGAAGAAATTAGAAAAATCGTGGCTCTCTGCGAAGAAAAAGAGATCCCGTGGTTCGTCACCGGAAACGGCAGCAATCTCGTTGTAAGTGACGAGGGCTACCACGGTGTGATTCTTTCGGTTTACAAAAACTTTCAGGGAATCGAAGTGGAAAGAAACAGAATCCGGGCGAAAGCCGGAAGCATGCTTGTATCCATCAGCCAGGCGGCAAGAGAAGCCGGTCTTTCCGGTATGGAGTTTGCCTCCGGAATCCCTGGAACTTTAGGCGGCGGCGTCCGTATGAACGCGGGAGCCTACGGCGGAGAGATGAAGGATATTGTACAGAATGTCACTGTACTCACAAGAGAAGGTGAGATCCGGGAACTGGAAAAAGAAGAGCTCGGCTTCGGCTACCGTGCCAGCGTCATCAAAGACAGAGGCTACGTCGTACTTGGAGCAGAACTTATGCTTGTTCCGGGAGATAAAGAAGAAATTCTTGCCCGCATGCAGGAATTGAAAAACAAGCGGGTAGAGAAACAGCCGCTCGAGTATCCGAGCGCCGGCAGCGCATTCAAGCGGCCGGAAGGCTAT
>OCAA01001532.1_pt1 | contig 11385 bp, 10 predicted proteins | sample 1538241 | NCBI WGS metagenome assembly OCAA01 (sample SAMEA2580241, study PRJEB22360) | human gut metagenome | biome: human gut; feature: human-associated habitat; material: faeces | place: Denmark | collected 2008/2010
TGGAGTACGGCCTGCCCCCCACGGGCGGTCTGGGCTTCGGCGTGGACCGTCTGGTGATGCTGCTCACCGACAGCGCCTCCATCCGCGATGTGCTGCTGTTCCCCACGATGCGCCCGGAATCTAACTAAGCTACGGGTAATCCTTGTGTCTCCGACAGTCCGCACGAACTGAAAATCCGACCCTGAATGTACCAAAAATCTGAATGTTCAGACGGATTTCTTAGGGGCTTGTCGGAGAAGGCAAAAGTCCCAAACGGAGCGTGACGGATTTTCGCCTGTTCCACATCCAGCAGAAAACTGTAAACGAGAAAACAGTCAAGAGGACATTTCACCATCGGCAAAAGCCGAAAGTGGGGTGTCCTTTTTCTATATCCTGATATGCAAGTATACCACATAACCTTGACAAAGGAGAAGAATACCATGGCACATAAGCGAAACTCGGTTGAAGTTCCTGAACTGGAAAAACTGCTGGCTGGAAAGAAAAAGAAATACGTTCGCTATGAGGAGGGCATTACGCTCTACTCCATGGGAAAGGTTCCTCTGCGGGAGCTTGCGCAGGAAGCTCATGCGCTGATTTACCTGAAACACGCGGCTGTCATCAATACGGAGATTTTGGACGAATACATAGAGCAATACCATAAAAACAAAAGATAGATTTTCTACATAGCGCACTTTCGATTTAGCAAATTGAAGGTGCGCTTTTCGCAAAGAAAATCAAAAATTTGTACGTATTTCATGTATCTGCAAACAAAATTTGTTAAAGCGGGAAGAAATCAATGGTTGATTTGTGTAGTTTAATAAACATTTTGTGTAAAGCAATGTGCAATTCTACAAAAAATCCACCGAAATGATAATTGGGCTGTACAAATGTTCAAACTTGTGTTAATTTAATCTTGACAACAATACAAGAACGTGCTATTATATCTAGCTTGTACCGTAGCGTTGACATGGAGAGTTCTAATGGGAAAGTTGATTTTCACAAAATTAAATCATCATGCCGATAAGAACTTCACGTGTGGGAATCCTAGTATTGATAAAAAAGTAAGAGATTCTTACTTTTTAACATTGCTTCATCGTTGCTATGCGTATGAAGTTACGACGGAAAGTGGAATAGTGATTGCGTATTATCAGATTCAATTCAAGAGGTTTCCAATTACGAGTTTTCCTGAACCGATTGATGAATACTCTCTTGATAATTATGAGGATCTCTATGCCTTTCATATTGAATACCTTGCGGTGCGTAAAGAATACCAACGTCGAAAAATAGGAAGTAAAGTTCTTCAGCATATTTTAGGAAAGATTCAAAGTTCCCATAAGGACTGTCCGTTTCGATTGGTTACAATCAATGCGTTAGAAGAAAAGGTTCCTTGGTATGAAACTTCGTTTGGTTTCAAAAAAGTTGGGAGAGATGGAGATGACCCCGAAACGGAATTGATGATAATAGATTTGATTCCGCCAGAAAATCTTAAGCTTCTTGCTGAATATGATGATATAGTAAGTTAATACTCATTAAATAAAGGAGGTGCTTTGTGATGCTTCATGAAATCTATAATATAACAATTTCAGACATGCAGGAGTTAATGAATTCCTTAGCACATCCCTCTATGGAGTATGCTGTACAGCAAGAGGAGCGAATGCAGAAACTGTCTCAGGGGATGCATTCTGAGCAGATAGGAGATACTGAAGAAGTTACGTTTGATGACTTGGATTTGTCTTTCATTGAAAAGACTCCTTCGTATGTAAAAGCAGCTCCTCAGAGCACTACGCATTTTTCATTCTCTAGTTCTAGCGCGTCTGCTCCTTCGGTGTATTTCAATTTCACATCGTATGCTGCGTAACATTTTGTGATAGATAGGTGAAAGTGATGAATGAAGTAATTCGCCCTACTGATGAGTTGCCTGTTAGTGTCTTGAAGGCGGATCACATTGTGTTTGATGAGTTGTCTTTTGTTCGAAATGGTTTTTCAAACAAAAGTGATTCAAAAACTAATTTTAATCTTAGCTACGGCATTGACAAAATATCCGATGGAGAGTATAGAACTACATTAACCGCACGAGCCGTTCGAGAAAATGAATTTGAAGCGAAAGTTCAAATTAGCGGCTATTGGAGCATTGATGAAACGGACGCAAATAAAGATCGTCTGCTTCAAGAAAACGCATTGGCAATCTTGTTTCCCTATGTTCGATCCGAAATGACATTATTAACCGCTCAGCCTGAAACTGAACCGATTGTATGGCCGGCAATGAATATTAATAAAATGATGTCATCGGCAGAAGAAGCGAATTCTGACTGATAAAGTTACAATAAAGCAGATGCGTAGTAAAACGTGTCTGCTTTATTGTTTACAGGCTACCGAAAGATTAGACACTTGTTAAATCAAAAATCAGCAGTTGATGTATCTTAATGGAACATGATGGATGATATTGTAAACATTGTTTACATTCTCCCCACGATGAAGCCCATCGACCAGTAAATTTCCAATTTAAGCAAAATAAAGCCTGAAACTTCTTGATGGTACGAGAAGTTTCAGGCTTTTCTTTTGATGAATTTCCAGTAAAAACTGCACCACACGCCAAACGTGGAGGACGAATACGGCAACACCCCGGCACAGCGGGCAGAACTGGACTGGCTGCTCTACAACAAGCCCTTGGAGTATGCCCAGCTTGTGCTGGGTGGGGAGATTGGACATTATCTCTCGCTTGGTTGCGACCACGGCAGGCTGGAAGAGCAATGACATAACAAACACAGCCCCGCTTTGGCGAAGGAGAAGCCAAAGCGGGGCTGTATTCAATGAAGGAGAAATGAAAGGAATATCAGGTTACAGATTCAGCTCAAACTGTTCCACCGTAACAGTTGCTTTGCCGTCTGCGGCAAAGGTGATGCCGTCGGCAGACTGGGGGGTGTAGATCCATGCGGTCATGGTCTGTTCACCGTCGTTGGCGAAAACTTCGATGCTGTTTTTGTCCAGCAGGATACGGAGTTTGAGTGCACCGTTCTGGCTGCGCACCTTGCAGCTGCGGCGGTGAACAATGTCGGCACGGGAACCGGCATAGCTGCGATCCAGCGTCAGCTCGGAGGTGTAGGGGTCGTAGGTCAGGCTGGTGTGATGGTCTGCATCGGCGGCCAGCTTCAGGGTGAAGGAGCGGTATTCGCCGGGCTGTACCGTGACGGTCAGATCCGCCACACGGCCCTTGATGCCTTCCAGAGAAGTTTCGCTTTGCACCGTCACATTTTCGTGCAGGGTGCGCTTGCCGTGGACGGCGTCCAGCTCCCGCACCGGGGCCTGAACAATGCGTCCATCCTTGATGTGCAGCTCGCGGGGGCAGATGGTCTGCCCGAACCACTTGCAGCCCTTGGGCTTATCCTCGGTGTCCGACCAGGTCTGCAGCCATGCGGTCATGATGCGGCGGCCATCCGGGGCAAGGGTGGTCTGGGTAGCGTAGAAGTCGATGCCGCCGTCCATCTGCTGCACGTTTTCCCTGGTGAAGGTGTGGGTGGCTTCGTCGTAGCTGCCAATGAAGGCAATCACGTTGTGACCGTTGTGGAACTCGCCCTTGGGCAGCATCTCCATGGGGCCGAGCATCAAGACCTGCTTGCCGTCCAGCGGGAAGAAGTCCGGGCACTCCCACATTTTGCCGTACTGATTGTTGCAGCGTTCCAGCACCGTGACAAAGTGCCAGTCGAAGCCGTCCTTGCTCTGGAACAGTGCTGCTGCGCCGCTGCCGTCCTCGGCCAGGCAGACGGTGACGGCGGAGTAGGTGCCGTCGGCCTCACGCCAGATCTTGGGGTCCCGGAAATCAAACTTGCTGAAGCCTTCCGGCAGGTCTTTCTGGGTCAGCACCGGGTTGCAGGCAGGCTTTTCGTAGTCGAGACCGTCACCGATGGCGATGCTCTGGGTCTGGATATCCCGCATCTCCCCATTGGGCTGCTTTTCTGCCACCACGCTGGTGTACATCAGCAGCTGCTTGCCGTCATCCATCTCGGTAGCAGAACCGGAGAAGCAGCCAGGGCCGTTGTCCGCCGGGGAATCCGGGGCAAGCGCACAGGGCAGATACTCCCAGTGCAACAGGTCGGTGCTGACCGCGTGACCCCAGTGCATGGGCGCCCACCGCACATCGTAGGGATTATACTGATAGAACTGGTGATACTTCCCTTTATAATAAGAGAAGCCGTTGGGGTCGTTGAGCCAGCCCACATAAGGAGTCATGTGGTAGGCAGGGCGTTCTTCCGGGGAGATCGCTGCGCCGTGCTCGGCCTCGTAGGCACGGGCTTTTTGTAAAGTCAAATCGTTCATGGAATCCTCCAAAGGAAAGAATTCTTATGCATAGTAAGCATCCAGATATTTCTGCATAATGCCCAGATAGTCGGACAGACCGTAGTCTTCCAGCTTGCTCAGATATTCGTTCCACTCTGCATCCTTCGTGCCGTTCATGATCCAGTTGGCCTTCTGCGTATTCATGTAGGTCTGCAGATCTGCCTGCAGGTTAGAGACCTGCTCGGTGTCCTCGCTGCTCATAAAGACATTGGGATAGACATAATCGTTGTTCATATCCGGGGTGTAGATCTCCTTGATCCAGTCCAGACGATACTGTGCATCGTCCGGGCAGGTAACGTATACACCATAGTAATCATCCAGAACCGCCAGAGGTCCACTGACACACTGCGCTTCACGGACTTCCACGGGAGAAGCATCGCCCAGAGGAGCGTGCTTCAGCATGGGCTCGCCCTTATCGTTGGTGGACAGTTCAAAGATGTTAAAGCCTTCCGCATCGCCGTAAGTACCCCAGTTGTTCTGCGGAGACTGGAGGGGTGCGTACATCTGATCCAGCCATGCGCAAACCAGTGCAGGGTTAGTCGCCTTTGCGGTGACAACGCATCTGCCGCGGGCAAAGCCACTGGTGAAAGAACCGTTCTGCGGAGTGATATTTCGGGTATCGGCGGTCAGAGCAGGCAGCGGCTCCCAGTCGGTCAGGTTGTCAATGTTGGCAACATCCCAGCTGAAGCAGACACCATAGCGGCCAGCCTTGCCCTTGGAAACATAGGTGGACCACTCCTGCGTGAAGCACTCCGGGTCGATGAGCTTCTCGGCATACAGCTTGTGCAGCCAGTCCAGACCATCACGGTAGCCCTGCTGGGTGGCGGCACAGATAACTTTCCGGTCGTTGGTAACGGCGATATGGCGGTCTTTGTCTGCATCGCCGTAGCCTTCGCCAAAGCCATTGATGAGGATGCTGGGGTCCTGATCGCCGTTGTTGACGATGCAGGACATGGGGATGATGTCGCCGTCAATGCCATACTCTGCCTTGATAGAAGCGGCGTTATCACGGAATGCAATCAGCACCTGCTCAAACTCGTCCACTGTGGTGGGCATCGACAGACCGAGGAAGTTCAGCCACTTGGTATTGATGAAGCTCATGTTGCCAATGGTCTGGATGGCGGTCTTTTCCGAGCCGAGCTGCTCGATCCAGGGCAGTGCCCAGATGTGGCCATCGCTGTCGGTGCACATGGTGCGGTACTCCGGGTACTGCTCAAAGACCTTCTGGAGATAAGGCATATTGTTGTCAATGTAGTCTTCCAGATTGAGGATGACACCCTGATCTGCGTAGCGCAGCAGATTGCTGTCGGTAAAATCAGCAGTAAAAACAAAATCCGTCAGGGTGTTGGGGTTGGACATATTCAGGGTGATCTTATCGCTCCACTGGTCGGACTGGATGGCGGTCCAGTCGATGTGCACATTGGTCTGCTCTTCCAGACGCTTGAAGATGGTGCGGTTGTTCGGTTCGGGTTCGCTGCCCACAGGGAAGCTGGTCATACCGGTAAAGGTGACCTTTTCGGACAGCGGAAATGTAACGGCACCGGTCACGTCCACAGCTGCGGCAGCAGAATCGCCGCTGCCGGTGGATTTGCCGCCACAGGCAGACAGAGCAGCGGCAGAGCCCGCCAGAGCGCAGACCTTGAGGAAGTTGCGGCGAGAGATCAGCTTTTTCATGGTATTTTCTCCTTTTTCGTGTTTCTTTTTTCGTGTAACAGATGAGCGTACCTGCTTATAAAATTCTGGAATATCCTCAGCCCTTAATGGAACCAGCCATGATGCCGGCATCAAAGTACTTCTGGAAGAAGGGATACATCACCAGCAGCGGCAGACTGGAAATAATAATGGTTGCATATTTGAGCAGCTCTGCCATCTTGGCACGTTCGGCAGTGCTCTGGATATCTGCGATCATGCCGGATTCCGGCTGGCTCTGGATCAGGATGGAACGCAGCACCAGCTGCAGCGGCTGCTTCGATGCGCTGTTCAGGTAGATCATGGCGTCAAAGTAGCTGTTCCACATTGCCACGAACTGCCACAGAGCCAGAACTGCCACCACCGGCATACAGACGGGCAGCAGGATCTTGAAGAAGTAAAGCATCTCGCTGGCTCCATCCACATCCGCAGCTTCGCGCAGCTCACGCGGGACGCCTTGATAATAGGTACGGGCAATGATCATGTTCCACACGCTGAATGCTCCCGGCAAAATGACCGCCCACATGGAATCCAGCAGACCCAGATTGTTGATGAGCAGGTAGGTGGGGATCAGACCGCCGCTGAAAAACATCGTGATCACAAACAAGGTGTTGAAGATCTTTTTGCCTTTGAAGTCCGGCAGCGACATGGGATAAGCGGCAAGCATCGTCACAGCTACCGAGATGATGGTGAAGATGATCGAGTAAAGTACTGCGTTCCTGAAGCCGACCCAGATCTGCTTGTCCGAAACGACACGCTGGTAAGCATCCAGACTCCACTTGCTGAAATCAAAGGAGATGCCCTTGTTTTGCAGAGTGACCGGGTCCATAAAGGACGCGATAACGATGTAGATCATCGGAACGATGATTGCCAGCAGGAACAAGCCCAGAAGTGCGTAGCCGCAGTACAGGATGATCTTATCTTGTCTGGTGTAGAGGGCCATTTTTGATTTTTTCTGTTTTGCCATGGTAAACCCCTCCTTACAAGCCCTTGCCATCGTTCATTTTGGCAACGATCTTGTTCACTGCGATCAGCAGGATGACGTTGACAATGGTGTTGAACAGACCGACTGCCGTGGAAAAGCTGTAATCGCCGTCCAACAGGCCCTTTTTATAAACGTACGTTGCAATGATCTCGGCAGTGTTCAGGTTCAGGTCCGTTTGCAGGGCATAGGCTTTTTCAAAACCGATGCTCATGATGTTGCCTGCCTGCAGGATAAACTGAATAACGACCATATCCTTAATGGCGGGCCACTCCACCGTCATGATCTGCTGGATCAGGTTTGCGCCGTCGATCATCGCAGCTTCCTTCAGATCTTTGCTGGCATTAGAAAGGGATGCGGTGTACATGATGGATGCCCAGCCGGCACCCTGCCAGATGCCGCTGATGATGTAGATGGGGCGGAACGCTTCCGGCAGCGTCATGAAGTTGATGCTGGTGTGAAGCAGGCCGTTCACCGGACCGGTGACACTCAGCAGCACCCGGACGATGCCGCACAGCACGATGACCGAGATGAAGTTGGGCATATACAGCACCAGCTGCACCTTCTGCTTGATCTTCTTGCTCTCGATACGGTTGAGCAGGAATGCCAGCAGGATGGGGATCGGGAAGCCCCACAGCAGACCGTAGACGCTCAGCTTCAGGGTGTTGATCAGATAGCGCTGGAAGTCCGGCGAGGACATGAAGCGGGTAAAGTTTTTGAAGCCTACCCACTCGCTGCCCCAGATGCCCTTGAAGGGATTGTACTTCTGGAACGCGATCAGCACACCGCCCATGGGAGCGTACTTGAACACCAGCGTCAGCGCCACGGCAGGCAGCAGGAACAACAGGTAAAGCTGCCAATGCCGTTTGATGTAGACCCATGTGTTGTGCAGCTTGCGTTCTGCTGTCAGCACAGCCGTTTCCGGCGAGGCCGTCTTTGCTTTCATGAATCATTCTCCTCCTTTTTGATTTGCTTGCCGTTTGATTCACACTTTACATTTGCACCTTTGAATTTTACATTTTCCACTTCAATTGTGCAAATGTAAACTTCTGTAATTCATTTATACCACTCAAGCAAGCGAATGTCAACGATAATTCATGGTATACATCAAAAATTATTGTGGATTTGTACGGATGCACAAATCCAAAAGTGCGCAAATATGCAAAATGATGATTTGCATTTTTGCATTTGACTAATTTGTGCATTTGCACTATACTGGAGTCGCAAAGAATAAGATCCGTCACCGGACTTTATCTATAAAAGAAAGAACACCCGCTCCTATTTATAAAGAAAGAGGATGACTTATGGCAACCAAAGTCACCATTCAGGATATTGCAAACGAACTGCAGCTTTCCCGCAACACAGTTTCAAAGGCCATCAACAACACCGGTGTGCTGGCAGATGCCACACGGGAGAAGATCCTGCGCAAAGCCGCCGAAATGGGCTATAAGCAATTTGCCTATCTGCCGCTGTTTCAGGAAGACACTGCAAAAGCAGCAGAGCATTCCATTCTGCCGAGTGACAAACGGGAGATCGCCATGCTGACGACCCAGTTTCTGAGCAGCTCTCACTTTTCCTCCATGATGCTGGATCGTTTCCAGTCAGAAATCGAGCATCTGCATAGCTGCACGACCATTCATCGCATTTCTCCCATAGAGCTGAAAGAGAAAAAGCTTCCATCTTCTCTCAACATCCAGCGCACAGCCGGCATCATCTGCATTGAAGTATTCGACTATGACTACGCACAGATGCTGTGCGATCTGGATGTTCCGCTGCTGTTTGTAGACACCCCTGTGATGGATATGCGTCCTCCCCTTAAAGCCGACCGCCTTTATATGGAAAACCGCATTGAGGTCCAGAATGCGGTGGCCCACATGGTCCAGCGCGGCAAAAAACGCATCAGCTTTGCGGGGGATAAAAAACACTGTCAGTCCTTCTTTGAGCGTTATATGGCTTATAAGGATGCAGTGGAGTACTTTGGTCTGACAGAAGGCCTGAGCACCTGTGCGATGCCATCTGGACAGCAGAACTATCCGGTATCCCTGTACGAAACCATACGTCGGTTCAAAACGATGCCGGATGCCTTTGTCTGCGCCAATGACTTTGTTGCCATGGATCTGGTCAAGGCATTGAATGAACTGGGATATTCGGTTCCCGATGATATCTGGGTCTGCGGCTTCGATGACAGTCAGGAGGCTTCCTACTTTGCCCCCCATCTGACCTCGATCCATATCCATGGACAGATCATGGGCTACACCGCTGCCAATCTGCTTATGACCCGCATCGAAGAGCCATCGCTGAACTATCGCACCGTCTATACGGAAACCAACCTGATCCTGCGCGAATCCACAGGAGATTGAGCGAAAGGAGAACCCCCATGCGTGACCTGTGCAATACGGACAAGCCGCTGTTTGCTGTGCTGACGAAATTGACTTACAGTGCTTACCTGAACATCTTATGGCTCGTGTGCAGCCTGCCCATCGTTACCATAGGAGCTTCTACGACCGCATTGTTCTACGTCACGCTCAAAATGGCGGAAGATCGGGACGATGGTCTGACCCGGATGTTTTTTAAGGCGTTCCGGGAAAATTTTAAGCCTGCCACAAAACTCTGGCTGATCCTGCTGACAGTCGGCAGTTTCCTGGTTGCAGATGGCTTTGTGCTGCGCCGAATGTGGAGCGAAAACATTTTCTGGACGCTGCTCACTGCAGTGCTTATTGGTGCGGCAATTCTGTACGGCATCGTTCTGCTGTATGCCTTTCCTCTGCTGGCACGGTTTGAAAACACCACCTTCGGCATCCTGAAAACAGCGTTTCTCGTGGGTGTCCGGTATCTGTTTTGCACCCTGCTGATGGCGGCGATCTATGGCATCATGGGGTACGTCATAGTGTTTGTGTTCACGCCTGCATTCCTGCTGGGCATGGGCTTGTGCGCCATGCTCTGCTCCTTTCTGATGCTTCGGATCCTCTATCTGATCGGTGGAGACCCTGATGCAGTACACGAGGAATACGACCATGACAAAAACTGACCGGGATACGCTCCGCTCCCTCCATGGGCGCAAAAAGTGGGAGCACATCTGGGCATATTACAAGCTGCCCATTGCGATCGTGCTCATCGTCGTCTATATCCTCGGGTATACAGCCTACCGTCATGTGACGAAAAAAGAGGATGTGCTTTACCTTGGTCTGGTAAATATCACTGCCGGGTCTGATCTGACGGAACAGCTTACCACCGGCTTTGCCGAGGCGCAGGGTCTGACCAAAAAGCAACAGGTCGATCTGCTGTCCGGCTTGCTGCTCAGCGAAAGCGAACGCGCAGAGGAGCAGTATGTATATGCTTCGGAGATGAAGCTGCTGGGTGCAGTCAGTGCCCAGCGGTTAGATGTTGTTCTGATGGACGAATATGCACGGGATCGACTGTTGGCAGATGATTATTTTCTCGATCTGCGGACACTGGATGCGTCTTTCCATGCACTGTCGGGTCTGAACGCCGGTGGGACCGTGCTGGATATTTCGGACACGCCGTTTGTCAGGCAGGCAGGTTTTTCTGGCAGGGTCTATCTTGGGGTAGTGCAGAATGCACCGCACCCGGAGCGTGCAGCCGCTTACATTCATTATCTGTTCCAGCGGTGACCGTTGGGTTTTAGCTTATAGGATAAAAATAAGGAGAAAACGCATGGACATTTTAACGATTGGTGAAGTTTTGATCGACCTGACCCAGACCGGCAAGGATGCGCGCGGCATCCCCCAGTTTGCCGCAAACCCCGGCGGTGCACCGGCCAATCTGGCGGTGGCTGCTTCCAGACTGGGCGCACAGACTGCCTTTATCGGCAAGGTGGGTGCGGATGCTTTTGGCCGCTACCTGAAAGAGGTTCTGGCAGAAAACAAGGTAGACGTTTCCGGCATGGCGGTGGATGCAGACCACCCCACCACCATGGCAGTCGTGTCGGTGGATGCCACCGGCGAGCGGGATTTCAGCTTCTACCGCAGCGCTAACGCTGACGTGATGCTGTGCAAAGAGGACATTTCGGACGAGGCTCTGAAAGCTGCCAAAATCGTCCACTTTGGTTCTGTCAGCCTGACCGCTGACCCCTCCCGCACTGCCACGCTGGATGCTGCCGCCCGCGCCAAAAAGCTGGGTGCTGTCATTACTTATGACCCAAATTACCGTGCAAACCTCTGGAAGAACAAAGAGGACGCCATTGCCCAGATGAAAGCTCCCCTGCCGCTGGTGGATATCCTGAAGGTGTCCGATGAGGAGTTGCCCCTGCTCACCGGAACCACTGACTGCGAAAGCGGCACGGCACAACTGGCACAGAACGGCATCCGGCTGATTTTCGTCACCTTGGGTGCAAACGGCGTATTCTACCGCTTTGGGGACAAGACCGGCCATGTGGCAGG
>OCAA01001543.1_pt1 | contig 11310 bp, 8 predicted proteins | sample 1538241 | NCBI WGS metagenome assembly OCAA01 (sample SAMEA2580241, study PRJEB22360) | human gut metagenome | biome: human gut; feature: human-associated habitat; material: faeces | place: Denmark | collected 2008/2010
CAAAAAAATATTACCTGAAGATCAAGATGTACAACAATGGCTTATTGCTACACCTTCTAATTAAACATCAAATTTTTTTGTTCAAAGCTTTGAATTTTCAAATATTTTCCAATAATGATATAATAGATTTAAAAAGATAGCTTGATATTTAGCTTAGGGGGAGAAATGAATAAAAAAATTTATTTTGCTGGTTCAATTCGCGGTGGGAGAGTGGATGCAAACCTTTATAAAGAAATTATTGAATATATGAAAAAAGATAATATTGTGCTTACAGAACATGTTGGAAGTAATATTAGCCAAACAGAGCAAGGAATCAAAGATACACAAATATACGTTCAGGATACAAAATTGATTAAAGAAAGTGATTTAATAATTGCAGAGTGTACTTGTCCTTCTTTAGGTGTTGGATATGAACTTGCATATGCTGAACGTTTTAAGAAACCTTGCTATATTTTCTATCGCAAATCACAGTGTCAATTATCTGCAATGCTAAAAGGAAATGAATATTTTAAGATTTATCCATATGAAACAAAAGAAGAAATTTTTTCAATTCTATGTGAGATATTAAAATAAGCTTTATGTTGTAAATTTGTATTGGACTTTTAATTTAAAACTATCTTATTAAATAAACGATTATATAAAAAGCGGATTATTTCAATCCGCTTTAATTCATAAAGATACAATTTCATTATCTATATCTCTTCTAAATCATCATTAAATATATTCATTAATCTCCCATTTTGGTGGATAAAAATAATTAATCTTAGTATAATTAGCATTAAATTTTTGCTTTATTCTTTTTCCTTTTATACTGTTATCACAGTTAGGAAATGCTACTCTGGCATACTTATCTGTTTCACAAAATAAATTCTGACAATCAATTAGATGTAATTTCCTTCCCCATAATGTTTTAAAATTTAAACCTAACCTTTCAAATTCCTCTTCTTGATACTCTGTCATATATCGTATAATATCCTCATATTTATACTTACCTATATCTTTAAAACATTTTTCTATACCTCTTTTAGCACCTGGACCTGCAACAACAAAAGTATTCTCATCAAAATCACATAATTCACTATAATTTATATCTATTGCGTATTGAAAAGCCAAGAAACTCCCTATAGTTGGATAATCTAATAATAAATTATATAATTCTTCTAAGCTCTTTATTCCAGCTATCTTCCTTGGTATGTTATCACTCATCATTTTTTCCAATAGCACAAGATTATTTTGGTGCTTTTTAAGCTTACCAAATTCTCTAGTTCCTGATGGCATAATATATGCAGCAGAATATATACTTTGTTTATCTTCTAATAATTTAATTAAAGCCTTATCATATAATTCATATTTATAATTTTTAAAGCTAATATCCCCTATAACATTCTCAAGATATTCCCATGTGTCTATTTTATTAAAGAATTTAAACAACATAATTCTAAAAAAGACATCCTCTGGATTATACATATTTCCATTATATATAACATTCTTTAATAAGTATTGACTTACTCTATCTGATGCTCTATATGCATTAGTAAACTTATATTTCTGTATAATCTCATCATTAGTCCAAGGTGCTTTTTCTCCACTAAATCTTTTAAAAAATATATTTTGCCTTTCTACTGCAAACCTCCAATAAGCTTCATATACAGCGGTAGTCTTTATTCCTCCCATAGATTTGATTTCATATTCTCTAAATTCCCTGTTACTTTTTTCATTACAACTTTCAAAAAAACTAACTTTTTTAATTTTATCCATAACTAATCACATCAATCCTTTTACATTGGTAAACTAATATATTTAATCTTAATATCATAGTTCTAATTCCTTTAAAATACTCTTAATTTGCTCTAATAACCCTTCATATGTTATATCATCATTTTGTAAGAAGCTTGACTGCATACCATAATTTCTTACTTTATCTATCCATTGTAAAGACTCTTCCCTAGAAAAGCCTTTCTTCTGTAAAGCATAAAAAATATATGACATCTCATTACTTACATTAGTATTAAATACAGAAGGATCATCAGAATTAATAGTTATCATAGCCTTGCTATGCTTATTGTTAATATCCAAATCATTTAGATTAAAGATATAATGATTAAATAAATCCTTCATTTCACCTATTGATAAATTAGATGTGGGATTTGTTTCAATAATAATCCCTCTATTATTGATTTTATCTAGTAAAAGCTCTTGTAAATAGCTATATAAATTAATATTACTTTTATCAATTTCCACTTGAATAGGCTCCAGTAGCTTCTCTGCATAACATCGGCAGTGTTGTACATATATTAGTGCCTCATAACTCCAGTGTTGACCAAGAGACTCTAAATTTTCAGGTAAATACTTACAAAACATTTTATTATCCTTAGTAGTGCAAAAATCCCATTTAAATTTTTCATCTATTTGAAATTCATTAAATTTTGCCTTATATGCTTTCCATAACATATAAACAGTAATTCCATCAATACATTGGAATATTTCTTCTGCTAAGCTCATTATTTGTTCTTCAAGATAACTAATATCAACATATTCTAATCCTTTTCTATTTTTGGATAATCCCCATACCCATAATAAGTCATCTAAATATTCTCCTCTTGGAAGCATTACAATTTCATTATTTCTGCACCAATATTCTGTATCTACTCCTAAAGCAATTCCATGTCCTATTCTATCCCCAGCGTGATAAGAAAAATGTTCTATAACTTCATCAATATGCCTTAAACCAGTTAAAATATGTCTAAAATCTTCTCCCACATGGAAAGTAAAGCCTAGTGTCTGCATAGGTGCTCCATTATTATAAATAAGGCAGGAATCTTGGCTATTTCTTGCTCTTTGATAAACTGGTGCAAATACCCATGGTTCTGTATTATCTTCAATACTGGCAGCATCTATACCTATTAAAAATTTATCTAAATATGGTATTTCTCTTCTTAATTTATTAAAGGCTTCTATTTGTTTTAGATAGTATTTTTGATTAGCAGTATAAAATAATTCTTTATCAATATCCCTATCATCCTCTAAAAAATAAGTATTTTGCCAACACTTTTCATACCACTGATTATCTAATTCTTTAATCATATGAAATACAAGACCAATTTGTGGTGGATTTTCATATGATAAATAATTATCTCTCATATCTTTCCACTCTTCTAAATATTTATAATAAGCCTTTAAAAAGCTTCTTACACTATTCCTTAAGTTTATATAAAAAAAACTATCAACATTTCTCTTGTTTTTCACATCATAGTTATCAAATCCAAATCTAAATTCCAATTTTCTTAAGTGCCTATTTTGGAATTGACAATGCATTAAAGTTAGCCAATGATATTGGGAATCATAACCAAACAACTTAGATGATCTGCCATATATAGGTTGAAAGTTTTTAAGCCCTTTAATACTATCTTCTTGTACCTTGGCTTGAAATACTGCATTTTTTATTTTTACATATTGAAAAAATAATTTTGCAAAGGTTTCATCCTGTGGATTAATTTCTTTTATGTGTTTCAATGCTTTAAATAAAAATAAATTTTCTCCTGTTGTCTTTAATTTTACATGTGAAGATAAAAATTGTCCTATATAATCCTCATCATCTTCATATAGTTTTATATCAAATTTAAATTGTAGCTTTTCCCATATCTCTTTAAAATCATATAACTCCCACTCTTCACTTTTAAAATCTTCACCATTATATATTTTTTTAATTATTTTTATGATTTTATTATCATTTTTGTGATGGCTTTCTTTAAACTCACTTATATACAAATTAAATGACTCTTCTTGCGATTGTAGGAATCGAACTAGCATCAGCCTTAAAATAGCAGTAGCTGCTACTAATAAATTTATATTTTTTTCTTTACTGCATAAATTAATTAAATACTCTTCCTTATAATCTTCATTTTCTACTGTACCTAAATTCATTAAATGTGTCCACGAAACGGTAAAGTTAATACCTGCATTTTTATGAAGATGAGTTTCTGCCTCCCCCTTAGAAAGAATTTTTTCAAGCTGTACATCTTCTAACATAATCGATGAATAATAACCACTTAAAAATCTTTCTTCCTTCATGCCATTATCTAATAAATAAGTAATGGCAATAAGATTTGTACACATCATTCTATTTAATGTATTCCATAACGCAATTTTATTTATACCTTTATATGGACCAATAAATTGATCATCATTTTCACTTTCCCAATACTTTAAAGCTAATCTACCATTTCTATGACAAATAAAACTTTTAGCAAGTAGTGATAATATTTCATTAGCAATATTATTACTACTTTTACCTTTTATAAAAGAGTGACTATAGTATTTTTCAACTATCATATCTATATAATCTAAATTATGAATTGAATACTTATTCTTTAAACTTTCAAATAATATATTTTTAAATTCTTTTTTATAGCTATTTCTATACTCACTATAATCTTTACTATTTGCTAAATCAGCAATATAATCATGGTTATAACATTCAATTGATGAAAAAGGAAATATCATTATTTTTAATAGTATTTCCATTTGTGATCTAAACATCTTTATCATTCTCCAATATTAATGTTAATGGTGAAATATCTTTTCTACTGTCGCACCACTTTTTATATACATCTGTTCTATCTAAATATTGATGCCACTGTTCAAAATAATCAAAATACTTTATTTCGTCTTTTGATCTAGATGAAGATATTTTCTCTAGTTCATTTAACACCTTATACTCAATATCAATTACTATATCCTCGAGTTTTTCATCATTATTTAAGTGCTCTTTATTTATATCTGAAAGTAATTGTTCTATATAATTACCTAATTTCTGATCAAAATCATATACTGATTCTTTAGAAATAGTATTAGATTTTTCTTGCATTCTATTTATTTTCTTTTCATCACTTAAACCTTTTGCTTCACTTATGAGTTCATTATAAAACTCTATATCAAATTTCCCTTTAACTTTTTTACAATACGTATTCTCATTCAAATCATCCTTCTTTGCTTTATCATCATTATCAAATACACCTTTATTTTTTAAAATATTTAAAATCTCATCTATCACTTTATTAAACATCATACATAGTGGATCTTTATGATAATAAATTATTTTAAATTTTTCTTCCATCCATGCTCTATCCTCAACCGCAATGCTCGGTAATATATCTTTAATCCTTTCTTTCTTTAGTTTTTCAATTTTTTCTATTTCATTAAAATAAAATTTCAATGAAAAATCTTTTAAATAAAGATTTTCCATAGTAGGCATAATATTTAACGCATCATTACTAAGCATTGATTCATATAAGTTAAAAATTATTGCTGTATCTTTAATATGAGGATATATTTTAAACTTCTTTTCTTTATTATTGTTCTCTTTTAAATCTTCATTTCTATCACCCAAAGTATCCTTTTTATCAACTAACTCCCAAACTTGCTTTTGTCCATGAACCTTTCTATTAGGATTTACTAGTTGTACTATACTTTCAATAAAATGTGCAAAAATAAGTACCACAATCATATCATCATTAAGACTATCATTTTCTTCATTTTTCCTAAACTCTTCTTTATAATATACTTTATTATTTCTTTCTATTTGCTTAATTAACCTTTCATAATTAACAAATGTTTCTGTAAATGGATTATTAATTTGAATACATGAATTAATTTCCTCTTCATATTTACTTAAAACTGATGATGAGTTAATTATTGTATTTATAAAGTTTTTAAAGTTACTTATATAATCTGCTATTTTTTTATCTCTTTCTTTTTTTCCATTTTCATCCAAGCATTCTTCACTTGGCTTTAAAATACTATTGTCCTCCATATTGTTTAATGCACAATAAACATTCATAATCCCTCTAGGCATTTCATCAAAAATTAACCCATATGCATTAATAACTTCTAAGTGTTCTTTTTTACTTTGATCTGGATTAAAATCTTTAAACTTTTCTTCTAATAAATGTTTTAAGTTTTTTTTATTTTCTTTTTCACTATCCTTATTTTTATCAGATTGCTCCTTCTCATAGTAAAATCCTAATCTTTCTTCCGGTGATAAACTTCGTAATTTATACCTATAAACTGGTGGCATAATTTTCTTTAAAGCATCTCTTGCTAACATTCTGTTTTCATTAAAAAGCTTTTCACCATATATATTATTCTCCACTGGTGAAACTACAAGCTCCATTAAATTGCTACCTTTCATGTAACTCATAAATTGTTCTGTTTCAAAAATTTCATAATCTCCTGATACAAAGACAATAATATTAGGATGACAAAGATATCTAGAAATCACTCCTAATATTTCATTACAATGGTTTTTAGTTAAATCTATATCATCTAAAAACATATATATCATCGGAGTTTCCTTATTTGTACCACTTTCTTTTTTAATTTTAATTAACTGATTAATAAATTCAAAGAAACTTCTTTTAAGTTCATTTTCCGGATCTAATATCTTTCTTGACTTATCTATATACTCTTTTAAACCAGTATAATTATCCTTTATAATATCTGCATAATCTTTTCTTGTATAGCTATATTGTTTTAAAACTTCATTATATTTTTTTCTTACTTCAGTATTTTCTTCATCTTTTCTACAATTTCCAAAATTCACTCCATTATTTTTTTCTTTATTGTATTTTTCAGCTTCTACTTTACTTAATTCATCTACTATTTCCTTGAAACATCCTAAAATCCATCCCATCATATCGCCCTTGTTTCTCATTGTTTCTGGTAGTATTATTGGTAGAATAATAGGTAAAACTATATCAACATTATTTTTATACTCTTTTCCTTTAACAGCTTTTAAATGCTTATTTTCTTCTATATTATTTTTTAACGTTAATAAAATAGAACTTTTCCCTGCACCACGTTTGCCAAGTATTGAAAATACATTATTCATTGTAATATTACTGTACTCTTTATTTTTGCATCTATATACATAACTGTCTCTTGTATCTATATACTTACAATAATATAATTCAGCATAATTTCTCATGCTTTTAATTTGCTTATATATATTTTTATATCCTGGTAGTATATTTTCTATTTGTTCATCATTAAGTGCTCTGGCCATTATAGCTATTTCCTTTTCATATTCCATACCCTTTACTCTCCTTATAATTAAATAATATAAAAAGCCACTTTAAATATAAGCAGCTTTTAAATTTATTTTAATAATAAAATCTTTTTATACTTTATTTTTTTAATTAATCCCCTTTTATATTAATTCTATACTCTTCTTGAATTGGGCAATTTTCCTGCACGTCACTGTTAAAAATAATTTCTTTTTCTTTAATTGAAGCTTTAAGGTATTTTGAATTGTTGTAAATCCATTGAATATCCTTATCTTTAATATTATCTGGTTTTATAATATTATTTTCTTCATCATATAAAGGATAATATTTAAATGCTTCACATCCATAAACTGTCCCATCAAATTTTATATATAGCTTGTCTGAAACTGCATTACAAATACATGTCTGTTTTTTTATTTGTAGTGGAATTCCTACTCTAACTTTTTCGCCTTCATAATTGGCAAGAGTTTTCTTTACTTCAAAATTTATATCCTTATCTAGATATAGCTTATGCTTGTTTACTTTAGCTCTTCCATGAGGTATTAATCCTAAAAAGCTTACCCTATCTAAACCTTCTTCTTCAATAAACTTTATAATACTTTCAATTTCTTTATAATTTAACTTCATTGGCACAAAGTGTAATTCTGTATATATACTATATTTTTTTGAAAGTTTAATAGATTCCTTAAGTAACGATAAATTTCCTGATGTTCCCATTATATTATCATATACATCCGGTTTTAAGGATTGTAAATTAAAAATTAATTTATCTACTTTAGCATTGTTCAACTCTTCTATAAGTTTCTCCTTCAAAGGAATATATCTATCATTCTCATCTAGCATAATTCCACTTGTATAAATAAATATTTTAAACCCTTTTTCTTTACCATATTTAACAACTTTTAATAAATCTTGATGCAAAAAAGGTTCGCCACCAGAAATACTAACTACCTCAACTCCAATTTCACTTAACCCATCAAAAACTTCCTTTATTTCTTTATAATTAATTATAAAATCATCTTTTTTAGGTCCAGAATCAGATGAACAATGCATGCAATTATTTGGACATTTTCTTAAAATTTCTATAGATACATGCTTCATTTATTTCTCCTTTTGTGATTATAAATCACAACTTTTATTAGATTTTATTTACAATTATAACATATTTTGTATAATTATTATAGAGTTTGTTACTAATTCTTATTAATATAATTTTGAATATAAGGAGTTATTTATGAATATTTTAGAAAATTTATTATCTACATTTAAAGAAATACTATATGATATTATTGGTTATGTGCTTCCAGGACTATTTATTCTATTCTTAATATATGTGCCATTTAAATTAGGTCACTTTTATTCATTTATGTATGCTATATATGAAATTACTTTTAAACCAGAAATAAACTTTCCTATAGATTTTTTAATTAATACACCTAAATTTTCCTTTATTACTATTTTTACAATAATCTTTTCATCATATTTATTAGGTCATTTGCCTGTTTATATAAGCACTCTATTTAAAAATATATTTGATTTAATATCAAATAAACAACCTACACTAAAAAATATATTAAGCCCTAAAAATCGCTATAAACAATTTAATAAAAATATAATTAATATTCTTGAAGATACTCCTGACTTTAAAAAGGATTTATTTATGTCTTCTTATAGGATAAAAGACACAGAAATTGAAATTATGAACTACAATGAAAATTTTCTTATTACTTTTGCTTCAACTAATTCTCGATTTACAGCACATAATGATTTAATACAAAAATATATATGTAAAATAAATTTTTATAATTCCTTTAGCTGTATATTTCTTATGATATTTATTGATTCAATAATTTCTGGTTGTATTTGTCTTCATAAAAATCCTTTACTTACCCTAAAGTTTTTTGTTTTGAAAGTGCTCCCAATTGAAATTTTCTTATTTCTATTCTATTTATCATTTTTATATCAATATTACAAACATAAAAATCTTAAAACTAAAGAATGTTATTTATTCCTATATGAATATTTCAACAATAAAGAAAGTAAAAAAGCGGATTGTTCATAATCCGCTTTTGCTCATCTAATATCTTTAAAATTACCACTGTATTCCCCTACTATCTTCCTCAGCCTTAATAAGGGCAACATTATACGTTTCAATTTCATTTAAACTTATGCTGCTGGCATCTGAGTACCTTGGTACATACCAGCTTTGTGATTCAAAATAACTTTTAAATCTATCTAACTTAAATATATATCCATGTCTTGCATAAATTTCGTTTCTTGCTATGCCAAGTTGATAATCTGAAAGGCTACTTACTTGACTTTGAGACAGATATTCAGTGCTACTTTGTGGAAAAATAAAATCACTACTATAATATACAGGCTGTGGTTTTTCTGGCACAATAATCACCGGATCTGGTTTAGAATCCTCAGTTATATTAATATTTACATCCTTATTATCATTTTTAGCGTTTTGTCGTTCTACCTCTTCCTTAACTTGTTCTTTTATCCGTTCTTCCTCTTGATGTTTTTCCTCCTCTTCTTCCTTAGCTTTCTTATTTTCCTCTTCAAGCTCTGCCCGTACTTGCTCTTTTATTGACTCTATGTCTACCTCTTCTTTATCAGCTGACCTACTACATCCAATAAAACAAGCCACTGAAATAATTGCTACTATTACACTAACAATTTTCTTCTTCATAGCTCTCCTCATTGCTTTTTTATTTGCAGTATATACTATTCATAAAGATATAATTTAATTCATAAATTGCTATAGTAAAAAAAAACGGATTATTACTAATCCGTTTTTACTCATTATTGACCATATTTATAAAATTACTATTATAGGGTAAAAAAATACTTTTATTTTGCTATGCCAATATCTTTTCTATAGTATTTCCCTTGGAAGTTAACTAACTCCACTTTTTCATATGCATCTTTTCTTGCTTCTTCTACTGTAGTTCCTAAACCAACAACAGATAATACCCTACCACCGCTAGTTCTTAAAATTTCATCTTGTAGCTGTGCTCCTGCTAAAAATACTTTATCTTTTATAGATTCATCAATGGTAATTTCAAAGCCTTTTTCAAAACTTCCTGGATAGCCACCTGATGCTAAAACCACATTAACACAAGCTCCATCCATCCATTTAACTTCCACTTCATTTAACCTTTGTTCTAGTGCAGCTTCAATAATCTCCACCAAATCACTTTCCATTAAAGATAAAACTGATTGAGTTTCAGGATCTCCCATTCTTACATTATACTCTAAAAGGTAAGTTCCCTTTTTAGTAATCATTAGACCAAAGAAAATTATTCCTTTAAAATCAAAGCCTTCTTCCTTAATACCATTTAAAGTCTTTGTCATGATATTTTCTTCAAAATCCTTCATTACCTCTTCTGTAACGTATGGGTTTGGAGCCACAACTCCCATACCTCCAGTGTTTGGACCATTGTTACCATCAAAAATTTGCTTATGGTCTTTAGCTGAAATAAAAGGTATTATAGTTTTACCATCACAAATTGAAAGTATTGATGCTTCTACACCTTCCAAGAACTCTTCTATAACAACCTTTTGTCCAGCACCTTTAAATATATCAGATACCATAAAATCATCGATGGTATTTAAAGCCATCTCCTTAGTTTCTGCTATAACAACACCTTTACCAGCTGCTAAACCATCAGCTTTGATAACTATTGGGTATTCACAGCTTTCTAAATATGCTTTTGCTTCATTACAGTCAGTAAAAGTACCATACTCGGCAGTTTTAACTCCATACTTTTTCATAAAGTCTTTAGAAAAGCTTTTGCTACCTTCCAGCTGTGCACCATTTTTATCTGGCCCAAAACATTTTAGGCCAGCTTCCTTAAATTTATCTGTAATCCCTTTAGTTAATGGGTCTTCTGGTCCAACAACAGTTAATGCTATATCATTGTTCTTAGCAAAAACAACTAATTCATCTATATCTGTTATATTTATATTTTCACATTTATTTTCTATGGCAGTTCCACCATTACCAGGAGCTACAAATATCTTAGAAACCTTATTGCTTTTAGCCATCTTCCAAGCCAATGCATGCTCTCTACCACCAGAACCAACTAATAAAACTTTCATTATAAATCCGTTGCCAAAAATCTATAAATATCTATAAATCTTGTTTAATTCCCTGTTCCACGAGTCCGATTTTAAAAACTATAAATAGCAATCTACTTTCGTTTGATATAACTCTCCAAGGGCGTAAATTCGGATACAA
>OCAA01001553.1_pt1 | contig 11265 bp, 10 predicted proteins | sample 1538241 | NCBI WGS metagenome assembly OCAA01 (sample SAMEA2580241, study PRJEB22360) | human gut metagenome | biome: human gut; feature: human-associated habitat; material: faeces | place: Denmark | collected 2008/2010
TTTGCAGCTGGCAGGAAAGAAACGTATGCATGTTGCGGATTTCTTGAGAGGTTATAGGACAGCTAATGATAACCGTGTAGAGTAATCACACAAAGAACAGATACAAAGTAAAAAGGCGCAGCCGGTGAATGCCGTCCTGCGCCTTTCGTTATAATAAATGAGACATTATATTATAACGGTCGTTTAGTTTTTGGGTTGAGTTATGGTTTAGATATTGAAATTCATGCTTTTTCTGTTATTGTTCATCGTGACTTCTACGATATCGGTTTCATTTTTAATTGTTTTTGTTTTTATCTTAAATCCTTTCAATGTACCTTCTTTAAATCCCGGCATATTTTCCAATGTAAATGAGACATAACCACTGTTGGCATTGAGTTGCAGGTCATCGGCCGCATCATGACGCAACTCGGCACTTAAATATCCGCGTGCGTCCGGCTGGGCATCTTTCGCTATGAGTAAGCTGATAGAATGTGGTATAAGATGGTTCCCTCCGTTTAAAAAGGTGTAGCGTAAGTTGAGATGCGCTTTGCTTATACTTTGCCCGCTAATCTCAATCGGGTCTGTGCCATAGTCTTTTGCATCATTGTCTTCCACGAAGACAGGTTCTTTGGTCAGCACTTTATTCACTTGCATAATAGTGATATAAGGAATACTGTCAGCACCTGTACTCTGAGGAATGGCAGTGTAAGTATAAAATATGCGTTGCCCTTTTTGGTTTATTTTATTGTCAGACAAGATTTGCGGGTTGGCTATATAAGTATATCCGTTTAAGTCAGTATCTATCAAAGTAGCCCCCGACAGCGTAATGGGATTGACAATGATGGCCATGTCTGCATTATAATTATCCATACTGCTTTGGAGGTCATCTATGTCTTCATCGTGACTGCATGCTTGCGTCATGCAGGTCACGACCGACAGAAAGAGTAGGAGTAGTATATTCTTTATATGCTTCATTTCATTATCTCTTTTTGAATGTTTCTATGACGTAAATGTACAGACAGGATGTTTACTGCTTCTAAAAGTGTTAAATCTGCTTAAGCAAAAAAAATCTGCTTCGTTAATGCAGTATTTTTGCAATCTCATCATTTATAGAATAAAATAGTGTCACAAACAATGAATGAAGCAGAGTTGGCCGAACGATGCGGCAAGGGAGATAACCTTGCCCGCAAGCAGTTGTATGAGCGTTATGCCGGACAATTGATGGCTATCTGTATTCGTTATATTGGTGACAGAGAGACGGCACAAGATGTTTTGCATGATGGCTTTTTGAATATCTTTCGTTCTTTCGACAAGTTTACTTACAAAGGAGAAGGGTCACTCAAAGCATGGCTTGCGCGTGTGATGGTAAATGAAGCTTTGGGTTATTTGCGCAAACAGTCTTCAGCCAATCAGGAAATAGTAGTGGAAGAATTGCCGGATATGGTGGATGGAGATGATGATACGATGGAACAGATTCCTCAGTCTGTATTGATGCAGTTTATAAAAGAATTGCCGGAAGGCCGTTTTTAATCTATATGTATTTGAAGAGAAAGGACACAAGGAAATAGCTCAGATGTTAGGAATCACCGAGCATACCTCTTCATCGCAATTATATCGTGCCAAAAGTTTACTTATAAAGAAGATTAATGATTATAGAAAGAGGATATAGGAATGGAAGAGAAAGATAAATGGATAAAGAATTTACGCCATCGGATGGAGGACTATTCCGAACCGGCTCCTGCTGATCTTTGGAATCAGTTGGAGAAGGAGCTTAATAGTACTCCCAAAATTATTCCGTTGTGGCGTCGCTGGCAGGCAGTAGCAGCAATTGCCTTGCTGGTGGTCATATCGACAGTGACCGTATGGTTCTGGCATTCTCCTTCGGCAGAATATGTAGAAAGAAAATCTGTTGAAATAGCATCTCTTTCTCCTTCGGCGGATATGAATGAGATAATTCCTACCCATCCGTCAGTGGCACATATCGCTCCCGAAATTACGTCAGTAAAAAAGAAAGTGAACAATGTGGAAGCTGTTATGCAGAAAGCTGTATCTGCATTTTATAATGAGGTGATGACAGAAAAAACAGCAGAAGAGAAGCCGATGGAGGAAACAGATAAGACGGATAAAAAGAGCAAAGAAACGGAACAGGTGAAGAGTGGAGAGCCTGTGCAGAAACCGGCTGCAAGAACTGCCCGGCGTAATAATTATTATGCATACGCCACCCCCCGGAAGACAAAAGACAGGAAGTGGTCGGTTGGTGTTTCTACCGGTAACGTTCCTTTTTCTTCCAATATGAATTATTCGGGATATGGAAGTCTGGCTCCATTGAATAAAGAACCGAAGAAAAATTCACCTTATGCTTCTTTGGAGGCAAGGAATGAACTGAACGAGCCTATTTATTTTGCTAATCTGAATGAGGATAATAATACGAAGGTGGAACATCACATGCCTGTCACATTCGGTGCGTCTCTCCGTTTTGAGTTGAATGAGAAATGGGGTATCGAGACGGGAGTAACCTATACGTTGCTTTCCACTGATTTACGTTCAGGTTCTCAGGATTCTTATTTTGAAGAAGAGCAACGCTTGCATTATGTCGGAATTCCTTTGAAGGTAGATCGTCGTTTGTGGAGTAATAAACGTTTTGAAATCTATGCTTCGGCAGGGGGAATGGTCGAAAAGTGTGTTTCGGGCACGATGCACAAGGTGGGCATTGTGAATAAGCAAGACAAAGATGCAACAGATGAAAAGATAAATGTGAAGCCATTGCAATGGTCGTTGTCGGCTGCTGCCGGTGCACAGTTCAAGATTACAGAGAAAGTCGGTATTTACGCCGAACCCGGTGTGGTTTATTATTTTGATGATGGTAGTCAATGGCAGACTATTCGCAAAGAGCATCCTTTTAATTTTAATATTCAATTGGGAGTGCGGTTTACTTTGAAATAAATGACTTCTGTTTGCAATTTTACCGAGTATTCGCAAATAAACCATTTTTTTGTACTACTTTTGTAACCTATATGCTAAGAAATAAGAACAGTGAATTATGGCTAAACCTCTAATATCTCCTTCTTTACTGTCTGCCAATTTTGCTAACTTGCAGGCAGACATACAGCAAATCAATCGCAGTGAAGCCGATTGGTTGCATATTGACGTGATGGACGGTGTGTTTGTTCCTAATATTTCTTTTGGGTTTCCCGTATTGAAATATGTAGCGGAACTGACAGAAAAACCTTTGGATGTACATTTGATGATTGTCAACCCTGAGAAGTTTATAAAGGAAGTAAAAGACTTGGGCACTATGATGATGAATGTGCATTATGAAGCATGCATACACTTGCACAGGGTAGTGCAACAGATAAAGGATGCGGGCATGAAAGCAGCTGTAACGCTCAATCCTTCTACTCCTGTTGCCATGTTGACAGACATTATCCGTGATGTGGATATGGTTTTGTTGATGAGTGTAAATCCGGGATTCGGAGGGCAGAAGTTTATTACACACACATTGGATAAAGTGCGAGAATTGCGCGAGCTCATAGCCCGTACCGGTTCGCAGGCTTTGATAGAAGTAGACGGAGGTGTGAATCTGGAAACCGGTAAGCTGTTGGTGGAAGCCGGAGCCGATGTTCTCGTGGCGGGAAATGCGGTATTCAAAGCTCCCGATATGGGAGAAATGATTCATAAGTTGAAGAATCTTTGATTATTCGACAGTGCAATTATTTTCGGCTTTGAAGCCTTACTCTATACTCCGGCTGACCATCCCATTGGTAGCCGGAATTTTTTTATCCGATACCTGCTTTCGGTCTTTGAATTTGTTGTCTGTGCACTTTGGAGTGATGGCTGTGCTTTTTGTTGCTCTTCTGTGGATGCTGAGAACATGCGCTTACCGTTATCGGTGGCTTTTTGGAGGAACGGTCAGCCTGTTTCTGCTGGTTTTGGGAAGTACGGTGACGCAAATACAGTGGGATAAAATACACTGCGATTGGTCATCGGAAAAGAAAGTGTACCGAGGTGTCGTTCAGGAAACTCCTGTTGAAAAGGAGAAAGTCATGGTATGCAAAGTAAAGACAGAGGACAGACAGGTGCTGCTTTCTGTTTATAAGGACAGTTTGTCTCAAACCTTGCAAAGCGGAGATAATATCTTGTTCTATGGCAAAATTCGTTCTCCGCACAATGCAGGTAATCCGTATGAGTTTGATTATGCTTCTTATTTGTTGCGGAAACAGATTAGCGGGACTGCTTATGTGTATGCCGGATATTGGCGTGTTATGGACAAACCGCGTGTGCTCAGTATCAAGCAACAGGCTTTGGCTTGCAGAGATAAGATTGTCGGGTGTTATCGGCAATGGGGATTTAAAGGAGAGGAATTTGCCGTACTTTCCGCATTGACGGTGGGATATAAAGAAGAGTTGAGCGATGAGTTACGGGAGTCTTATTCGGTGGCGGGGATTAGCCATGTGCTGGCATTGTCGGGACTTCATGTCGGAATACTTTGGTTTCTGTTGGGGTATATGTTGCGGCCGTTTTGCCGTAATCGGGCAATGCGTATCCTGAAATGGATAGTCGTTACGCTGTTGCTGTGGAGTTTTGCTTTTGTGGCAGGGCTGATGCCCTCGGTGGTGCGTGCCGTCATCATGTGTATGTTGGTTGAGCTCGGAACACTGGGAGGAAAACGAGGGAAACCTCTGAATATATTGGCAATAGCGGCATTTTCTATGTTATTGTATTCTCCTTTTTATTTGTTTGATGTAAGTTTTCAACTCTCTTTTATGGCAGTTTTAGCCATTTCTCTGTGTTATAAAGAATTCTACCGTATCCGTTTTATCCGTAATCGTTTCTTGAGATATATATGGGGAACAACGATTGTGTCTGTGGTGGCACAATTAGGTACGGCCCCATTGGTAATGTATTATTTTTCCGGTTTCTCTCTTTACTTTTTATTGGCAAATCTGCTGGTGGCACCATTGATTCCTGTTATTATTTATCTGGCATTGCTGGCTTTTGTCTTTGCACCGGTCGCAGAACTTCATCATTGCATTCTGTTCATGTTGGAAGAAGTCATTAAATGTTTGAATTGGGGTACATGGACTATCAGCCGATTGCCTTCGGCTTTTATAGACTCGTTGTATTTATCTTCCTTGGAAGTATGCTTGCTTTATGCTTTTTTTATGTTGGGACTGTATTATTGGAGTACCGGGAGCAGGAAAGCGTTGATAAAGGTGTTTGCAGGAATAAATATGATTTTGGTACTTTTGCTCTACATTCATTTTCCCCGGGCAACCGTTCCTTCGATAGTGTTTTATAATCTGCATAATTGTGCTGCCGTTCATTTTATAGAGGCTGATAATTCTTCTTATTTATGTTCAAACAGGAAAGACAGCACCTATATTTATATGAAAAACATAGCTGAAACCTATTGGAAACGGAAGAAGATGCCGATCCCCCATTTGCTGTTATCCGATTATGAAGGTAGAAATGTATGGAGCCATAAAGGAATTGTCCATTGGAGGGGCATGAATATTTGTATGGTGACTGATGGGTATTGGCGCAACAAATCCGCCACAAATCTGTTGGATATCGATTATATGTATTTGTGTAAAGGATATAAAGGAGAGATTGCTCCGTTGCAAAAACTGTTTCATATAAAGAGAATAGTCTTGGATGCATCACTCGGTGATTATAAGTTAAAAGCCTATAAAGAGGAGTGTAAAACCTTGGGTTTGGATTATATTGATATTTCGGAGAAAGGTTCTTTCCGTATTCTTCTGTGAATAAAGAATAAATTTGTATTTTTGCCATTTCAAAAGAAAAGATATATATATGTTATCAAAAGTAATTTCGCAAGCTAATATTGACCATGTGGAGAAATGGTTTGAGAGAGCTGAAAAAATAGTAATTGTCACCCATGTATCTCCCGACGGAGATGCGATAGGTTCTTCATTGGGACTATGGCATTTTCTGGAATCTCAAGAGAAGAATGTGAACGTGATTGTTCCCAATGCTTTCCCCGATTTTTTACGTTGGATGCCCGGGGCGAAAGATATCATCCGTTATGACAAATATAAAGAGTTTGCCGATAAGTTGATAGCTGAGGCGGATGTTATTTGCTGTTTGGATTTCAATGCCCTGTCGCGTATTGATGCCATGGCAGATGCTGTTGCTGCGTCAAAAGGACGTAAGATGATGGTAGACCATCATCTTTACCCCGGTGATTTCTGCCGGATTGTCATTTCTCATCCCGAAATCTCCTCCACTTCCGAACTCGTATTCCGTTTGATTTGCCGTTTGGGGTATTTTGAAGATATCACCAAAGAAGGAGCGGAATGCATCTATACGGGAATGATGACAGATACAGGCGGTTTCACTTATAATTCGAATAACCGGGAAATTTATTTCATCATCAGTGAGCTTCTTTCGAAAGGCATAGACAAGGATGAGATTTACCGCAATGTATATAATACGTATTCCGAAGGACGCTTGCGCCTGATGGGGTATGTGCTGTATGATAAGATGCAGGTTTTTCCCGAATTCAATTCGGCGTTAATTTGGTTGACCAAAGAGGAACAAGGCAAATTTCAATATGTGAAAGGAGATACGGAAGGCTTTGTGAACATTCCCCTTTCTATCAAGAATGTCCGTTTCTCTGTTTTCTTGCGCGAGGATACGGAGAAAAACATGATTAAAGTTTCCTTGCGTTCGGTCGGAACCTTCCCTTGTAATAAAGTTGCTGCTGATTTTTTCAATGGAGGCGGGCATCTGAACGCTTCGGGAGGTGAGTTTTATGGCACAATGGAAGAAGCTATCGGCTTGTTTAAACAAGCTTTATTGAAGTACGAAGAGCTATTGTTGGCAAAAAAATAGTTATTTTAGTATAATTGCCTAAAAACAATATAAAAGTTTGCGGGTGATTTATTACTTTTGCCCGAAATTATAACAGAATCAGAATGAAGAAATTAAGTATACTGTTCACATCAGTGTTTCTATTAGGATTGTTTTTCCAGTCATGTAACAATGAAAAATCCTATGCTGAGATGAAGGAAGAGGAAAGAGAAGCTATTAAGCGGTTTATTGAGAAAGAAGATATCAAGGTAATTAGCTTTGAGCAGTTTCAGGAACAAGACTCAACTACGAATGTGAAGGATAATGAGTTTGTTCTTTTCTCGGACAATGGTGTGTATATGCAAATTGTAGAAAAAGGAAACGGGAATGTACTGAAAGACGGACGTTATGAAGTGCTGGCCCGTTATGTAGAAGAGCAGATAACGGCAGATGGCACAGGGGATACTCTGTCTTTGAATACTATTGGTAATCTTGCACCACATCCCGATGAATTTATGTTAACTAAGTCGGGAAAGAATTTTTCGGCTTCTTTCACTACAGGGCAAATGGCTTCTGTATACGGCAGCACGTTTGTTCCCAGTGGTTGGTTGATTCCGTTTAATTATATCAGAACGGGCCGCGAGATTTCCGGTCGGGCAAAGGTTAGATTGATTGTTCCTCATAGCGAGGGACAAAAGAATGCCTCTGCTTACGTTTATCCTTGTTACTATGAAATAACTTATCAATTAGGACGATGACACTGATTAAATCAATCTCAGGTATCCGTGGCACTATTGGTGGCCATGCGGGGGAAGGTTTGAACCCGCTGGATATTGTAAAATTCACATCAGCTTATGCAACGCTGATACGTAAAACAACAACTGTAAAGAGTAATAAAATTGTAGTAGGACGCGATGCCCGCATCTCCGGTGAGATGGTAAAGAACGTGGTATGCGGAACCCTGATGGGGATGGGGTTTGATGTGGTGAACATCGGCTTGGCTTCTACTCCGACCACCGAACTGGCTGTTACTATGGAAGGCGCATGTGGCGGTATTATTCTGACTGCAAGCCATAACCCTAAACAATGGAATGCCCTGAAGCTGCTGAATGAAAAGGGAGAGTTTCTGAATAAGGAAGAAGGAAATGAAGTTCTTCGTATCGCTGAAGCTGAAGAGTTTGAATTTGCTGATGTAGACCATTTGGGCAGCTATCGTGAAGACAATACTTACAATCAAAAGCATATTGACAGTGTATTGGCATTGAAGTTGGTTGATGTGGAGGCTATCCGCAAAGCTGATTTCCATGTAGCTATCGACTGTGTGAATTCTGTGGGAGGAATTATCCTTCCCGAATTACTGGAACGTCTTGGTGTGAAACATGTAGAAAAGCTATATTGTGAACCTACCGGAAATTTCCAGCACAACCCCGAACCTCTTGAAAAGAACTTGGGTGATATCATGGGATTGATGGCAAAAGGCGGCTGTGATGTGGCTTTTGTTGTTGACCCTGACGTTGACCGTCTGGCTATGATTTGTGAAGATGGTAAGATGTACGGTGAGGAATATACATTGGTAACTGTTGCTGATTATGTATTGAAACATACTCCGGGAAATACAGTTTCCAATTTGAGTTCTACCCGTGCTTTGCGTGATGTAACACGCAAATATGGTTGCGAATATAATGCTTCTGCCGTAGGTGAAGTAAATGTGGTGACAAAGATGAAAGCAACAAATGCAGTCATCGGTGGTGAAGGTAATGGTGGAGTCATCTACCCGGAAAGCCATTGCGGACGTGATGCTTTGGTGGGCATTGCTTTGTTCTTGAGTCATTTGGCACATGAAGGTAAGAAAGTAAGTGAGTTGCGTGCTTCTTATCCTTCTTATTTTATTGCAAAGAACCGCATTGACCTGACTCCCGAAACCGATGTCGACGCAATTCTGGCAAAGGTGAAAGAACTTTATAAAGATGAAGAAATCAATGACATTGACGGTGTGAAGATTGATTTCCCCGATAAATGGGTTCATTTGCGCAAGAGTAACACAGAACCGATTATCCGTGTGTATTCAGAGGCGTCTACTATGGAAGCTGCTGATGAAATCGGACAGAAAATCATGGATGTTGTTTACAGCTTAGCAAAATAAGATATTAAATACTTTAATTTTTTATTTGCCATATCGGGCGGCAACTCTTGTTGTCTTCTTGATATGGCAAATGTTTTTTTACCATTAAAAGAAATACGATGAAAAAAGGAACATTTATGGCATTGGTATGCCTGGGACTGATGGCATTGACCACTGTCGGTCAGACTTCGGGGAAGAAAGGAACATGGAAGCTGGTTTGGCAGGAAGAATTTGACAACAAAGCCGGATTTGACACCACATCATGGAGCAAGATACCTCGTGGAACGGCAGACTGGAATAACTATATGTCTGATTTTGATTCATGCTATGCCGTGAGAGATGGAAATATGGTCTTGCGCGGTATTGTGAATTATACGCAAAAGAATGATACCGCACCCTATCTTACCGGTGGCATTTATACCACCGGTAAAAAGCTTTTTACCGGTGGAAGGGTAGAGATAAAAGCCAAGTTGCAGGGAGCTCGCGGTGCATGGCCCGCTATCTGGATGCTGCCCGAAAATGCAAAATGGCCCGATGGAGGTGAGATAGATATCATGGAGCGCTTGAATAGCGACACCATCGCTTATCAAACCGTACATTCCTATTATACCTATAAATTGGGGTTTGAGGACACTCCTCCTCATGGCGGCATCAATAAGATAAATCCTGATGAATATAACATTTACTCGGTAGATATTTATCCTGACAGTTTGGTCTTTGCCATTAACCATGATTACACCTTCACCTATCCGCGGATAAGTACTGACAAAGAAGGGCAATATCCCTTTTATCAGCCTTATTATTTGCTGATAGATATGCAGCTGGGTGGTTCATGGGTAGGAGGCGTGGACCCGAAGGATTTGCCGGTGGAGATGCTGGTCGATTGGGTGAGATATTATGAAAAAGAATGATACCTTACATCTAGTCTTCTACACGGAGCATGTCACTCATTATGCCATCTGAAATGAAAATACCCGGGCGTGTCAGTTTTAGCGTATCATTGACTATTTCCAGTGTTCCTTGTTTCAGATAAGGCTGTGCCATGCGCAGACAATAGGCGTACAGTTCTTCACCATATTCTTTGCGAAGCTTGGATAGCGGCATTCCCCATTTGGTGCGGATACCGGTGATTACAAAGTCATTATAGCGGGTGGACAAATCGAGCTCTTCAATCTCGAATGCCGGTATCCCACCGTCTATCCCTTTGATGTATTCATTCAGCGAAGCAATATTCCATTGACGCGAGATGCCGTTGTAGGAATGTGCCGACGGTCCGCAACCCAGGTATTTTTTTCCGGTCCAGTAACTGGAATTATGGCGGGAATGCAATCCGGGCAGGCAGAAGTTGGATATTTCATAATGGTCATATCCGGCGGCACTCAGGCTGTCGATGAGTGTACCGAACAAAGAAACGCTTAAGTCTTCATCTGCTTCGGCTACTTTGTGTTGTTCGCGGAGTTTCCACAAAGCAGTATTTTCTTCGTATATCAGATGATAAGCGGAGATGTGTTCGGGATGCAGGTTTACTGCCTGCTCCAAGTCTTTTTGCCACGAATCGAGTGTTTCACCGGGGAGTCCGTACATCAGGTCGATACTGATGTTATGAAATCCTGCCCGGCGGCAGTTGTTAAAAGCATGGATAGCCCGGTCTGCAGTGTGACGACGCTGTAATAGTTTCAACATATCCTCGTTAAAAGTCTGGATTCCCATACTCAGGCGGTTGAATGGCAGGCTGCGGAGCATGGTGATATATTCCGGAGTCAGATCGTCAGGATTTGCTTCGAGTGTGATTTCGGCATCGGGCTCCACATTGTATACCTTATATATATGGGAAAATATGCTGATAAAGTCCTCTTGTGACAGTTGTGAAGGAGTCCCCCCACCGAAGTAGATGGTTTCTATTGTTTCTCCTCCGATATAATCTTTGCGCATTTCCAGTTCCCGGCACAGGGAAGATACATAAGCTGTTTTCTTTTCGCTTTGGGTGGTGGAAAAGAAATCGCAGTAGATGCAACGTCGTTTGCAAAAGGGAATATGTAAATAGAGTCCGGCCATATATTAAAATAATGTGCAAAACTACGAAAACTATCATTGCTTTTTGCGGTATCGAACTGATATTTATATTTATTTGAGGGATTATCGGAAGAATATATGGAATTAAGGCTAAGAATAAGAGGACATAACGTTTAAGGACCTGATAACCCTGCCGTAAAACATAGTTTAGTAACACCTGCCTTGAGGTTGTTTTTTTTGTCTTTATTTCCTAATTTGCGCTCCACTTTTAAGGAGATATGAGACACATATCCGTTTGTTAATAATTAAACCTTAGATATCATGAAAGTATATCAGAC
>OCAA01001564.1_pt1 | contig 11212 bp, 8 predicted proteins | sample 1538241 | NCBI WGS metagenome assembly OCAA01 (sample SAMEA2580241, study PRJEB22360) | human gut metagenome | biome: human gut; feature: human-associated habitat; material: faeces | place: Denmark | collected 2008/2010
TGTAACCCAGATAAGCCAGCAGGTGAGCAGTATTGTTATGGCTATGGCTGGTGCAAAGAGAGTATTTGAACTGTATGATGAGAAGCCTGAAGCTGATGAGGGTAAGGTTGAGCTTGTAAATGTTAAGTATAATAATAACAACGAGCTTGAAGAAACTAAGGAAAATACTATGATGTGGGCATGGAAGCGACCAGCTGTTGATGATAAGCCGGTTGATTACCGCCGATTAGAAGGTGATGTTACATTTGATGGAGTTGACTTTGGATATAATCCTGATAAGATGGTGCTTCACGATATTAAGATGTATGCAACACCGGGTCAGAAGATAGCATTTGTAGGAAGTACAGGTGCTGGTAAGACTACTATTACTAACCTTATTAACAGGTTCTATGATATTCAGGATGGTAAAATAAGGTATGATGGAATTAATATTAATCGTATAAAGAAGGATGATTTAAGACGAAGTCTTGGTATTGTTCTTCAGGATACTAATCTGTTTACTGAAACTATTATGGAGAATATCCGTTACGGAAGACTTGATGCTACTGACGAAGAGTGTATAGCAGCAGCAAGACTTGCCAATGCAGATGGCTTCATAAGACGACTTCCAGATGGTTATAATACAGTTCTTCACAGCGGCGGAGCTAACTTAAGTCAGGGACAAAGACAGCTCTTAGCTATAGCGCGTGCTGCAGTAGCTGACCCTCCGGTTCTTATTCTTGATGAGGCAACATCGTCTATTGATACAAGAACAGAAAGACTTGTACAGAAGGGTATGGATGCGCTTATGTCAGGAAGAACTTCCTTTGTTATTGCACATAGACTTTCTACAGTACGCAATGCAGACTGTATTATGGTTATGGAGCAGGGAAGAATTATTGAGCGTGGAACACATGAGCAGCTTATGGAAGAGAAGGGTAAGTATTATCAGTTGTATACGGGTAAGAGTATATCGGCTTAAATATATGGCTGGTTAGTGGAGTCACGGATAGTAGATGGACGGACGCTTAAATGCCGGGAGGTATTTAAGGAATAATAGTGTATGCCGGACGACATAATATAAGCGGATGCCTATAGAACAGACGGTGTTCGATGCCAGAAGATTTAAGTGGATATTTCTAAGACTTTTCATATAGGTTATGATTATGACCGCTACCGTCAGATACGGAACCTCCTTGTTCCATATCTGACTTCCACAGACATCCATGTCTGTGGATAGCTGGATTACTAAAGAAAAGTCTAAGAGTAAGCCTCAAACAAAGTAATTTATTTTGTGATATATATTAGCTTTTTTACAGATTAGTAAATTTGCGCCACTATCAGACATAATATAAGCGGGTGCCTGTAGTGCGGACAGTGTGAGATGCACTTGAAGTTCAATTGTGATAGTTCTTAGGCTTTTCCTTAATACACCAGCTATCCACAGACACGGATGTCTGTGGAAGTGAGATATGGGACAGGACGTCCCGTATCGAACAGTAGCGGTCGATGTTATTACCTATATGAAAAGCCTTAGAAATATCCAATTGAAGCTTCTGGCATTGAACATTGTACGTGCTATAGGTACCCGCTTATATTATGTCGTCCGTTCGTCAATATAATTATATTGATAAAAATAAAACTTACATATCCCACATTATTGTTACATATATATAAATTTGATATAATAAATTCTAACCGGGCGTTTAAAAACTGCCCGTTACATTATAGAGAAGCAATAAGTATCATTAAATAAATGATTATAGGCAGGTGGGGTTAATAGATATAGTAAAACAGATAATAGACCAGAGGATTACTAAAATTCTTCAGGATAATCCGGAATTGTTTTCAGATAAAAAAGATGAGGAAAGAAAACGTTCACAGGCGTTTTTGCTATTAGGAGTAGCAGCTTACCTTGATATAGATATTCCGTAGATTTGATGTCCTCATAGAATATTTAAAATAAGTTTTATACGATTGACAATTCAGCCTGATAAAAATATAATAAAATATTGTTCAGGCGAAGTAATAGTTTTAGTTATTGGTTCTGGATAAAGGAATATATTGGTTAAAGATGTATGAAAAACAAGAATAATAGTGAACTTATTGATTATATAGTCAATGATTTCAAAAGTGGTATTAAGCACGGAGTGCTTGTTGCTAATCTTACATTTGCACTTGCTAAAGAATATGGCATGTCGGATGATGAGGCGTATGAGCTTAAGCTGGCGGCAATGATGCATGACATAGGAAAGCTTAAGCTTTCAGAGTATCTTTATGGAAGAACGAATGAAAGTCTTCCAGAGGAAGAAAAAAAGTATATGAGCATGCACTCAAAGATTAGCTATGATGTATTGAAAAAGTATGATTATTCAGATAATATTATGAATATTGTACTATCTCATCATGAGTGTTACGATGGAAGTGGATATCCGGACGGACTTGCTGGTGAGGATATACCTGTCGGAGCGAGAATTCTGAAAGTCACAGACGAATTTGCAGCTCTTATATCAGACAGACCTTATAGAAAAGCATTTGATATAGATACAGCTGTTTCAATTATGATAGATGAAGTGAAAAATGTCGATATGAAAGTCTTTATATTATTTCAAAGGCTTATTCACGAGGATTCAACACTTGAACTTATAAAGAACAGCACAATAGATATTGATGATTTGGATATAAGTGATATACTAGGTATTTAGACAGGCGAGTACTGAGTAGAATTTGTTTTATTGAATTTTATCAGTAATTAAATATTTACAGGAATGAGGTAATTATCGATGGCAGAGTCAATGGTTGGCTTAAAAAGAACACACAGATGTACAGAAGTGTCAGGTGCAGATATAGGAAGCACTGTTACAGTTATGGGTTGGGTGGCTAAAAGACGTAATCTTGGTTCACTTATATTCGTTGATTTAAGGGACAGAAGTGGCATTTTACAGATACTTTTTGATGAGAATATCATAGGTAAGGAAGGCTTTGATAAGGCATATACTTTAAGAAATGAATTCGTAATCGCAGTAGTTGGTAAGGTCGTAAAAAGAAGTGGTGCAGTTAATGAAAATCTTAAGACTGGTGATATCGAAATAGCAGCAGAGTCTTTAAGAATTCTTTCTGAATCTGAGACACCTCCTTTCCCTATTGAGGAAAATATTAACACTAAGGAAGATATAAGACTTAAGTATAGATGTTTAGACTTAAGAAGACCAGATATCCAGTCAAATATTATTATGAGAAGTAAGGTTGCAACTCTTACAAGAGCATTTCTTGCTAAGGAAGGCTTCCTTGAAATCGAAACACCTATGCTTACTAAGTCAACTCCGGAGGGAGCAAGAGATTACCTTGTACCAAGCCGTATACATCCAGGTAAGTTCTATGCACTTCCACAGTCACCACAGCTTTTTAAGCAGATGCTTATGTGTTCTGGTTATGACAGATATATGCAGATAGCAAGATGCTTCAGGGATGAGGACTTAAGAGCTGACAGACAGCCAGAGTTCACACAGATAGATATGGAGTTATCATTTGTTGATGTTGATGATGTAATTGATGTTAATGAAAGACTTTTAGCCTATCTTTTCAAGGAAGTGTTAGATGTTGATGTTAAGCTTCCTATCCAGCGTATGACATGGCAGGAGGCTATGGATAGATTCGGTTCTGATAAGCCAGACTTAAGATTCGGTATGGAGCTTAAGAATGTTACAGATATAGTTAAGAACTGTGGCTTCAGCGTGTTTACAAGAGCTATTGAGAATGGTGGTTCTGTACGTGGTATTAACGCTACAGGACAGGGAAGCATGCCTCGTAAGAAGATAGATGCACTTGTTGATTTCGCTAAGGGTTATGGAGCAAAGGGTCTTGCCTATATAGCTATCCATGAAGATGGTTCACTTAAGTCTTCATTCTCTAAGTTTATGACAGAGGATGAGATGAATGCACTTGTTGAGGCTATGGAAGGTAAGCCAGGAGATCTTTTACTTTTTGCAGCTGACAGAAACAAGATTGTATGGAATGTACTTGGTGCATTAAGAGTTGAGCTTGCAGGACAGATGGGACTTCTTGACAAGAGTGATTATAAGTTCCTCTGGGTAACAGAGTTCCCACAGTTTGAATGGTCAGATGAAGAAGAGAGATTCGTAGCCATGCATCATCCATTTACTATGCCTATGGATGAGGATCTTGATAAGCTTGAGTCAGACCCAGGTTCAGTACGTGCAAAGGCTTATGATATTGTACTTAACGGTACAGAAATCGGTGGTGGTTCAGTAAGAATCCATCAGGCTGATGTACAGTCAAGAATGTTTAAGGCACTTGGTCTTACAGATGAAGTTGCTAATGAGAAGTTTGGCTTCTTACTTGATGCATTCAAGTATGGAGTACCACCACATGCAGGACTTGCATATGGTCTTGACAGACTTGTTATGCTTATGGCTAAGAGAGATTCAATAAGAGACGTTATAGCTTTCCCTAAGGTAAAGGATGCAACATGTCTTCTTACTAATGCACCTGATGTTGTAGATGCAAAACAGCTTGAAGATTTATCTATCAGCATTACAGAGTCAGAACAGGAATAATATTTTTAAGAGCGTTTGAATGTGTTTAATGGACATTTTCAAACGCTCTTTTTTAAACTATATTTAAGACAATGCTTTGTAAAAACTGGACAAAAATAATGACTTTATCGGCTTTTTTTCAGCAAAAATATTGCATTTAGATAATCGTGGGTATATACTTTTTTTATAAATCTTGGCAAAACTATAACAGAAACTATAACAGAAACGGGAGAAAAATTATGACAGAGAATCAGTATGTAAGGGCAAACAGGACTGTTTTATTTACAGTCCTCATAGTATTTGGTTATATTGCGCTGACAGTGATGGCAGCATTAGGAGTGAGTGACGGACATAACAAAGGAAAGATTTTAATACAGTTTGTTGTGGCACTTGCGGTAATTATTGTATCAATAGCTGCTTATATTCTAAAGAAGCAGACCAGAGTGTGTGAATTAACGATTGCGGTATCAATAGCACTTGGATATGTTGTTCTTATACTGCTAAATTCAACTGATGGTGTATGGACATATGTACTTCCTTTGATCATGGCTTCGATGGTATATCTTAATGAGAAATTAATATTGTGGGCTGATGGCGTTGCGATAGCTGCTAATGTCATAAGACTTATTATGGATTATGATATGGATAATGAAATGGTTATGACAAGCAGGGTTCTTGCTATATTAGTATTGTTTGTTGTTACATGTATATCTCTTAGTGTAACAAAGCTGCTTAAGCAGTTTTTTGCAGAGAATATGAACAAGATAGAAGAAGCAGCAGTTATACAGAAAGAGAATAACGAGAAGATGGTTATTGTAGCTGATAATATAACCAGACATTTCGGACAAGCTATGGATATGCTTGATGAGTTAGAAAAGAGCATAGATATAAGCCACAGTTCAATGAAAGATATAGCAGAAAGTACAGAAAGCACAGCAGAAGCCATACAAAGACAGGCAGCTATGTGCGCAGAGATTCAGGAAAACACTGATATTGCTGAAAAAGAGATAAGTGAGATGGTTGAGGCCTCACACAGGACAGATGAGACTGTTAATGACAGTAAGGCTATAGTGGTTGAACTTAAGGAACAGGCACAGAATGTACATGATGCAAGCAATATAATTGTAGATGTGATTAACAGTCTTACAGAAAAGGTTGATGATGTACAGGGATTTATTGGTTCTATTGTAGAGATTTCAAGCCAGACTAACCTTCTTGCATTAAATGCTTCAATAGAAGCAGCAAGAGCAGGAGAAGCCGGAAAGGGCTTCGCAGTAGTAGCAGAAGAGATAAGACAGCTCTCAGAACAGACTAAGAATGCATCTTCAAGCATAACAGATATAATCAATAATCTTTATGAAGATACCAAGAAAGCTAATGAGAGCATAAAAGCATCAGTTGAGTCAGTTAATAAGCAGAATGAACTTATTGATAATACAAGAGTGACTTTTGAGGACGTAGGAAAAACAGTTGACAATCTTATGAACAATATAGATTCTGCAGAGCAGAGCATTAACAAGATACTGGATTCAACTTCTGTTATTTCTGATAATATTTCACATTTATCAGCAACAGGAGAAGAGGTAGCAGCAGCTTCGACTGAAGGCTTAAGAGTATCTGACACAACAGTTGAAAGCATGAAGAACTGTAAGAGTATATTACATAACATATATCTTCTTGCAGAGGACTTAAAGAGTTCAGTAGATAACTAAATGGATTGTAAGAGATTAAGCAGATTACAATGTATTGCAAGACCAGCAGTTGATTATTATAAGTTGTAATTAATAATATAATCAGGATGGTTTTGCAGAGTTATTAATATTTATAAGACAACAGTATGTTTATTATAAGGAGTGCAAATGACATTTTATGTCTGCATTATTTATAAAAGACAGCTGTTGTTTTTTTATGTAATAGGGAATTTCGATAGAATTTCCTATACATAAAAGGTGTTATGTGCTGATGATGCACGCTTGCACGAAGATGTAGGTTGTCGCAAGCGACAGTGCTCAGTGCGAGAAGGTGTTTCATATATTTTATTTATATAGGAATATTTTATGCTTGACTTGAAGTTAACTCTAAATGCTATTATCAAAATGTAGAGTTAATAATCAGGTTTAATTAATAATTATATGAGGTGATTAATTATGAGAAGAAATAATATTAGAAAAACAGAGGCACTTATAATGGCATTTGCATTATCAGCAAGCCTGTTGTTAACAGGTTGTGGCAATAGTACTGGTAGTAAGAATACAGCTTCTAATAATGCAAGCATTGTAAGCAGTAGTAACAGCGTAGACAATAATAATGGCAGTGGTGATAACAAAAATACTAATGGTGACAGTGTTAATGGGAACAGCAGTACAACAGATGAAGCTGGAGTTAATCACGATTATCCGGTAATGTTGTTCTCTTATGATAAGAATGATACTAATTATGAAGAACCAGAAGCGTTTAATTCAGAACATCTTGGCGGCAATTATGGTGAGATTGAGAAGATAGAATATTATTCTACAACTACTAATGCTACAAGAAATGCCAATGTGTATCTTCCATATGGATATGATAAGAGTAAAAGCTATCCTGTAGTATATCTTCTTCACGGAATGAGTGGAACATATGAAGATTACAGGGTTCTTGGTGCAAGACCAACAGCACAGAATATTGTGTATGAATACAACCGCAACGATATGATATTAGTAAGCTTTACTGTATTTACGGATGTTGACGGAAAGCAGGAATCTGATTATGGATTTTCAGATTTAACTGCAAGATATGATGCCTGTGAAAATGATGTGATTAATGCTCTTATTCCATATATTAATTCGCATTATTCAACTAAGATAGGCAGGGAATACACAGGAATTGCGGGATATTCATTAGGTGGACGGGAAGCTCTTTATTTATGCTTTGCACACCCTGATATATTTGGGTATGTAGGTGCATTTGAGCCTGTTGGAGGAGTTGTTAATACAGGGAGCGGTGAAACATTATATGGCAACAGGGGATATCTTCTTCCTGAGCTTGTTAAGGAAGGCGGGGAAGCACCACTTCTTACACTTATAGTAACAGGTGATGAAGATCCATATTGCAGGGTATCATCAGAGAATTATTCAAGATATATGACAGAACATTCAATTGACCATATATTCTATTACAGACACGGTGGACACGAGGCAGGTGTATGGAATAATGGCTTATATAACTTTCTAAGGCGGATATTCTAATGAAGATTGTATTAAATAACTTAATTATTGTACAAATGTATAATTATACATTGACTTATTGCTAAATAATCTATAAAATTAATAGTTATACAGGTTGTATAACTACAACTATAGAAAATGGAGGTTGTAATATGTATTCATTTGATGAAGTATTGAACTATGATCCAGAATTAGCTAAAGCTATGGATGATGAATTAGCAAGACAGAGAAGCCATATTGAATTAATAGCTTCTGAGAACCTTGTAAGTAAAGCTGTTATGGCAGCTATGGGAAGCCCTCTTACTAACAAGTATGCAGAAGGATATCCTGGAAAGAGATATTATGGTGGCTGCGAATATGTAGATGTTGTTGAAACACTTGCAATTGAGAGAGCTAAGAAGTTATTTGGTTGTGAATATGCCAATGTTCAGCCACATTCAGGTGCACAGGCTAACCTTGCAGCATTCTTTGCTATGGTAGAACCAGGTGACACTGTTATGGGTATGAGCCTTGACTGTGGTGGACACCTTTCACATGGTTCACCAGTTAATATCTCTGGTAAATATTTTAATATAGTTCCTTATGGTGTTACAGCCGAAGGCTTTATAGATTATGATGAAGTATTAAGAATAGCTAAGGAATGTAAGCCAAAGATGATCATTGCAGGTGCATCTGCATATGCAAGAGTTATTGATTTTAAGAAGTTCAGAGAGATAGCTGACGAAGTTGGTGCTTATCTTATGGTAGATATGGCTCATATTGCTGGTCTTGTAGCAGGTGGAGAGCATCCAAGCCCTATCCCTTATGCTGATGTAGTTACAACTACAACTCATAAGACATTAAGAGGACCAAGAGGTGGTATGATCCTTTCATCAGCAGAAGCTGCTGAAAAGTTTAAGTTTAACAAGGCTGTATTCCCAGGAATCCAGGGCGGTCCACTTATGCATGTTATTGCTGGTAAGGCAGTATGCTTAAAGGAAGCACTTGATCCAAGCTTTAAGACTTATGCTAAGAACATTGTTGACAATGCACAGGCTCTTTGTACAGGACTTATGAACAGAGGCTTTGATATCGTATCTGGTGGTACAGATAATCACCTTATGCTTGTTAATCTTTTAAGCAAGAATAAGACTGGTAAGGAAGTAGAAAAGCTTCTTGATGCAGCTAATATTACATGTAACAAGAACACTATCCCTAACGATCCAGCTTCACCATTCGTAACAAGTGGTATCAGACTTGGTACAGCAGCAGTTACAACAAGAGGCTTCAACACAGCAGATATGGATGTAGTAGCAGAAGCTATTGCTTTACTTGTTGATGATGTTGATGCTAATCAGGCTAAGGCTATGGCTATGGTTAAGGAACTTACAGACAAGTATCCTCTTTATGAATAATGCTGGAATATATAAGAAATGAACTTCTGGGGATGACTGATAAAGGAGAATATGCAGCATTTACATCCTCACTTATTCCTGGCTGCGATAATATAATAGGAATAAGACAGCCGGTATTAAAGCAATATGCAAAACAGCTTATAAAAGAGAACAAGGATTTCCGGCAGCTGCTTAGTGAACCAGATATTTATCAGGAAGAAACGCTGCTTAGAAGCTACATAATAGGAATGGGAACAGCGAAGGAGAAAGACTTTAAGAAGGCTTTAAAAGACTTCAATGCATTCGTTCCTCTTGTGAACAACTGGGCTGTAAACGACAGCTTTTGTGTAGAATTCAGGGTTATGGATATGTTTCGGGACGAGTTTCTGCCATACATAAAGGAATGTATAGAATCGTGTGATGAATACAGGGCAAGAGTAGGTCTTATAATGCTGTTGGACCACTACTTAAAGGTCGATATGCATGGTATGAAAAGACCGAGAATGAAAAAGGTTACTGTTAAAGATATAGAAAGCACAGATGAAAGAAATTGTGATAATGGTTTATATCTTGACGATATATTTTCACTCGTAAACAGGGATTTTTCAACCTATGGATATTATACACAGATGGCAGCAGGCTGGCTTCTTGCAGAATGTTTTGTTACATTTCCAAAAAGAACGTGGGAATATCTTACAGATACCGACTGCTTAAAGTTAGATAAGCTGTCATATCAGAAGGCGGTACGCAAGATATGTGAATCGCTCACGCCGGATAAAGAAGTTAAATTAAAAGTTAAAAAGGATCTGAAGCAGATGTAATAATCTGTTTCAGGTCTTTTTTTATTGTCTTATATTATTTTAGTATATTTTAATAATTTGAATATCAAAATAACCTTGACAAACACATGAGTCTTGTAGTATAAAAATAATGTTTGAAAATCAAAGTAAGATAATCAAACAGTTAGTAAGTCAAATAAATAAGGACAAAAAGTATGGATAAGAACAAGAATCATAGGAACAGGAAGCTATGTTCCACCAGATATATTGACTAACGATAATCTGTCAGAAATGGTAGATACGAGTGATGAGTGGATAAAGACAAGAACTGGTATATGTAACAGACATATAGCAAAAGATATGAATAATGCTGATATGGCATATAACGCTGCAAGAAATGCAGTAGAGGATGCATGTATTGAAGCTTCTAACATAGGTCTTATTATAGTTGCAACGTCAACTCCTGATTATGCTTTTCCTAATCAGGCATCACTTGTACAGGCAAAGCTTAAAGCAGTAAATGCTATGTGTTTTGATGTAAGTGCAGCATGTTCAGGTTTTATTACAGCCCTGGATATTGCAGCTTCAATGTTAAAGACAGGTTCGTATAAATATGCACTTGTTATTGGTTCAGAAAAAATGTCAGAAATAGTTAACTGGAAAGACAGAAGTGTGTGTGTGCTTTTCGGAGATGGTGCTGGCGCAGTGGTTCTTAAAGCAGTTGATAACAACACGGAAGATGACACTGGTGTATCTGCTGGTCATGAAAGAGGGATTATTGACAGCAATATCTACAATGATGGAACAGGTGCATCTGTTTTAACAGGTGGCAGAAGATTTTCTGATTCATGCAGCACAGATATATTTATACATATGGATGGACAGGAAGTGTTTAAATTCGCCGTAAAGAGTGTTCCTACAGCCATAGAAACACTTTTACATAATAATAATATGGATGTTAATGATGTTGATAAGTTCATACTGCATCAGGCTAATGTACGTATTATAGAGAGCGTAGCGAAAAGGCTTAAGGCTGATAAAGATAAGTTTCCAGTCAATCTGAATGAATATGGAAATACATCATCAGCAAGCATTCCGATTCTGCTTGATGAGTTAAACAGAAATGGAAGCTTAAAACAGGAAGAAAAGCTTGTACTTGCCGGCTTCGGTGCAGGATTAAGCTGGGGAAGCATTCTTTTGGTATGGTAACAGGGTTAATGATGCACAGCTTATTAAGATTATTACATATACTGTCTGCTTGAAGCTATTAAGCAGCAGGATAAGCGGCATTTTAACATATATAAAGATGTTTATGGCAG
>OCAA01001565.1_pt1 | contig 11202 bp, 6 predicted proteins | sample 1538241 | NCBI WGS metagenome assembly OCAA01 (sample SAMEA2580241, study PRJEB22360) | human gut metagenome | biome: human gut; feature: human-associated habitat; material: faeces | place: Denmark | collected 2008/2010
CGTGATTCCGAGCCGACAACCTCTATCCTTACCATTACTTCCAACGTTGTATATGGTAAAGCAACTGGTTCTCTGCCGGATGGAAGAAAAGCCGGTGAGCCTCTGTCTCCAGGAGCTAACCCGTCTTACGGCGCAGAGAAGAGCGGACTTCTTGCTTCCCTGAACTCTGTAGCAAAACTGCCGTACGAGGATGCTCTGGACGGAATCTCCAACACCCAGACCATCAACCCGGGCGCACTTGGCCATAACGACGAAGAGCGTACCGAGAACCTGGTACACGTTCTGGACGGATACTTCGAGCAGGGTGCACATCACCTGAACGTAAACGTATTCGGAACCGAAAAACTGATCGACGCAATGGAGCACCCGGAGAAACCGGAGTATGCAAACTTCACGATCCGTGTATCCGGTTATGCAGTTAAATTCATCGACCTGACAAAAGAGCAGCAGATGGACGTAATTGCACGTACCTGCCACGATCATATGTAATTTCTGAAAATGTTATTTCTAAAGCCCCCGCGGCCGCAGCAATGCGGCTGTGGGGGCTTTTTGTATATCGGTGCTTGAATTCCAGTAAAATCCACTTGATTTAGAATACATAAAATGAGAAAATTTATCAGATGCAGAACGCTAATTGAAAAACTTTTATCAAGTAATTCATAGCGTAAGTTACAAGTTAATGTTATAATACCAAAGTTAGAATTTCCTAACACAAGAAAAAATGGAGTTTTATTTATGAAAAAGAAAATTGTTGCAGCATTTTGTCTTGCCATGGTGATGACGGTCGGCGGATGTTCCGGTGCGGGGACAGCAGCGCAGCCGGAGAGCAGCGGAAGTCAGACACAGCCGGCGTCTGTTTCGGAGTCTTCGAGCAGTTCTGACGCTTCGGAAGAGAATTCCACGCAGGAATCCGCATCATCCACAGCTTCTTCCGATACCGCAGATGCATCGAGCAGTCGGGATATCTTTGCGATGGATACGTATATGACGGTGACTGCTTACGGTCCGAACGCGGAGATGGCCGTGGATCAGGCACAGCAAGAGATTGAACGGCTGGATGCGCTCCTTTCAACCGGTGCGGAGACGAGTGAGGTAGCGCAGATCAATGCGAACGGCGGCGGAACCTTGTCAGAAGATACCATCTATCTGCTGGAGCGTTCTCTGGATCTGTATGACAGTACGAACGGTGTTTTTGACATCGCAATCTACCCTCTCATGGACGCCTGGGGATTTACCACCGGAAACTATACGGTTCCTTCGGATGAGATGATTGAAAATCTTCTCCCGCTCACCGACGCGAACAATATTATCTACGATAAAGACGAATCGTCCATCAGCTTTGCAAAAGATGGTATGAAAATCGATTTCGGCGGAATCGCAAAGGGCTATACGTCCGGCAGAATCGCAGATATTTACCGGGAATGCGGTGTGACGAGCGGACTGATTAACCTCGGTGGAAATGTTCAGGTTGTCGGTACAAAAACGGACGGCAGCAAATGGCGCGTCGCAGTGCAGAGTCCGGAAACAGAGGACGATTACCTCGGCATTCTCTCGACTGCAGACCGTGCCGTCATTACCTCCGGAGGCTACGAACGGTATTTTGAACAGGACGGCGTGAAATATCATCACATCATCGACCCATCGACCGGTCATCCGGCAAATAACGGTCTGGTGTCGGTGACGATCGTAAGTGCTGACGGAACACTGGCGGATGGCCTTTCTACTTCTCTTTTCATCATGGGAAAGGACAAGGCAGCCGAATACTGGCGTGCACACAGCGATGAATTTGACACCATTCTGGAGGATGAGGACGGCGTTCTGTATGTAACCGAAGGAATTGCTGACGATTTCACATCCGATCACGAGACAAACATTATCAGGAAAGACGGTGATACATAACCATGGGAAAATGGAAAAAACTGACAGCATTTGCACCGGCTCTCGCGGCAGTTATCGTAGCAGCCTGCGCCGGTATTTCGCTGAACGGCTATACTGCACCGGTTTACGCCGTAGAGCAGCCGGAGGCACTGGTGACACCGGAGCCGGAACAGGATACTGATGCAGCGGAAAAGAAAGATGATACAAAAAAGAAGGACGATACCAAAAAGACAACCGATACCGAAGCAGAACTTGTCGCAGCCGTCGGTTCCGGCAGCTTTGAGCTGGCGGACGGAACGTACGAAGGAAGCGGAACAGGTTTTGGCGGTACGATTACAGTCTCTGTCGTATTGAAAGACAAAACGATTCAGTCGATCTCGATTGTAAGCGCTCCCGGCGAGGACGCAGCTTTCCTGAACCGTGCGAAGGGAGTTATCGACCGTATCATCGCATCCCAGAGTGTGGATGTGGACACGGTTTCCGGTGCAACTTTCAGTTCAAAAGGTATCCTTGCAGCCGTGAAAAATGCACTGACCGGTCAGGAGGACACTTCAGAACCGGCATCCGCATCAGGAGCGGCAGGCGGCGGAGCCTCTGCCGGCGGAACCGTTACAGTATCTAAAATCGAAGAACCGGCTGCCTACCGGGATGGAACGTATTACGGAACCGGAACAGGATTTGGCGGCACAATGAAAGTCTGCGTTGTTGTCAGCGGCGGAAAAATTGCTTCGATTGATATTGTGGAAAACAGCGATACGCCAAGCTACCTTTCCAGTGCTTTCTCTCTGATTTCGACGATTATCTCAACACAGAGTACGAATGTGGATACGGTCTCCGGCGCGACATACAGCTCCCGCGGTATTATTGAAGCTGTGCGGAGTGCCTTAAGTCAGGCGGCAGTGAACGGGTCTTCCAGTACAAACGGAGGAAGCCAGGGCAATACAAACAACGGAAACAACAGTCAGAATAACGGCCAGAACAATAACAACTCGTCTGCATCCAAGGGAAGTTTTCCTTATCAGGACGGAATTTATTACGGAACGGCCGCCGGTTTCCAGGGAGACATCAAAGTGGCGGTAGCCCTGCAGGATCAGACGATCAAAGCGGTACTGATTCTGGAAAACGAAGATGACGAGACATTCTTCAACCGTGCCAAAGTCGTAGCGGACCGCATCGTAGACGGACAGAAAACCGATGTGGATCTCGTATCCGGCGCAACGTACAGCTCCCGCGGCATCCAGAACGCAGTAAAACAGGCGCTGGAAAATGCGAAGAAAGCAACAAACGGCGAGACCGTTCCGGATAACGGAACGAGCAGCGGCGGAACCACAACGATTCCGGAAGGAAAATTCCCATACGAGGAAGGCATTTACTACGGAACCGGCGAGGGCTATCTGGGAGACATTACAACGGCAGTTGTCATTCAGGATGAGACGATCAAGGCAATTCTCGTGACCGAGAGTGAAGATGACGAAGCATTCTTAAAACGCGCAAAACAGACAGCAAAGGACGTTGTGAAAAACCAGACACTGGAAGTCGACACCGTTTCCGGCGCAACATACAGCTCCAGGGGAATTCTTGCGGCAATCGAGGAAGCTTTAAAAGAGGCAGAACGCGTAACTGAGGAAAAGAAAAATCCAACCCCGACGCCAACGGTAACTCCGACACCGACGGAAACACCAACCCCGACCGAAACCCCAGAGCCAACTGAGACGCCAACACCACCCCCGACGGAAACTCCGGAACAAAAGATCTATCAGGACGGCGAATACACAGCGATTGCCGTCTGCGAGCCGGATGAAGATGAAGATTTTACCGCTTATCAGCTTTCCGTGACGGTAACAATTGAAAACGATAAAATCGTAGCGTTAAGCAACATCACCGGTGACGGAGACAGTCAGAATGCCTCCTACATCCGCCGCGCATCCGAAGGAACCTCCAAAATCAAAGGCGTTTCCGCTCAGATTCTGGAAACCGGAACGCTTGAGAACATCGACACCGTTTCCCGTGCAACCTGCTCCTCAAAAGCCATTCTTGAGGCATGCCGGAATGCGCTGGATGCTGCGAAAGTAACGCAATAAAGGGGAAAACAGATGAGACAATTGATTGTTCGTTTTTTGAATGTCGCTGTCATTGCTGCTGTTCTGATCGGCTACAATACCGTACTCGATAAAAGAGACAAAGAGGATCAGATTGCGCGGCTCTCGGCAGAGCTTGAGACGACCCAGCTTCAGAAGGAAAATCTGCAGGCCGCAGCAGCTGCATCCAACACGGCGGATACGGCTGCAAGTGAAGCAGCAGAAGCAGAAGGTCAGTACGTGGACGGTACGTATGACGGTGAAGCTGACGGCTTCGGCGGCACCATTGCAGTTGAAGTAACCGTAGAGGGCGGCCAGATTACCGATCTTGCCATCACATCCGCCGACGGCGAGGACAGTGCGTATCTGTCAAACGCGGAGGCGATCATTCCAAAGATTATTGAGGCACAGTCCGCCGATGTTGATACGATCAGCGGAGCAACATTCAGCTCCACCGGTATCAGAAATGCGGCGCAGGAAGCAATAGAAAAGGCGGAGAAATAACATGAAAAATTTAGATCTATCCACATTACCGGCAAAGAAGAGAAAACAGATCGTTTCCTGCCTGCGTGCCGGAATCCAGCTTTTATATTTCCTGTTTCTTCCGTCAGTATTTACTGCTGCATTTAACGGAGTGAAATACATTTTTACGCAGCTTGGACAGGGTGAAAAAATTGAGATGACCGCGTTTGTGTCGGCTCTGCTCCTTGTCTGTGCATTTACGATTGTTTTCGGCAGATTTTTCTGCGGTTTTGCATGCGCTTTTGGAAGTCTGGGGGATGCAATGCACGCAATTTATGGTATAATCTGTAAGAAACGTAAAAAGAAGCCCAGATGCATCAAACCGGAGCTGGCAAAAAAACTGGTACTGATCAAATACGGCATTCTGCTTCTGATTGCCCTTTGCTGCTTTGCAGGAGTTTATCAGAAAGCAAGAGGAACAAGCCCGTGGGATGTCTTTTCCATGCTGCATGCGGGAAATTTCCGACTTTCCTCTTATATTCCAGGCATTGTTCTTCTGGTGCTGATCCTGGTTGGCATGTTCTTTGAGGAGCGCTTTTTCTGCCGTTTCCTGTGCCCAATGGGAGCTGTCTTTTCTCTGCTTCCGATCCTGCCGTTCTTTACTCTGCACCGGAAACGCGAAAACTGCATCCGCGGCTGCAGCGCCTGCACGAGACAGTGCCCGTCAGCAGTGGAACTGCCATCCGATGGATCCGTGGAAATCTCCGGCGACTGTTTCCAGTGCCAGAAATGTATTGATACGTGTCCAAAAGGCAATATCCGCTGCGGGGTAAAGGAACTTCACGGAAATGAAATCCTCTTTACGCTGTTCCGTGCTGTATTCCTGCTGACACTGCTGTTATGGGCTGGCATCTGATTCAGAATAAGGAAAACTATATGAAGAAAAAAGATCTGATTCTGGCAGGCGCCGTTCTGCTCCTGGCTGGAATCCTTGCCCTGGCGCTTCGGCTGCCGAAAACGGAAAATGGAAATACCATGAAAGTCACGGTGGACGGCGAGGTCTACGGAACGTATTCACTCGCAGAAAATCAGACCGTGAAAATTCAGACGGGTCACGGAACGAATGTCCTGGTGATTGAAAACGGAAGTGTCCATATGGAAGAAGCTGACTGCCCGGACGGCTACTGCAAAAGACAGGGTACGATTTCCCGGGTAAATGAGACGATCGTGTGCCTGCCGCATAAGCTGGTTGCGGAGGTAGAAAGTGACGGATCCACAACGGACGACGCCGACGATGCGCCGGATGTGATTGTAAAATAATACCAGCTTAGAAGAAAGGAATTGGAATTTATGAGAGACAGCCGCACTGCAAGCAGAAAAATTGCCTTATGCGCCATGTTGATGGCACTTGCCATGATTTTCAGTTACGTGGAGGTACTGATCCCGATCAACCTCGGCGTTCCCGGCATTAAACTTGGTATTGCCAATCTGGTTGTCGTTGTCGGTCTCTTTTTCTTTCCTGCCGGGGAAGTCCTGATGATTTCCGTTGCCCGCATTCTTCTGATGGGCTATCTGTTCGGAAATGGAATGTCCATTCTTTACAGTCTTGCCGGCGGACTCCTGAGTTTTCTTGTGATGTTCTTACTGAAACATATCAAAGGATTCAGTATCACCGGCGTAAGTATTGCAGGCGGCGTGACGCACAATGTCGCGCAGATCTGCGTGGCGGCTCTCGTTGTACAGAACTGCAAACTGTTCTATTATTTACCGGCACTTCTCGTAGCCGGTGTCATTACTGGAATGCTGATCGGAATCCTTTCTGACCGCATTCTTTCGGCAGTAAAACGCGAAGGACGGAAGAGTTCTTCGCGGTAGGTACTGCACATCTAGTACCATTTATCTGTGCGGAGACAAAAAACGTTCCGCAAATTTCAAAGAAACATACAAATTAATAATAAAAAATCTCAATAAACAGTATCTGTGCGCTTTTGAGAAAAAATACTCAGTTAAGAGTTAGACAAAACGATCTAAAATTAGTAAAATGTTTTATAGTTAGTTAAAACGATTATTAATTAGTATAAGCTAATATAATAATAAATAACAGTTTTGCCCCTGTTTTTCCTGCAAAACTGTGGAAAAGGAAAAAGGAGGAAGTTATGATCAAAAGAAAAGAACTTCAGAAAAAATCATTAGCAGCCGTAATGGCAGCTTCCATGACCATGAGCCTGCTCCCGGGAACCGTACTGGCGGATTCTGCAAGCGGCGTGCTGGCAGATGGTACTTATGAGTCTACCGCTCATGTTACCAGAACAGCAGAAGACGATGAGGATGAGAATGCATGGGATGAATATGACGTTAATGTCAAAATCACAGTTGCAGACGGCAAATTTTCTGACATTGCAGTAACGCCTGGTTCTGGATACAATACAGAGAATGCCACATATTTCAAAAAAGCAGCTACAAACAGCAAAGGATTCAAAACGAAACTTCTTGGAAAAGATGCAACGATTGAAAACATTGAAGGATGGGATATTGTATCGGGTGCAACCAGAACTTCGAATGCAGTAAAAACCGCGGCTCTTGCAGCAACCCAAAAAGCAACCCCGACTCCAGAAGCAGTAGACACCACAGCACTTGAAAAAGCAATCGCAGATGCCGAATCATTAAAGGAAGCTGACTACACCGCAGACTCCTGGAAAGCTGTCCAGACTGCTCTTACCGCAGCAAAATCTGCTCTTTCTGCAAAAGAATCCCAGAGCGCTGTTGATACCGCGAAAGATGCGCTGAATACTGCAGTAAAAGGCCTTGTTAAAGCACCGACTCCGACGGCGACCCCGACAGCAACGCCAACCGCAACCCCAACGGCGACCCCGACCGAGACTCCAACTGAGCAGGTGGCTTACGTTCTGATGAACATTCCGTATGATGAATTTTATGCTGCAGATGTAAACAACTCTGTTCCAGTGGATGTATTTTCTTCCGCAACGAAGAGCAAAACAAGAACAGCCACTCTTGCCGGTGGTTCTTATCATACCAATGCAGATGGAAGTGCAATCAATGGAATTACCTTCCCGGTTAAAGTAACAGGAGTGGATCTTTCCAAATTTAAGAAAGTAACAGATTCTGATTCTATAAGTATTACAGTAACAAACCGTGGTCAGACATCTACACAGACATACACCGGAAAAGACGCCTTATTTGAAAACTCAGACTACGCATATTATGTATTAAGCGAAGCACCTTCTTACTACAAAGAAGCAACGGTAAATGCAGATGGCTCTCTTTCTTTTGGAAAAACAGTTGGAACTGCAATTGAACTGACCAATGTATCTCCGGAATTTATGACTGAATCAAGCTATGGAGATTATCAGCTGGATCTCGACGGACTGGAGAACACGATTGATGTTGGAACCGATCAGATCTATGGTGTTATTGTCAGCACGAAAGAAGGCAATGACTATGGTATGCGTCATGTGGAAAATATCTGGCGCGGAACAGAGCTGGCATGGTCAACTGGATTTACAACACAGGTACATGGATGCCTGACTTCTTCTGCACATTACAAGAGCATGATGGGACAGCATATCAATAAGGTTACGTATTATACCAGCAAAGGAATCTACACGATTCCAGTGAATGATATTTTTGTTCCAACAAAATTTGAATCAAGTGTATCCGTAGAAGACGCTTCTCTTTCCGCTGGAAAGACAACGATGACCGTAACCGGACTTCCGGCTGATTATGATGCAGAATATTCCGTAGATGGTCTGGATGGATTTGCAGTAGACGGAAATACCATTTCTTATTCCGCAAATGCGAAAAAAGGAATGTATACTCTGACGATTCATGATAAAAAAGGTGTTTATGCAGATCTGACACAGAGCTTTACTCTGTATACAGATGCAATGCCGGCTGCTTACAACGAAAAAGGAAGTGCTCCGGCGCTTGTAAAAGCAGAGAATGCATCAGAAGATGACTTTGCTGATTATATCAAGAACATCACTTCGGTAAAAGTAAATGGAAAAGAATATGCAGCAACTGGAAAACGGAAAACGATTCTGATTAAAGAAGACGGTACGCTGGATCTGACAGCTGCTGCTTTTGCGGAAGGAAATAAATTTGAAATCGAAGTAACTGCAACAGGGTACAAGACGCTTTCCTTTACTTATGAGAAGAAAGAAACAACATATAAATATGCATATGCAGGTCTTACCTGGGCTGAGTATTGGGCAGCAGAAGGAGTTCAGGCGGCAGGAAGCGACGCTGGTTCGGATGAAACTGACAGTCGCGAAGAAAGTGATAAAGGCGCTTTTGATGTTGTAACCCGTGCGACTACAAACCATGGACTGCACAGAGGAAGCTTCCAGTGCGCAGCGACTATCTACATGAAAGATGGCACAACCTATGATGTGGCATATTATACCGCAGCAACCACGGCAGTTCTGACCAACGGCGAGACCGTAACTTACGATAAGAGCCAGATTGATCATTATGAAGTAAAAGGTCTGAAATATGTGCCTGTAAAAGTTTCGGAAGATGATTACGAAGATTTCTGCAAAAAGTATGTTGTGGTAGAAAACGGCGGAACACTTTCCGGTGGATTTTCTGAAAATAAACTGCAGAGCTATACAGGCCTGGTTGCAGATGTAACAGAAAACACAAACGGTCTGAAGATAGCAGTGAAAAATGCAGATGGAAGCTTCTCCTTCTCTGCAGGAACAACAGGAAGTGAATCCGGAATCAAAGATCAGGCGCTGAAGACAGCTCCGGATGCTGAGACCGTAGGACTGACCGTGAAAGAAGCCAATGGTTCTTATGGAGAATTCCTTCGCGTAGATTTAACGGGAGATTACGGCGATCTGGCTGCTAATCTGCAGACCGTAACCTGGACTTATTACGGTGATGATTCCACTTATACGAATGCAAAAGCAACGTATGGAACAAAATTCGCAGCAGATAACTGGATGCATAAAGTAATGGGAATCCAGCTTGGTCTTACCGATTCCCTGCGCTGCACTTTACCGGAGGGAACGGATGGAACCGGTTATTGGAAGATTACGATTCATGCACTTGGCTATGCAGATGCTTCCTACACTTTTGAAGCAACCAAAGCGAATATTGTAGGAGCTGATCCGGTAGAGAGCACAGCAGCACTGGAAGAGGCAATTGCAAAGGCAGATGTACTGAATAAAGATCTTTACACGGAAACTTCCTGGAATAATATGCAGACAGAACTGGCAGAAGCAAAAGAAGCATTGGAGAAAAAACAGAGCCAGGGAACCGTAGATGAAGCAACCGAGCATCTGAATGCAGCCATCGAAGCTCTGCAGTCCCAGTATGTATTAATGAATATTCCGTATGCAGCGTTCTATCAGGCAGAGGTTCATAATGATGTTCCGGTAGATGCGTTTACTTCCGCAACAAAGAATAAAACAAGAACCGCGTCTCTTTCCGGCGGATCTTATCATGTGAATGCAGACGGAAGCGATATCACAGGTATTACCTTCCCGGTAAAAGTAACAGAGGGTATGGATCTTAGCAAATACACGAAAGTGACCGATGAGGATTCTGTAGAAATCACCGTTACCAACCGTGGACAGACATCCACCACAACGTATACCGGAAAAGATGCACTGTATGAAAATGCAAGCTATGCATATTACACCTTAAATGAAGTTCCATCTTATTACAAAGAGGCATCTGTAGATGCAGACGGAAATGTAACCTTTGGTGCTGTTCAGGGAGCTGAGGCAACAAAGCTGGAAAATGTAACAGCAGAGCTCTCCACTAACAGCAAATATGGTGATTATCAGCTTGATCTTGATGGTCTTACTGATACCATCAAAGCAGGCGAAGATACCGTATATGGTGTTGTTGTCAGCACAAAAGAGGGCAACGATTACGGAATGCGTCATCTGGAGAATATCTGGAGAGTGTCTGAGCTGGCATGGAGCACTGGATTTACGACAAGCGTTCATAACTGCCCGACTTCTTCTGAACATTACAAGAGTATGATGGGACAGACAATCAACAAGATTACATACTACACCAGCAAGGGAATTTATGAAGTTGATGCAGATGTATATGTACCGGTTAAGTTTACAAACGAATTCTCTGTAGAGAATGCTTCCGTAACAGCTGGAAATACTTCTGTTAAACTGGAAGGCCTACCGGATGATTACGATGCTGTCTATACAGTAGAAGGTCTGGCGGGAACCGTGTCCGGTGATATTCTGTACTTCAAGAATGCAGAGAAAGGTTCTTATACATTGACTGTCAGCGATAAGAATGGTAAATATGCAGATCTTTCCGCAGACTTTATCCTTTACACGGAAGAGATGCCGGCAGCATTTAACGAAGATACGACAACACCGGGTCTGCTTAAGAACGGGGATGCAACAGATGAAGAGTTTGCAGATTATCTGAAGAACATTACCTCTGTTACTGTAAATGGAAAAGCATATGCAGCAAGCGGAAGAGGAGCTGTTGTACTGTTCAATGAGGATGGTTCCTTAAAGACAGATGCAGCACCGTTCGCAGAGGGCGATTCCTTTGAAATTACAGTTTCTTCACTGGGATATCAGGATCTTAGCTTCACCTGGAAGAAATCAGCAGAAGAGCCGACTCCTACTCCTACAGAGACCCCAACCGTAACCCCGACCGAGACTCCGACTGTTACCCCGACGGAAACCCCGACCGTAACCCCAACTGAGACTCCGACGGTTACACCTACAACAGCCCCAACCACAACCCCGACGACTGCTCCTACCACAATACCTACGAC
>OCAA01001572.1_pt1 | contig 11157 bp, 6 predicted proteins | sample 1538241 | NCBI WGS metagenome assembly OCAA01 (sample SAMEA2580241, study PRJEB22360) | human gut metagenome | biome: human gut; feature: human-associated habitat; material: faeces | place: Denmark | collected 2008/2010
TCAGGAGATCGTTCAAAGAGACTTTAACGAGCCATTGTCATATGAGCTGCTTGCAGAAGAAGGTCCGGATCATGATAAAAAGTTCCGCATGCAGGCAAAGATTGGCGAGAAGGCATATGGTGTCGGAGTGGGTCATACTAAAAAGGGTGCTCAGCAGCTGGCTGCCTATGAGACTATTCTGCTGCTTAAGAAAACAAACGCATAACGTTAGAAATGTATTTAAAAAGTATTGAGGTGCAGGGCTTTAAGTCATTTGCAAACAAGACGCTGTTTGAATTCCATAATGGAATTACCTGTATTGTCGGGCCAAACGGAAGTGGAAAGAGCAACGTCGCCGATGCTGTGCGCTGGGTGCTTGGAGAACAAAGCTCTAAGCAGCTTCGTGGTGCAAATATGCAGGATGTCATCTTTTCAGGTACGCAAAACAGAAAGCCACAGGGCTATGCGAGTGTGGCAATCACATTTGATAATTCAGACCGTCATCTAAATCTTGATTATAATGAAGTTACCGTATCAAGACGTATTTATCGTTCAGGAGAAAGTGAGTACCGTCTGAATGGAACACAGTGCCGATTAAAGGATGTCACGGAGCTTTTCTATGATACAGGTATTGGAAAAGAAGGATACTCCATTATCGGACAGGGTCAGATTGATAAGATTTTAAGCGGTAAACCAGAGGATCGCCGTGAGCTGTTCGATGAGGCGGCAGGTATTGTAAAATTTAAGCGCCGTAAGGCGGCTGCAAAGAAAAAGCTTGAGAGCGAGCAGGCAAATATGGTTCGTCTAAGCGACATTATGTCAGAGCTTTCAAGGCAGGTTGGACCACTTGAAAAGCAGGCAGCATCAGCAAAGGAATATCTGAGACTTCGCGATGAATTAAAACAATATGATATCGATGCATACGCTGTAGAGAGTACAAAGACAGAGAGTGATTTAGCATCTCTTGAAAAAAATCTTGCAATTACGACAAGAGACTATGAAGATACAAACAGAAGCAGTGAAGCATTAAAAGCAAAGTATGAAAGACAGCAGGACAGCCTGAATAGTCTTGATGCTCAGATCAGTGCACTTCGCGATGAAATTAGTGACTGCCAGACAAATCGTCAGGAAAAAGAGGGTGCCGTTAATGTATTGAAGGAACAGATCAATACCGAATATTTACGGCGTACTCATACGTCACAGCGTATGGAAGTGCTTGAGAAAGAGCAGAAGGAATATGAAGCACAATTAGAAGAGGAACAAAAAAAACGTCAGGAATGCAGCCGCGAAAGCTATGACATAACGGCAAAAAAGGACGGCGCACAGAGTGTTCTTATTCAGGTGCAGGATGGACTTGCTTCATATCAGCAGGCATTAAAGGATGATCAGGGAAAGATGATTTCCCTGTTAAATGAAAAATCTTCCTTTGTGGGAGAACTGCAAAAATATCAGACGCTTCTTGAACAGGCAAAAACTGAGCAGGCGCAGATGAACCGCAGACTCTTAGAGAGTAAAACAGATGAGTCAATTTGGCAAAAACGCGAAAAAGAGTGTCAGGCAGCATACCAAGAAATCTCACAGAAAAAAACAGAGCTGACAGAAAAGCAAGCCAAACTTTCAGATTTGCTAGAAAAGGAGCAAAAGCGAAAAGAGCAGCTGCAAAATGAGTATTACGAGCAGCGGCGTCTTCATCAGGTTTCTGTTACGCGTGCAGAGTCACTTAGAAATCTTGCCGAGCGATATGAAGGTTATGGAAACAGCATCAGGAAAATCATGGAGGTCAAAAAGCAAAATCCAGGAATCCATGGTGTTGTGGCAGACTTAATTCATGTAGAAAAGCGTTATGAGACGGCAATTGAGACAGCGCTTGGAGGTGCAATTCAAAATATCGTTACCGATACCGAGCAGACAGCAAAGCACATGATCGAATATTTAAAACAGGGCCGTTTTGGACGAGCTACGTTTTTGCCGCTTGATGCAATCACGGTGCGAGATGAGTTTTCGCAAAAGGATGCATTAAAAGAGCCAGGCGTGATTGGACTGGCAAGCAGCCTTGTTAAGACATCAGATATGTACAAAAGCTTGGTGTCATTTTTGCTGGGAAGAATTGTTGTTGTCGATACAATTGATCATGGAATGAAAGTTTCAGCAAAGTATAGAAGAAGCCTTCGCATTGTTACACTTGAAGGAGAGCTGTTAAATCCTGGCGGATCTATGACAGGTGGTGCCTTTAAAAACAGCAGCAACTTGCTGGGACGAAATCGAGAGCTTGAAGAGCTTGAGATTAAAATAAAAAAGGAAACAGAAAACCTAAATAAGTTGTCATCTTCCTTTGAAGAATTAGAAAAGAAAGTAGTGAATCTCTCACAGCAGACTCAAAAACAGCAAAATGAGATTCAAAATTTGACCTTAAAAGAGACGGAAGGACGTCTTCGAGTAAGAGAAGCAACGCAGCGCGTTGAGGAAATTGTAAAAGACCGCGAGCATTTAAATAATGAACTTGTTTTGCAGGAAGGAAAGCTTGAGAGAATTAAAGCAAGCTTCGAGCAGGTAGCAAGTGCAATCAAGGAGCTTGAGTCTGCTGGTGATGAGTCTAAAGACAGTGCAGACAGAAATCAAAGCTTTGTTGATGAGATGATGAAGCAACGTGACGATTTGACAAAAGAAATTTCCGAGCTTGGCACAAAGCAGCTGCAGTTAAAGCAGCAGGAGCAATTTATTTTAGCTAATATAAGCCGGATTGCTCAGGAAGCAGATAAACGAAAGACAGAGCAGGAAGAACTAAAAACAGTCTTTTTGGCATGTGAAGATGCTGTAGCACAAAAAACGGATCAAATCGATGAAGTGCAAAAGCAGATGCAGGCACTTGAGGTGACTGTGCAGCAAAAGGAAGCAGAGCTGTCAAAGGTAAATGAGCGAAGAAATCATATCAATGATTCATTAAAAGGCTTTTTTGCAAAGAGAGAGGAGCTTTCAACGAGACTATCTGCTCTTGACAGAGACCTTCTTCGCATGAATAACCACAAGGAACGCTTCGAGAGCCGTCTTGATGAGCTTGCTGAGTATCTTTGGGAAGAATATGAACTTCGGCCTAGTGATGCTAAGACAGCAGCCAAAAGTGATAGACCGCTTAGTGAGCTGAAAGAGCATATAGGTGAACTTAAAAAGAGCATACGCGGACTTGGCAGTGTCAATGTAAGTGCAATTGACGAGTTCAAAGAGGTGTCAGAGCGCTATACCTTTATGAAGACGCAGTACGAAGATCTTGTTGAGTCTGAGAAGACTTTGCAGAAAGTTATTGAAGAACTTGATGAGGGTATGCGAAAGCAGTTTAAGGAAAAATTTGAGGAAATTCGCGTTGAGTTTGACCGGGTTTTCAAAGAACTTTTCGGAGGCGGCAAAGGTACACTTGAGCTTGTTGAGGATGAGGATGTGATAGAGGCCGGCATTCGTATTATATCACAGCCGCCAGGCAAGAAGCTTCAGAACATGATGCAGCTTTCCGGAGGCGAAAAGGCGCTTACTGCAATTGCGCTTATGTTTGCTATTCAGAATTTAAAGCCGTCGCCGTTTTGTCTTCTTGATGAGATAGAGGCAGCGCTAGATGATTCTAATGTAGGCCGTTTTGCAAACTACCTGCATAAGCTTACGGCAAACACGCAGTTTATTGTAATTACACATAGACGAGGAACAATGACTTCAGCTGACCGCCTGTATGGTATCACGATGCAGGAGAAGGGTGTATCCACACTCGTAAGCGTCAACTTGATTGAAAAGGATCTCGACAAGTAATTATCAACAAATACAGAAATAGATAGGCAGGTGGACTATGGAAGAAAAGAAAAAAGGCTTTTTTGCCCGATTAAAGGAAGGTTTGACAAAGACAAGAAACAGCATTGTTTCAGGAATTGACTCTGTTTTCAGAGGCTTTACGGATATTGATGATGATTTCTATGAGGAAATCGAGGAAATTTTAATCATGGGCGACTTAGGTGTTGATGCGACGGAGAAAATCTTAACAGATATGAAGCAGAAGGTAAAAGAGCTTCATTTAAAGGAGCCTCACGAGTGCAAGGAGGTTTTAATTGACAGTATCCGCCGTCAGATGGATCTGGGTGAAAACGCCTACGAGTTTGAGCACAGAAAATCAGTTGTGCTTGTCATCGGTGTCAATGGTGTTGGAAAGACGACATCAATTGGCAAATTGGCCGATCAGTTAAAGGCAGAGGGAAACAGTGTGCTCTTAGCAGCAGCTGATACTTTCCGTGCTGCTGCAATTGATCAGCTTGAAGAGTGGGGAAAACGTGCAAATGTTGGTGTTATTTCCCATAAGGAAGGTTCCGACCCGGCAGCAGTTATTTTTGATGCTGTTCAGGCAGCAAAGGCAAGAAATACAGATGTTTTAATTTGTGATACAGCCGGTCGTCTTCATAATAAAAAGAACCTGATGGAAGAACTGAAAAAGATCAATCGTATCATCGACAAGGAGTATCCGGAAGCATACAGAGAGACGCTTCTTGTTCTTGACGGTACAACTGGTCAGAATGCACTTTCTCAGGCAAAGCAGTTTATGGAGGTTGCTGATATTAGTGGTATCATCTTAACAAAGATGGATGGAACCGCAAAGGGTGGAATCGCAGTAGCGATCCAGTCCGAGCTTGGCATTCCGGTTAAATATATCGGTGTTGGCGAGCGCATTGATGATCTGCAGAAGTTTAATTCTGAGCAGTTTGTCACCGCATTGTTTGACCGCAAGGACACATCGTCTGAGCAGTAAAGCACCAAAGCTCTAACAGGAAAAAGCAGAAAAACTAGCAATAAAATGTAGTACAATGTAGTACAATGTAGTAGAAAGTGCAGCAAGTAACGCACAACAAGCGAAAAGAAAGGCATGAGAAAATGGAAGAATTGACATTAGAGAAATTTGAGGAAGCCAGTGAGATCGTAAGCCGCGTCACACTGGAGACAAAATTAAAGTACAGCGAGTATTTCTCAAACCAGACTGGAAATAAGGTCTATTTCAAGCCTGAGAATATGCAGTACACCGGAGCTTACAAAGTAAGAGGTGCGTACTACAAGATTTCCACTTTAAGTGAGGAGGATCGCGCAAAGGGTATCATCACTGCATCCGCAGGAAATCACGCACAGGGTGTTGCTTACGCAGCAAAGCTGTATAACGCAAAGGCAGTTATCGTTATGCCGACAAATACACCGTTAATTAAGATTAACCGTACCAAGAGCTATGGCGCTGAGGTTGTTCTGTACGGAGATGTGTATGATGACGCATGTGAGCATGCATTGAAGCTGGCAGAAGAACATGGATATACATTTATCCATGCTTTCAATGATCTGGATGTTGCATGTGGACAGGGAAGTATCGCAATGGAGATTGTACAGGAACTTCCTACAGTTGATTATCGCAATGGAGATCATAAAGGAGCTTCCGACTGTTGATTACATTCTTTGCCCAATCGGCGGTGGCGGACTGTGTACAGGTGTTTCCACATTAGCTAAGATGCTTAATCCAAAGATTAAGGTTATCGGAGTAGAGCCAGAAGGTGCAAATTGTATGCAGGAATCTTTAAAGGCTGATCATGTTGTAAGCCTTCCGAGTGTCAATACAATTGCAGATGGTACAGCAGTGCGCACTCCTGGAGATAAGCTGTTCCCGTATATTAAAGCAAATGTAGATGAGATCATTACCGTACCGGACGACGAGCTGATCGGTGCATTCCTTGATATGATCGAGAATCACAAGATGGTTGTAGAAAACTCCGGACTTCTGACTGTTGCAGCACTCAAGCATCTTGATGTAAAGAACAAGAAGATCGTTTCCATCCTAAGCGGTGGTAACATGGACGTTATCACCATGTCCTCTGTTGTACAGCACGGATTAATTCAGAGAGGAAGAATCTTCTCCGTATCCTGTCTGCTTCCAGATAAGCCGGGTGAGTTAGCAAAGGTCGCTTCCCTTATCGCGCAGGTAAAGGGCAATATCATCAAGCTTGACCACAATCAGTTTATTACCATAAACAGAAGCGCCGCAGTAGAGTTAAAGATCACCATGGAGAGCTTTGGTGAGAGCCATAAGAAAGAGATCATCGCTGCATTAGCAGAGGGTGGTTTCCGTCCGAAGGAAATTAGAGCAAATCTGTAATAGGTGAATGGCTTTTATATGTTACGAAGACTCCACGGACTCGTGGAGTCTTTTTGCACGTATGAAGAAAAAGATAAAACAAATAATGGTGTCGGTAATCGGAAAGGAGTTTAAGAAATGGAGCAATTAAGACTTCCGGTAGGAATTGAGGATTTCGCGGAAATTAGAAGACATGGGTATTATTATGTAGATAAAACTCAATTAATCGAACAAGTTCTTAACAGAAGAAATAAAGTATCTTTGTTTACAAGACCACGCCGCTTTGGAAAAACACTGAATATGAGTATGCTTCAGCACTTCTTCGAGATTGGAACCGATCCAAAGTTTTTTCAAGGTCTTTCTATTTCTAAAAATAATGAATTATGCGAAAAACATATGGGAAAATATCCAGTTGTATCGATCAGCTTAAAGAGCATTCATGCAGATTCGTATGCAAAGGCCAAGGCTCAGTTGATCAAATTGGTGAACCGAGAGGCTAGAAGAGTACAGTTTTTACTGGACAGTGATAGACTGACAGCAGTTGATAAAGCACTTTTTAGTGAACTTTTAGATCGAGAGATGGAAGAAGACACGCTTGTAAGTAGCCTTCAAGAGTTGACAGAACTGTTAGAAATTCACTTTGGACAGCAAGTGATTGTTTTAATTGATGAATATGATGTTCCACTTGCAAAGGCAAACCAAAATGGTTACTACGATGAAATGGCGCTACTACTTCGCAATTTTTTTGAAAATGTATTAAAAACAAATGATAGTCTGGAATTTGCTGTCCTGACGGGATGTCTGCGAATTGCAAAGGAGAGTATTTTTACTGGATTAAATAATTTTAAGGTCTATTCAATTACCGATACGGATTATGATGAAACATTTGGATTTGTTGATGATGAAGTGAAAAAGATGCTTAAAAGTTTGAATCAGCAAGATCATTATGAGGAAGTCAAAGAATGGTATGATGGATATCGGTTTGGAAATACAGATGTCTATTGCCCTTGGGATGTTGTAAATTATTGTGCAGACCATTTGACAACCCCCAATGCGACACCAAAAAATTATTGGTTAAACACAAGCGGGAACGAAGTAATCAATCATTTTATTGACAGTGTTGGGGAACCACAGAAGCTTGCAAAAACAGAATTAGAACGTCTTGTGAGTGGAAATGTGGTTCGAAAGCGGATTAATGAAACGATTACCTACAAAGAATTATATTCCACAATTGATAATTTATGGAGTACACTCTTTATGACTGGGTATTTGACCCAAAGAGGATCAGAGGACGATGGACGCTATCGTTTGGTAATTCCGAATCGGGAGATCAGAAATATAGTCACAGATAATATTTTAAGTCTGTTTCAAGATGAAGTCAAAAAAGATGGTCAAATGGCAAATGCATTTTGTCAGGCATTGATGGAAGGAAAAGAAAAAGAGGTTGAACGGCTGTTGACTGCCTATATGGGTAAGACAATTAGCATTCGTGATACTTTTGTTCGAAAATCAATCAAAGAAAATTTCTACCATGGTATTCTTCTTGGAATTTTGAGTTTCAAGACAGGCTGGGAGGTGTCATCAAATCGAGAATCCGGAACTGGATTTAGCGATATCTTGGTCGAGATTGATGATTCAGATATTGGAATTGTAATAGAAGTAAAATATTCAGATGATGAAGATCAACTAGAAAAAGATTGTAAAGAGGCATTAAAGCAGATCAAAGATCGAGACTATACACAGAAGCTTAGAGATGCTGGTTTTCATAAGATTTTAAAGTATGGAATTGCTTGCCAGATAAAGACCTGTAAAGTATTGGTGGAGATTTGAGAAAAAAGTAGCTGTTTAAAAACCTAAATAAAATTGACAAAATACTGGTATTCATGATAACATACAGATAGAAGAAAAAATAAAACAATATTGTGAGTGATATTTCAAAGAAGGAGGTACAAACTATGAGCAAAAGAGTTCGAATATTAGTTGCACCTACATGTGTTTCTGTAATGCTGTCAGCAGTTGTGCCAGTGTTTGCCAAGAATGATCAGGAAACGCTTGATGTACAGTCGGCTATAGAATATTTATTGGCACAAAACACAAGCGATACTGTCAAAGTCAGTTTCCAAACTGACATAACGGCAGAAAGCACTGATGGATTACTTGCGATCGGTGATCAAGTGTCTGATCAAATTGAACAGGCATTATTAAAAGAGAGAGGGGCATCATACCAGTCTAGTCAGTATCCATATTTGGAGAGTGGTTTTTGGCTAAATTATTGGTGTGATGAGAGTCTTGGCAGCTGCATTGGATGTGTGCTTGATCCGACAGATAATGGGTTGACAGTAGATCTATTTTTACATAACTATGAATCCCTTTCAATTGACTGGTCAGATATTCCATTTGGACTTTCCTTTGGAGATGACTGTAAGCAGATTGAAGCAGCAATACAAAATGCACCATATTATTGCGACGAGAAGGATCTGGGAACGTATACGGATATCATGTATCTTGTTTTGACACCAGGTGCAGATCAGGTAGAATATATTCAGCTGAATGCAACCTCGTACCTTATAATGCAGAATATGAAGATTCAGGCAGAAAATGATGTGATCATCCCTACTTCTAACTATTTATATAATGCTATTTATTATATGGAAGATGCAGAGGATGCTGAGGCTCAGAAGACAGAGGTGGCAAAGACACTGGCTGAGAAGTGGGATGGAAACTGGACGAATGGCTATGAAAAAGGAAATTGGCAGTATTACCTGTCAACAGCAGATTACCTAGGTGATGATCCGCTGATTGAGACAGATTTCTGGAAACAATGGGGACGTGTTTTTTCTTCGTACTGCAGTGTGAGCGTGGGTGAGACGATGACGAGTGGTCATTCGACTGTGACACATAGTGGAAAGGGCATCATGCCGATTGAACTGTTGCAGTCATGGAAGGTCAAATGAGAGACGGAAGAAGTAATTTTTATTAGACAAAGGACTTTTGCTACAAAAACAGATAAAATAAACATGCCATAATAGTGATACTTGCAGTAACGCAAGTGAGATAAAAAAGCTAGACAGGTAAACACATACAATAATATTTGCATTAGCCGAGAAAAAAGTGTGAAAAAGACACAAAAACAAAGAAAATGATATTTACTTTTAAAATTATATAGTGTACCCTTTTAGATAGAGTGGTGATTTCTCAAAGTTTTATTACTACAAATTTAAAGAGGGGACAAGTTGGCATGAAAAAATATAAATTAACAGATAATATTAGCTTTTTGGCATCTGTGATGCGTCAGGCATCCAAAGCTTCCTTTGTGTTTGTGCTGTTGCGCATTCCGCTCGAGGTTATCATTCCGTATATTGGAATTTGGTTTCCGAATTTTATTATTCGGGCAATTGAGGAAAGTGTAAATAGGACACATTTGTTTACACAGGCAGCTATTCTCGGAGGACTGTTAGTCGTGTTGTCGTTAGTAAATCAGTATGGCAAAGGAATCGTGAGTGCGGAGTCGGCGTATGTGCGCATGAAGCTGACGGATATGCTAAATGACCATTTAATGGATTGCAGCTATGACATGCTTGGTGACAAAAAGGTAATGCAAAGCCTGAGCCAGGCATCGCAGCGTATCTGGTCTAATACAGGATTTTTGGTCAATGCAGGTGAGAATACGGTTGCCTTCTTTTCCGCAGTGGCAGGTGTGGTCGTGTATCTTGCGGTGTTGTCAAAGCTTCCATTTTGGGTAATCCTTCTTTTGATCGCGGCGACGGTCGTGAGCTTTCTGACATCAGGCTTTGGCGAAAAGATACGACAGAAGCGCAACGATTATTTTGGTGAGAACGTAAGTCGTTTGCTAGGGTTATCAAGTGAGATGTCGGATGCCGCAAAGGGCAAGGATGTACGCCTCTATCAGATGCATCCGTGGGTTAATCACTATTACAATATTTATAACAAAAAACTGAATCGTGAGTATGGTCATATCGCAAAGTGGAATTTTATTTCAGACTCGATTGGAACTGTGCTGTCATTTGCAGCCGATGCTGTTGTGTATCTGTGCCTTACTGCATTTGCCATGCAAGGGAAAATCACTATCGCGGAGTATGTGCTGTATATTGGTGCAGCGACTGGATTCACCGCGTGGGTGCGTCAGGTGACAGGACTTTTGCAGCGCGTCTGGAAGGTGAACGGTGATCTTTCATGTGTTCGAACCTTCCTTGATACGGACAGTAGTGAAGAGGAACAGGGACAGTCGATACCATCTGGTGGATGGGTTTGCGCAGCGAATGTCTTAAAGAAGGGTGATCCGTGTGAGGTCGAGTTTGATCGTGTCAGCTATCGCTATCCAAATAATGAAAAAGATACCTTAAAAGAATTGTCCTTCAAGATAAAAGCGGGAGAGAAGATTGGGCTAGTTGGTATGAACGGCGCAGGAAAGAGTACACTGATTAAACTTTTGTGTGGATTAATTCGCCCCAATAGCGGTCATATTCGGATTAATGGTGTCGATATCACATCAATGGAGCGAACGGAATGCTATAAACTATTCTCCACTGTCTTTCAGGATCTTCATATCTTTCCAGTGTCCATAAAAGATAATATTGTCTGGGATGGACAAGTTGATGAGGCCTATTTTGCCCAGTGCTTAGAACAGGCTGATCTGGCTGAGTGGGTGTCTTCCCTTAAGGAAAAAGAGAACACAAAACTAGTACAGGAGTTAGAAGAAGGTGCTGTGAATCTGTCAGGAGGCCAGTCACAGAAGTTGTTATTGGCGTGAGCATTATATAAAAATGCACCGATTCTTCTTTTGGATGAGCCGACTGCGGCACTTGATCCGATTGCTGAGAGCAATATTTATGAAAAGTATAATCAGTTGTCTGCGCACAAAACGTCCATCTTTATTTCCCATCGTCTGGCAAGTACACGCTTCTGTGATCGTATCTTCTTGATGGAGGATGGACGGATTGCAGAGGAAGGAACGCACGAAGAACTCTTAAAAAAGGCAGGAAGTTATGCAAAAATGTTTGAGGTGCAGCGTCAGATCGGAA
>OCAA01001590.1_pt1 | contig 11053 bp, 9 predicted proteins | sample 1538241 | NCBI WGS metagenome assembly OCAA01 (sample SAMEA2580241, study PRJEB22360) | human gut metagenome | biome: human gut; feature: human-associated habitat; material: faeces | place: Denmark | collected 2008/2010
TACCTCCAAAGCTTCTATTTCTAAAATTTTATCATTTATTTTTACTAAAAAGAAGAAAACTCCTCAAAAAAAGACAATATATATATGAGAGGAATCTATATGAACAAAAATAGAGAGAATTTTATAAAATATTCAAATGATTTATATTTTCATCATTTGCTTGTAGAAAACGAAAGAATAAGAACCCTTATTTGTCAAGAACTCGTTTCAGATAGGAAAATTATTTCTACTAAATTAAAGAATGCGCAGCAATATGGTAAAAGCTATTACGAAAAGAAACTTATTTTAGATATTTTAGCTGTTGATGATATCGGCGATATCTACAATATTGAACTACAAACCTATGGTTTAAATGAAGAAATACTTGTTCGTTTTGAACTTTATAATGCTGAACTTTTAAGACAACAAGTAAAGCAAGGAGAAGATTATACTAGTGCTCATGTTGTAAGATCATTAATTATTAGTTATGGGCATATTTTAGATAATGCTCCTCTTTATAAATGTCACTTTAGAATGGTTGATGACGAACATCATATTGTCTATCCCTTTAATCGTGCTGAGATAACAATTATTCAACTTGAATATATCAATCAAGCAATCAATGAAATGACGAGTTTTAATCAGTTAATGTATCTCTTTAAAAATGAAAAACCATATGATAAAATTGAGATAGATTATAGAATAAAGGAAGCGATACAAATGCATGACAGATATATATCTTCTGATGAATCATACCAAGAATATCTAGATCGTTTAGATAATGAGATATTACTTCGTTCTCGTGATAGAAAGATTGAGGAAGCAAATAAAAAATTTGAAAAAGCAAATAATGAAATAGATCATTTGCTTAGTAAAGCAAAAGAAAATATTGTTAAATATATTAAAATGCAATCATGAAGATATCAGTAATTTTATAAGCACCCTTTCTAAACAACAAATTCTTGATATTCAAGATCATTTATTTGATTATACAAGTATTAAAGAATTAAAAAATAGCGTAAAAAAGCGTCAATAGTTGTGTTATTGACGCTTTTTATTTTATTTATCTTTCCAGAAATCAACAGGTTCATATTCTTGTAACTGTGCAAGAAATCCAGCTTTTTGAAGTTCTTCTTGAATTTCATCGAGAATTTCTTCATTGTCTGCATGAACTGTATGATAATGATATCCTGATGTTACATTTTTTAGTAAGCTTGAATGTCCTGTTTGTAGATTTGTCATATAATTTTTAATATCTCTTCTTGAAGCAATATTTAATGTTGCTTTTACAATATTATAAACTTTATGATAAACAAAGATATCTTCAACAAACCCACCTAAGTCAACAATTAAAGAAAGTTCTTTTTCTACTTCATTATCATCATGATGTACCTTAAAAATACGTTTACAAACTTTTTGTGTATTTAAAACATATCCTTTATGTGTTGAATAAATATCATAATCACCAGCACGAAGTAAAGCAATGTCTTGAACAATGACTTGCCGACTTACTTGGAGGGTTTTCGCTAAATATGTTCCTGATACAGGTTGTAAACTGTTTTTTAAAATATCAATAATGGCTTCTCTTCTTTTATTTCCATCCATAACTCGCCCTCCTTAATTGATATTATAGCACATGTAAATTTTTCAATGAAAGGTCTAATATTGGTGCAGAATGTGTTAAAGCACCACTTGAAACATAATCCACTCCTAAATTTGTAAGTCTTGCAATGTTTTCTTTTGTGACATTTCCTGAAACTTCAATCTCAGCACGATGATCAATATAAGCAATAGCTTCTTTTAACATATCATCATCCATATTATCTAACATGATAATATCCGCACCTGCTTCTACAGCTTCCTTGACCATTTCCATATTTTCTACTTCTATTTCGATTTTTCTGACAAATGGTGCATACTCTTTAGCAAGCATAATGGCTTCCTTAACACCACCAGCAGCACCAATATGATTATCTTTTAGTAAAACACCATCACTTAAATTATAACGGTGATTATGTCCGCCACCAACTCTTACTGCATATTTTTCAAAGATACGATTATTTGGTGTTGTTTTACGTGTATCTAATAAACGAATAGAAGAATCTTTTAAATATTCTTGAACATTCGCTGTATAAGTAGCAATTCCACTCATTCTTTGTAAATAATTTAAAGCAACACGTTCTCCACTTAATAAAATACGAACATCCCCTTTGACACGTCCTAAAAGTTGCCCTTTTTCTACACGGTCGCCATCACTTGCAAAGAATTCGACATCACACGATTCATCTAATAATTCAAAAGTACGTTCAAATATTTGTAATCCACAAATAACACCATCTTCTTTACAAATCAAATCAACGACACCTGTTTTAGAAAAAGGCATAACACTATTTGTAGAAACATCTTCACTAGTAATATCTTCTTTTAAAGCACTGATAATAAGTGGGTCTACATTTAATTTTAAAGTTGTTTGATCAAACATATAATGAGCTCTCTCCTTTAAACTTTTTTCAATACGTTTGGCAGCACGTTTAGCAAAAACAAGACTTTCTAAAAGTGAATTACTTGCTAGACGATTCTTTCCATGAACACCATTGCATGCTGTTTCTCCAATAGCATATAAATGTTTCATACTGGTATGACTATCATAGTCTACTTTGATACCACCCATGAAATAATGTTGTGCAGGTACAACAGGAATAGGTTCTTTAAAAACGTCATATCCTTTTTCTTTACAATGTTCAACGATATGAGGAAAATGACTAGCAATTTCTTCTTTACCAATTGGTCTTAAATCTTCATAAACATAATCTGTTTGATCTTTTTCCATTTGTTTAAAGATGGCTTCTGCCACAACATCTCTTGGAAGAAGTTCATTGACAAAACGATTTCCATTTTTATCTAAAAGAATAGCCCCTTCACCACGAACAGATTCAGAAATCAAAAAGCTTCTTTCATGATCTGTTGCATATAAAGTTGTTGGATGAATTTGTACATAATCTAAATTCTTAAGTTCAATTTGATATTTTTTAGAAAGATCGGCAGAGTCTCCTGTTAAATGAGGATAATTTGTAGAATGTTTATAAAGTCCTCCGATTCCTCCAGTAGCTAAAACAACTTTTTTAGCGTATACCTTTTCTTCTTGATTATTTCTTTTAATCACTCCACCTAAAGCAACATTTCCTCGAACAATTAAATCAACAAGAGGTGTATTTTCTAAAAGTGTCATATTCTTTTTTTGTCTTACTTTTTCTAATAAATGTCTCGTAATTTCTTTACCTGTAATATCTTCATGATAAAGAATACGTTTTTGGCTATGAGCCCCTTCTCTTGTAAAAGCAAGGCTTCCGTCTTCATTTCTTTCAAAATCAACCCCATAACTAATTAAATCTTGAATAACATCTGGTGATGATTTAATCATTAATTCAACTGAATAAGCATCATTTTCATAATGACCTGCTTTCATCGTATCTTCAAAATAACTATCATAGTCATCTTCATTTCTAAGCATACAGATTCCACCTTGTGCTAAAAATGAATCACTTAATTCCGCTTCTTTTTTAGTAACCATTAAAATATTTAAATCTTCTGGTAAATGTAAAGCCATATAAAGGGCTGAACATCCACTTCCTACTATTAATACATCTGTTTTCATATTCTACTCCTATTTTGCAAGTTCTAACATTTGTTTAAGTGGACTGAATGCTTTTTGCATAAAGTCATCATTTAAAATCACTTCATTTGTATCATTTTCTAAAACATCAACGATTTTTTTTAAGGTCACTTTTTTCATATTTGGACAAACTTGTACATCCATAATAGTGTGTAAATTTTTATTTGGTGCTAATTCTTTGATTTTCGCAAAAACACCATCTACTGTCCCAATAATAAAATCTTTCACATCTGTTTGAACAACATAATCAATAATGGCAGAAGTGCTTCCTACAAAATCAGCAGCTTCAACGATTTCTCTTTTACATTCTGGATGCACTGCAATTTTAGCCTCTGGATATTTTTGTTTCACTTCATTTAATTTATCCAAAGTAATATTGGTATGACGAGGACAATGTCCATAATTTGTCATCACATTTTTTTCAGGGACTTGTCTTCTTACAAAATCTCCTAAGTTTTGATCTGGTATAAAGAAAATATTTTTTTGTGGTAATGCTTTAACGATTTTTACAGCATTTGACGATGTCACACAAACATCCGCATATTGTTTGATTTCAGCTGTCGAATTAATATAACAAACAACAGCTAAATCATCATATTTTTCTCTCATTTCTTTAATTTCTTTAATTGTAATCATATGTGCCATTGGACAATCCGCAAAGGCATCAGGCATTAAAACCTTTTTATTTGGATTTAAGATTTTGGCACTTTCCCCCATAAATTCAACACCCGCAAAAACAATACGATCAGCTTCTGTTTGACTTGCAACTTTAGCAAGATAAAACGAATCTCCGATATAATCAGCAATCTTTTGCACTTCTTCATCTACATAATAATGTGCTAAAATAATCGCATTTTTTTCTTCTTTTAACTTTTTAATTTTTTCTATATTATCCATATAACTTCTCCCTTTTCTCGAGGAGAGTATACTCCTTTTGTTTACACCTGACAAGACAGTTGTCAAAAATAAATGTAAGAAGGGTATCTTTTCTCAAAGATACCTTTTACATTTCTTTTAACCCCAATAAAATACATCCAATCAACATATATTCCTTTAAGCTTTCAATCTTAATCAAATCAGGTATATAACTCTTTGGCATATATTTTTCCATTTCTTTTTTTACATCATCACTTTTAGAAATCAACCGATTATAAATAATGATTGCATCCGGTGCCAACATTGAAGTAATCCCTAAACAATACTTCATTGTCCATTCAAGAGCTCCTTCTGGAGTTTTCTTAATTTCTTGATAATTCTCACTAAAAGAAATCGGTAAATACTGAATTTCACCCGCAATATTATGCCTTCCTTTAATTAAATGTCCTCGATGAATATGTCCTACCCCACCAGTACCACCAATTCGTGCTTGGTAAAGGAAAGAAATCGATTCATAGTCATCTTGTGAAGCAAAATATCCCATCACAATTGTATTGACATCATTGTTAATGACAATCTTTTGACTATATTTTTCTTGAAGAAAAGCTTGTAAATGACATTCATTCAAGCCATATTTTTTTAAAGTTACTACCCCATTATAAACAACCCCAGGTAGTGAAAGACTAATGAGTTCTATATCAGGATATCCATATAAAATCGTATTAATTAAATCAACAATATCATCGACTGAAATAGTGTTTTTATAGACTTCAAAATCTTCTAAAATCATATTATTTTCATCATAAAGACGACTTACAAGTCTTACTTTTTGATCTAATTGAATAAAAGCAAGTGCTAAAACTTGTTGATGAACTTTCAACATTTGTTTAATAGGTAAAGGATTTTCTTGTTGACTTTGAACTTCTTTTTCTTTATAAAGTTCATCTTCTAAAAAAGTAATCGTATTTCCCACATCATATTTTCCAAATAATGCAGGTGATATAGCATAAACACGCTTATTTTTTAAGACTCCTTCTACTTCAGATAAACGAAATGATACCTGTGGTGCTAGTAGAATAACATCATAATCTTTCGCCATGTCATAAAGATTACCATAAGAAACAGCATTAAATTCAAAATCCTTATTTAGAAGCTGTACACCCTCATTTAATTTTTCCGCAAAGAAACCTGTAGTAAGTCCACTTGTACACGAAAGAAGTACTTTTGTTTTTTTAGAAGTTGTCAACCTTTGTAAACAAAGACGCATGTCATAAAGTAAACCTAAAGCGTGATGAAAATTATTCATTTGAAAATGAATAAAGAAGATTTTTTCTTTAGTCATCTTATTTTCAACATCGAGTTCAATAATACAATCAGGATAAAAATTAATAAATCCTAAACCATATTTTGTTTCAATCACAATATTTTCATTTACTTCTTTGACATCCCAATCATCTTCATTTTGATTCAACAGCCATCTCTTTAAAAGTTCTGTATCAATCTCTTTTAAAAAAGAATCCATCGTCCTCACCTCTTTTTTATTATACATTTTTTCATCCAGAAATTAAAATTCTTGATAATAATCAAGAATTATTGTTCAGGTACAACTGCGAAATAAACAAGGTCTTCTTCATGATCATTGACCATTGTATGTTTATGACCTTTAGGACAATAATGAACACTTCCTTTATGAAGTTCTTCTCTTTGTCCATCATAAATAACATAACCATTACCAGAAATAACATAAATCACTTCACTGTTTGTTTCATGAACATGTTCTCCAACACTTCCGCCATATGGAATATGTCCAATCATAAAACGATTTAAACCATCAAAATACATCTTTGCTCCAATGTATTTTTCGCCACCTTTAAAGTTTTCAAATTTTTCTAAATTATTTTCATCATATTCAAAAATCATATTTATATCCCCCAATCGCTTTTCATTATAACATATCTTACACAATTTTAAGATGACGAACTGCATGATTTTCTATATAATATTAAAAGAAGGTGATTTTATGTATAAATTATTAATTGTTGAAGATGATTTTATTATCGCAAAAGGCTTACAAAAACATTTTGAAAAATATCATTATGATGTTCAATATATAGAAGATTTTGAACATGTTTTAGATGATTTTTTAGAGTTTCAACCTGATCTTGTTTTATTAGATATCCATCTTCCTTTTTTTGATGGTTATTATTGGTGTCAAGAAATTCGAAAAATTTCACAAGTCCCTATTGTTTTTATTTCTTCCGCTAATGAAAATATGAATATTGTTTTAGCAATGAATATGGGTGGTGATGATTTTATTAATAAACCTTTTGATTTACAGGTTGTACAAGCTAAATTACAAGCGATTCTTAGAAGAACTTATAGTTTTTCTAAAGATTTTCATTTGTTAACTTATCAAGATGTTCATTTAGATATCTTAGCTGGAAAAATCACTTATCAACAAAAGGAACTTATTCTAACTAAAAATGAATTAAAAATCTTAGAATATTTATTTGAACATGCGGAAGTGATTGTTTCTCGTATTGATTTAATGAATCATTTATGGGATGATCACCAATTTATTGATGATAATACTTTAAGTGTTAATATGAATCGTTTAAGAAAGAAATTAGAAGATATTGGTTTACATGATTTTATTCATACTAAGAAAGGCTTAGGGTATTTATTATGTTTAAAGACTATTTAAAGAAAACATATCCCGTCTATCTTCTTTATTTGTTGTTTGTCTTATGTACTTTTGTTGTTTTAATGATATGTCAAATGATTTTAGATTTAATTATTTATATGTTAAGTCTCTATTTTTTTATCATCCTTCTTTATTTTTTACTTGATTATAAAAAATACAAACAACATCATCAATATTTGATTTATTTAAAAGACAATCCTGAATTGTTTGATAATTTACCTCAAGAAAGCTATCTTGAAGAAAAAACATATCAAGAAATGCTTCAAATGTTACAAAAAAAGATATTTCAACTTAAACAAGAAAATCAACAAAAATACAATAACACGATAGATTATTATACAAAATGGGTCCATCAAATCAAAACTCCTATTGCTGGATTAAAACTCATCATTCAAAATGATTACCCAGATAAAAAAATGCTTGTAGAACTTTTTAAAATAGAACAATATGTCAATATGGCTTTACAATATGTACGTTTAGATTCTATTCACCATGATCTTTCTTTTCAAAAAGTTTCTTTAGATCATCTTGTTAGTCAAGAAATCAAAAAACAATCACTCTTTTTCTTTCAAAAAAAATTAAAAGTAGATTATCAAATTAAAGACCTACAAATCTTAACAGATGAAAAATGGAGTGGTTTTGTCATTGAACAAGTTCTTTCTAATGCTTTAAAATATACGAAAGAAGGAAGTATTACTTTTTATAATGAAGGTGAAAAGCTTTATATTCAAGACAGCGGTATTGGAATTAAAGAAAGTGATCTGCCACGTGTTTTTGAAAAAGGATTTACAGGTTTTCAAGGAAGAAATGATAAAAAAGCCAGTGGTTTAGGTCTTTATTTATGTAAAAATATTTTTAATCAATTGGGTCATTTGATTTCTATTGAATCAAAAGTAGGTCAAGGAACAACTGTTTGTCTTGATTTTAGTAAAAAAGAAATATTTATTGAATAATCTTACAAAAATGTAAGATTATTTTACTTACTTGTAAGATAAATCGATAGGTCATATTTTAGAAGTAGAATACAATAAGTGTGTAAAAAGGAGGACACAAAAATGTCATTATTAAACGTTAAACATTTACAAAAAATTTATTCAACGCGTTTTTCAAACCAAAAGGTAGAAGCTTTAAAAGATGTTTCTTTTGATGTTGAAGAAGGAGAATATATCGCCATTATGGGTGAATCAGGAAGTGGAAAAACAACACTCTTAAATATTCTTGCTTCATTAGATAAACCAACAAGTGGAGAGGTTTTATTAGATGGAAAAGATCTTACAAAAATCTCTGATAAACATATTTCAGCTTTTAGACGAGATAATCTTGGCTTTGTTTTTCAAGATTTTAACTTATTAGATACTTTTAATGTCGCTGACAATATCTATTTACCTCTTGTTTTATCAAAAGAACCCTATGCTTTAATGAAACCAAAACTAGAAAAACTTGCGAAACCATTAGGAATTAATCATTTATTAGAAAAATATCCTTACGAAATATCTGGTGGTCAAAAACAAAGAGTTGCGGTTGCAAGAGCCTTAATTACCCATCCTAAAATTATTTTAGCCGATGAACCCACAGGTGCTCTTGATTCAAAATCAACCGATCAACTTTTATCTATTTTTGATCAAATTCATCAAAGTGGACAAACAATTTTAATGGTTACTCATAGTAGTAAAGCAGCTAGTTATGCCAGTCGTGTCTTATTTATTAAAGACGGACAAATCTTCCATCAACTTTATAAAGGAGATATGTCTAATCAAGAAATGTATCAAGCTATTAGCGATACTCTAACAATGCTTCTTTCGGGAGGTCAATAAAATGAAATTTTATTTAAGATTGGCTTTAAGAAATATCAAAAAGAATAAAAAGCTTTATAGTTCTTACTTTATTTCTACTATTTTCTCTATCGCCCTTTATTTCATTATTAAAACTGTAGGAAATAGTCCTACTTTAAAGGGTCAGGATTCAATTACTATGTTTTTAAACCTAGGAGGCTATGTGATTGCCCTCTTCTCTTTGATTTTCTTATTTTATACCAATAGTTTTGTGATAAAGAATCGAAAAAAAGAAATCAGTCTTTATCATATATTGGGAATGGAAAAAAGAAATGTGCGTTCTATGATGTTATTAGAAACTATCGTTATTGCTCTTATTTCTCTTGTAAGTGGTATTGTTATTGGAATGCTTCTTTCGCAAATTACATCTGTCATTATTTTAAGAATCATTCATAAAAGTATTCATTTTTCTCTTATTTTTTCAATAGATGCTTTTATAAAAACGATTATTATTTTCAGTATTATTTTCTTTTTATCACTTATTTATAATATTTCTGTTGTTGTTAGAAGTAATCCCATTGAACTTTTAAAAGGACAGAATATTGGTGAAAAAGAACCTAAAACAAAAATCTTTTTAACACTTTTAGGGATTATTGCTTTAAGTGCAGGTTATTATATTGCTTTGTCCATTACTGATCCTATGCAAGCTATGGTTTTATTCTTTGTTGCAGTTATTTTAGTCATGATTGGTACGTATTGTTTATTTACAGCAGGAAGTATTGCTTTATTAAAGTTCTTAAAATCAAGAAGAAACTTTTATTATCAACCAACACACTTTACCTCTATTTCAGGTCTTTTATATCGTATGAAACAAAATGCTGTTGGTCTTGCTAATATTTGTATTTTATGTACTTGTGTTTTAGTGACACTTTCTTCAACAATTTGTTTATATAATGGTATTCAAGATAGTATCAAAAGACAATATTACATGGATGGAACTATTACTGTAACTGATTCGGATTATCCAGACCAAGTCTATGAAGATGTTAAAGGATTATTAAAAAATAAAAAATATGATTCTCTTTATGCTCTTTCTTATTATAATTACACAGGAAGTTTAAAGAAAAATAAAGTACATCTAAATGATTATGACTATAATCATTTAGCTTCTATTAATCTTATTTCTTTGGAGGATTATAATCATTATTTTAATCAAAATTTATCTTTAAATAATAATGAAGCTTATCTTTATAGTTATGAAGGTTATAATAACCCTACCATTTCATTAGAGAATATTCCTTATACTATAAAAGGACAAATTAAAAATCGTCAACTTCAAGCAAATAATTGTTTTGCTCCAAATAATATCTCAATAGTAATCAATCAAAGTGCTTTAAATAACTATAAACTTAAATCAAAAAGTTATTTCATAGGTTTTAATGCAAGTAAAAAAGTTGTAGATGAAGTAACTACTGCTATTATTCATAAAGATTATAATCACTTAGGAAATAAATATTATTTAAGTATACAAAATAGTTATGAAGATATTGATGTTATTTATGAATTATATGGTTCATTATTATTTATTGGAATTTTTCTATCAATGATGTTCTTAGTAGCAGCAATCGTAATTATTTATAATAAACAAATTTCTGAAGGATTTGAAGATCAAAATAAATTTGAAATCTTACAAAATGTTGGTATGTCACAAAAAGAAGTTAAACAGACGATTCAATTCCAAGTATTGATTTTCTTCTTTGTTCCATTGATTGTTGCCATCATTCATTTAGCCTTTGCCTATCCTTTAATCCTTCGTATTTTAAAAGGATTACAATGTAATGACAACGTTTATCTTATCTCAACTACTAGTTGCATTGCAGGTCTCATTATTATTTATACGATTGTTTATTTGATGACTTCTAAAGCCTATTATCGTATTGTTAAAAGATAAATCTAAAGCGGACTTAACTGGTTCGCTTTTATAAATCGAATATGGAAAACTTTCAATAAATTTTCCCTTTCACACCACCGTACGTACGGTTCCGTATA
>OCAA01001591.1_pt1 | contig 11050 bp, 10 predicted proteins | sample 1538241 | NCBI WGS metagenome assembly OCAA01 (sample SAMEA2580241, study PRJEB22360) | human gut metagenome | biome: human gut; feature: human-associated habitat; material: faeces | place: Denmark | collected 2008/2010
GGTTGGTGTTACCACCTCCACCCCCCCCAGGAGCCCGCCCGCCGACACAGCCGCAGAGGAGAGTGCTCAGTAAATTTTGATATCCACGTAAAAAATCCGGAAACGCAAAATCATGCGTTTCCGGATTTTTTCACGTAATTCTATTTAATTTGCACCATGTGCCGTTCTTGCAACCGTCTGCAGTGCTTTCTTCACCGGCGGCAGCGAGATCAGAATCACCGTCAGTACACCTTCAGCCAGCAGATAGCTGTAGTTGTAAATAATCGGATACAGCGCCTTCAAAGACTGCGGGAAATTCTCCGGCATATAATCCATCCAGTACAGATACCCGCCTAACGTATGGAAAAATCCCCTCGCCAGCACAGCCACAATATACCCGATCAGCAGCCCGTTTTTCTTCTTTCCAAAGAATCCGGCCACACCCAGCGCCGCAAACGCAAACACATAATCACAGCACACCTGGAACAGCGACAGCACATACGGCCCCTGGATAAACTGCAGCAGTCCATAAGCAAAACCAACGAGAATACCCGTCTTCGCCCCATACCAGTTCGCAATCAGCACAATAAACAGCATCGAAAACAACGTAACCGATCCCCCGTACGGCAGCTCAAACACCTTCACATACGAAGTCACAAACGCCAGCGCCATCCCCATCGCACAAAATGCCAGCTTCCTTGCATCCATTCCCGTCCCCTTACTCTTCTGAGCAGAAAGAACCGAAGCAATCACCACCAGCGCCACCATCAGCACCACGCATCCAACATAACCGGCCGTCGTCAGTCCGCCGTCAGCAGTAACAAAAAAACTCATAAAAAAACCTCCTTCGCATTCCGCTTGGAGGGGCTCACATAAAAACACAGTCCCGAATCACCTCCGAAACCACGTTCCAGCTTCCCTACGCAGGAATTATCCCGTTCAGGTAGTGAGGGTCCGTGAGCTTATCCCTGTCCCACGTTCTCAGCCAAAGGCTCCCCTAGCGTCATATTATTTTAACGTATTAAAGTATACCAACCTCCCCCTTATTTGTCAACCTGTCCGTTTTTTCATCCAAATACATGTTGACAAGAAGTACATACAAGTGCTATATTACAATTAGTTCAATCATTAAACTAATTGTACGAAAGGAGCACCAACACAATGCAGATTCTGAAAGTAACAGACGAAGCATTCCGCCAGTACGGCAAAGTCATCAAAGACCTCGACGTCAGCGACATCATCACCGCCATGTCCGAGACCCCATGTTCCGACGACGTAGTCTACGAGCCTTCCATTGAAAGCCTCGAAGCCTGCAAAAGCGCCCAGTCCGTATCCGACAGCCTCTACGGCGGATCCAGATCGGCTACTGCAACGGCCACAACCATTTACTGAACGCCGTAGAATACCACCGCGACAGCGAAATCAACATCGCCGTAACCGACCTGATCCTGATCCTCGGAAAAGAACAGGACATCACCGAAGACCACACCTACGACTCATCCAAAATGGAGGCCTTCTTAATCCCGGCCGGAACCACCATTGAAGTCTACGCAACCACCCTCCACTACGCACCATGCAACGTGGCAGCCAGCGGCTTCAAATGCGTCGTAGTCCTTCCAAAAGGAACCAATACCGACATCACCCTGGAAGAAAAACACACCCCGGAAGACGACCTGCTCTTCGCCAGAAACAAATGGCTCTTAAGCCACCCGGATGCAAACATCGCCGGAAGCGTAGCAGGCATCAAAGGAGAAAACCTCTCGGTAAAATAAAACCAGAGACAAAACCAGAAATCAGAAACACTGCCCCAAAAGAGCAGTTCTGAACATAAAAAGAAACCAAAAACCAAGAAAACCCAAAAAGGAGGATCTTCAAAAATGATCAACAATACACCGGAAATCAAATTAGGTATCGTTGCAGTAAGCCGTGACTGCTTCCCGAACAGCCTTTCCGAGAACAGAAGAAAAGCAGTCGTAAAAGCATACGACGGAGAAATCTACGAATGTCCAATCATCGTCGAGAATGAAATCGACATGATGAACGCACTCGAAGACCTGAAAAAAGCAGAGTGTGATGCACTTGTTGTATACCTTGGAAACTTCGGACCGGAGACCGAGGAAACCCTGCTTGTAAAATACTTCGACGGACCTTGCATGGTAGTAGCAGCAGCAGAAGAGACCGGCGACGACCTTGTAGGCGGACGCGGCGATGCATACTGCGGCGTTCTGAACGCAAGCTACAACCTGAAACTGCGCAACCTGCACGCATACATTCCGGAGTACCCGGTTGGCGATGCAGAAGACGTAGCAGCCATGATCAAAGATTTCGTACCGGTTGCAACTGCAGTTGTAGCTGTTAAGAACCTGAAAATCATCAGCTTCGGACCGCGTCCGACCAACTTCCTGGCATGTAACGCACCGATCAAACAGCTGTACAACCTCGGCGTAGAAATTGAAGAGAACTCCGAGCTTGACCTGTTTGAAGCATTCAACAAACACGCAGGCGACGAGAGAATCCCGGCAGTCGTAGAAGATATGGCAAAAGAGCTCGGCGAAGGAAACCTGAAACCGGAAATCCTGCCGAAACTGGCTCAGTACGAGATCACCCTGTTAGACTGGATCGAAGCACACAAAGGATCCAGAAAATACGTAACCCTGACCGGAAAATGCTGGCCGGCATTCCAGACACAGTTCGGATTCGTTCCTTGCTATGTCAACAGCCGTCTGACCAAGATGGGCATCCCGGTATCCTGTGAGGTAGATATCTACGGAACACTGTCCGAGTTCATCGGAACCGTTGTATCCAAAGACACCGTAACACTCCTCGACATCAACAACACCGTTCCGAAGGATATGTATGAAAGCGAAATCAAAGGCAAATTTGATTACACCTTAAAAGATACCTTCATGGGATTCCACTGCGGAAATACCGCTTCCACCAAACTGGCATTCTGCTCTATGAAATATCAGATGATCATGGCAAGAACCCTTCCGGAAGAAGTAACACAGGGTACCCTCGAGGGAGATATCGTTCCTGGAGACATCACCTTCTATCGTCTGCAGAGCACATCTGACGCAAAACTGCGCGGATACATCGCAGAGGGCGAGGTTCTTCCTGTAGCAACACGTTCCTTCGGAAGCATCGGTATCTTCGCTATTCCGGAGATGGGCAGATTCTACCGTCACGTACTGGTAGAGAAAAACTATCCACATCACGGCGCAGTAGTATTCGGACACTTCGGAAAACCGTTATTCGAAGTATTCAAAATGCTCGGTGTTGAAGTAGATGAGATCGGCTACAACCAGCCGAAGGGTGTTCGTTACCCGACAGAGAATCCGTGGGGCTAATCCGTTCCGGAAGATTCACTGAAAAATAAGAAAGATATGCAGTAACGCATAAGCAAAAGGGCGGAGCAGAGATCTAGGTCTGCTGCCGCCCTTTTTGAAAAAGAGTAGAAAAAGGAGATTCGACATGTATTTTATTGGTGTTGACCTTGGTACTTCCGCTGTCAAACTGCTTCTGATGGACGAGGAAGGCAAAATTGTAAATATTGTATCGAGAGAGTATCCGCTGTATTTCCCGCATCCAGGCTGGTCTGAGCAGAAACCGGAAGACTGGTGGGAGCAGAGCAAAGAGGGAATCCGCGAGCTGGTAAAAGACGTAGACAAATCCCAGGTAGCCGGCATCAGCTTCGGCGGCCAGATGCATGGCCTTGTCATCCTGGATGAGAACGATAACGTCATCCGCCCGGCGATCCTCTGGAACGACGGCCGTACCGCAAAACAGACCGATTATCTGAACACCGTAATCGGAAAAGAAAAACTCTCCGAGTACACCGCAAACATTGCATTTGCAGGCTTTACCGCACCGAAGATTCTCTGGGTGAAAGAAAATGAGCCGGATAACTTCGCAAAAATCTGCAAAATCATGCTTCCAAAAGATTACCTGGCATACCGTCTCTCCGGCGCATTCGTAAGCGACTACTCCGATGCATCGGGCATGCTTCTGATGGATGTCAAGAACAAATGCTGGTCCAAAGAGATGGCAGAAATCTGCGGTATTTCCCTGGAGATGCTGCCGGAGCTCCATGAGAGCTTTGACGCTGTCGGAACCTTAAAACCGGAAGCAGCAGCAGAACTTGGACTGCCGGAGACCTGTAAAGTTGTAGCAGGAGCCGGAGACAACGCAGCAGCCGCAGTCGGAACCGGAACCGTAGGTGACGGCATGTGCAACGTTTCCCTTGGTACAAGCGGAACCGTATTCATTTCCAGCAACAAATTCGGCGTAGACAGCCACAATGCCCTGCACGCATTCGCACATGCAGACGGCCACTATCACCTGATGGGATGCATGCTGAGTGCAGCTTCCTGCAACAAATGGTGGATGGATGAAATCATCCGCACAAAAGAATATACAAAAGAGCAGGAGAACATCACAAAACTTGGCGAGAATAATGTCTTCTTCCTGCCGTATCTGATGGGCGAGCGTTCCCCGCACAACAACCCGGATGCAAGAGGAACATTCATCGGCCTGACCATGGACACCACAAGAGAGGATATGACCCAGGCTGTTCTCGAGGGCGTTGCCTTTGCGATCCGCGATTCCTTTGAGGTAGCAAAATCCCTCGGCATCCAGATCGAGAGAACGAAAATCTGCGGAGGCGGTGCAAAGAGCCCGCTGTGGAGACGCATGATCGCAAACGTGCTGAACATCAAAGTGGACCGTATTGAGTCCGAGGAAGGCCCGGCACTTGGCGGAGCCATGCTGGCAGCCGTTGCCTGCGGTGTCTTTTCATCCGTAGAAGAGGCGGCAGAAAAAATTGTTCGTGTGACAGAGACCATCGAGCCGGAACCGGAACTGGTTGAGAAATATGAGCGCCAGTATCAGAAATTTGCAAAGATTTATCCGACCGTAAAAGATCTGTTTACAGAGCTGCTGTAATAAAAAGAGGTAAGAAATAAGATGAAGAAAGTGGAACATGGGAAAACATTTGACCGGAATGCAGCAAACCCGCCGGCGTTTGAAATCTTTCACAACACCGTGACAGAAGGCTATCCGGAGCACTGGCATACCGCAATTGAAATTATCATGCCGACCAGAGGTGAATATGAGGTTGTTGTCGGAAAAGACAGCTATAATCTGAAAGAGGGCGACATCATTATGATCAATTCCGGCGTTGTACACGGAATGAGATTCGTATCCCAGGGAGAACGGATTGTCATGCTGGTGGAACCGGGCTGTGTGGAGAATCAGGAAGAAATGGAAACGATTTTCCTGCGGCTTCCGGCCATCTACTTCAAAAAAGAGGATGAGGAAGATCCCTTCTATCTGTTTCTACGCAGCCAGATTCTGGAACTGGTGCGGGAATACGATAATGAGGGCGCAGTGATGACGCACAGAATCTGCACCGGCCTCAAAGAGCTTTTTTCAGAGTTTGGCCGCAAGGGCTTTTCGGATGCCAACGCGCAGAATACGTTCGGGGCAATGAAGCAGCAGGAATATATAGAGGCTGTTTTAAGCGCCTGCCGTTATATCAATGTCCATTACATGGAGAATCTTTCTCTCGAGGAAGTAGCTGCGGTCAGCGGATTTTCCAAGTTCCACTTTACCAGAATTTTCAAGCAGTACATGAACATGACATTCTATGAGTACCTCAATTCTAAACGCGTCAAACGCGCAGAGGAGCTTCTGTACGACAAAAAGATGAGTATCACGGATGTGGCGATGAATTCCGGATTCTCTTCTTTAAGTGCCTTCAACCGTACCTTCAAGACGGTAAAGGCCTGTTCGCCGAGCGATTACCGCAGACAGCGGGAGTCGATGGTACAGGCTTTGCTGATGCAGGGATAAAAGGACTTGTATTTCACACTTTACTGTGCTAAAATGGTAGTATTCCGAGTTATAAGAATGAGATGGGGACTTAATTTTCGTACAGGAGGGCTTGAAATGAACAAGAAACTTCATTCAGAAGCAGTAGACCAGCTTTTTGAGGCAATTTTGTGTCTGAAGAATAAGGAAGAATGCTATACTTTTTTTGAGGATGTATGCACCATCAATGAACTGCTTTCGCTGTCGCAGCGGTTTGAAGTGGCGAAAATGTTGCGGGAGAAGAGAACGTATCTGGAAATCTCCGAAAAGACGGGAGCATCCACGGCGACGATCAGCCGCGTGAACCGTTCCTTAAGCTATGGAAACGACGGATATGAGATGGTGTTTGAACGGATGGAAAAGAAAGAAAATGTGTAAAATCAAAAAAGACGGTGCGATTCCAACGCAGCCGTCTTTTTTTGATTACACATTTGTTCTTAATTTTTCTTTTTCGGATCAGAAGGCGCCGCGAGGGATGCCAGTTCATCCACCATGTGCTCGATCATCTGTTTTTTCAGATAGACATCGAAACTCAGCAGACAGATAAACGAAAAGAGCTGGAGAAATTCCCGGTCCTCCTCCGGTGAGCTGCCGAACATGGACTTGGATACATCCGCTTTTTTCAGAAGATCTTCTTTTACGGATGCAATTTCTTCTTTTTCCATCTGGAAAATTTCGTCGTAGATATCTTTGATGGAAAAGCCGCTCTCCGTGCCGAAATACCGATCGGTGATCGGGGCGAGCAGTGTCTGGATATCCGTGATCGAGAGGATGTTTTTAAAGTAGTAAATAAAAACCAGAAGCATCATGTGCTCCGGCGAATATTTCTTTTTGACCGGCGGCGGGAGCAGCTTGTTTTTTGCATAGTTGTTGATCATTGTTTTTGTCAGAACCTTATCGGACTCGAAGCGGCGCGAAGAAGCGAGCTGTGCGTCCATAAAGGTCGTGACCTGGTCCATATATAAAGCAATGTTCGGGATTTCCTCCGGGCGGATGCCTTCGAGAGAATCCAGTGAATTCAGTAAATCATGAAGAATTTTATCTGAGTCTATCGTCATTTGTTATCACCTCACTGTTCCCATTATATAGTTTTTAATACCAGATAGCAAGGACTTTGCGAAAAAAGTTTCCATGATAAAAATGCAACGTATGTTCGTTCTTACTTGTAACCGGGGCGGATTTGTTATATACTGAGATGCATGTGAAAAGATTCGAAGCAGATGAAGGAGAAAGAACATGAATCAGACAGAAACAGGATTAAACCCGATGCAGATGGAAGCTGTGGAGCACACCGAAGGGCCGCTTCTGATCCTTGCAGGTGCCGGTTCGGGAAAGACGAGGGTACTGACGCACCGCATCGCCTCCCTGATCAGGGACAAAGGCGTCAATCCGTGGAATATTATGGCGATCACTTTTACGAACAAGGCCGCCGGAGAAATGCGTGAGCGTGTCGATAAAATCGTGGGATACGGATCGGAGCGGATCTGGGTCAGCACCTTCCATTCCAGCTGCGTGCGGATTCTGCGCCGCCATGCTGAACGTCTGGGATACGCCAACAATTTTGCAATTTACGATACCGATGACCAGAAATCGCTGATCAAGGACATCATGAAACGGCTCCAGATGGATCCGAAACTGTACCGCGACCGTGCGATCATGGCGGCAATTTCGTCCGCAAAGGATGAGATGATTGAGCCGGACCAGTACCGGATTGACGCGGGAATCGACTGGAAGCTGCAGAAGTATGCGGCAGTTTATGCGGAGTATCAGGCAGAGTTAAAGAAAAACAATGCGATGGACTTCGATGATCTGCTGGTACAGACCGTAAAATTATTCCAGCAGTTCCCGGAAGTGCTCGACTATTATCAGGAGCAGTTCCGCTATATCATGGTCGATGAGTATCAGGATACCAACACGGTTCAGTTCCGCTTTGTGAGCCTTCTGGCGGCAAAATACCGCAATCTCTGCGTTGTCGGCGATGATGATCAGTCGATCTACAAATTCCGCGGGGCGAATATTGAAAATATTCTGAGTTTTGAGCATGTATTCCCGGATGCGAAGGTCATTAAACTGGAGCAGAATTACCGTTCTACGCAGAATATTCTGAATGCGGCAAATGAAGTGATTGCGAATAACCAGGGACGAAAAGCAAAACGCCTGTGGACAGAGAACCCGGAGGGTGACCTGATCGATCTGCGGCAGTTCCAGAGCGGTTTTGAGGAGGCGGAGTACGTGGCAGGAGAAATCACGCGCGGCGTCCGCACGGAGGGAAAGAAGTATCGTGATTATGCAATTCTCTACCGTACCAACGCACAGTCCCGTCTTTTTGAGGAGAAACTGCTGCTTGCAAATGTTCCATATAAAATCGTGGGCGGTGTCAACTTCTATGCGAGACGCGAGATCAAGGATCTGCTGGCGTATCTGCGTGTGATCGAGAACCCGGAGGATGACCTTGCGGTACTGCGTATCATCAACGTTCCGCGGCGCGGTATCGGAGCGGCGACGATCAACAAAGTGCAGGACTGGGAGGCAGAGCAGGGCATCCGTTTCTACGATGCGCTTCTCGAGGCCGAGTATGTGCCGGGGCTGATGCGGTCTTTAAATAAGATTAAATCCTTCACGTCCTTTTTACAGGTACTCCGCGCGAAAGCAGATTATCTGTCGGTCAAAGAGCTGCTGAATGAAATCATCGAGGAGACCGGCTATGTAGCAGATCTGCAGGCGGAGGGAACCGAAGAAGCGGCAGCCCGCATCGAGAACATCGACGAGCTGATTTCAAAGATTGCGGATTATGAGGAGAGCGCCGAACAGCCATCTCTCGGTGGTTTTCTGCAGGAGGTTGCGCTGGTGTCTGATATCGACTCGGTGGATGAGGAGAGCGATTACGTGCTGTTGATGACACTGCATTCCGCAAAAGGACTGGAGTTCCCGAACGTATTCCTTGCCGGCATGGAGGATGGCATTTTCCCAAGCTACATGACGATCACCGGGGATGATCCGTCGGAGCTGGAGGAGGAGCGCCGTCTCTGCTACGTGGGCATCACGCGTGCGATGCAGCATCTGACATTGACGTGTGCGCGCCAGAGAATGATCCGCGGCGAAGTGCAGTACAACAAGATGTCCCGTTTTGTCAAAGAGATTCCGCGGGAGCTGATTTCCCTGGAGCGGGAGCGCGGGGAGATCGAAGACCGGAAGCCGAAGATGGACATTCCGACGAGAGGCAGCGTCTATGCGGCGATGAAGCAGGCATTCCGCGAGAAGCCGCAGCAGGCGAAAACCTTCAGCGCGCAGAAGGCGACGAAACTCGATTACGAAATCGGGGATACGGTGCGCCATATCAAGTTCGGTGTCGGCATTGTCACGGATATCGTGGACGGCGGAAGAGATTATGAAGTTACCGTCAACTTCGACCAGGCTGGTACGAAGAAAATGTTTGCTTCGTTTGCAAAACTGAAAAAGTTATAAGGAGAACGAGAGCGTGTCGGAAAACAAAATTCCGGCACGCTCTTTTTTCGACTGATGCGGCAGACGCTCAGGTGGTAATCAGGGTGGAATAGCCGTCGCGGCGCAGGCGGCGTTCCATCAGAATGGCATTTCCGAGCTGGCGGTAAGCGCCGACCTGGACCTTGAAAAAGCCGTCCTCGGCGAGAAGAAAAGCGGGATAGCCCTGGTCGAGAAGGTCGTAAAGCATACGGTCGGCATTCTGGCGGATGCGGAAAAGGCCGGTCTGGACACGGTAGAAGGTTTCCGGTGTGTCGGAAGGATTTTCCTGTTCCGGCGGCGTGGGACGGGGCGAAGCGGAAGCAGTGACGGTATCCGCTGTTGAAACGGACGGACGGGCGGCTTCCGTTTCCGCAGCGCGCCGGTCAGCCTCCGTGACCGTCTCGAGATCCAGCGTTCCAAGCACTGCATCCGCGATGGCGCGGGCGATTTCTTCCTGCTTTTCATCGTAGAGCGTATTGTCCTGCTCATTGTTCAGAAAGCCGGTTTCAATCAGAAGAGCCGGCATTTTCGTCCGCCGCAGAACAACAAGCCCTGGCCGTGCCTTGACACCGAGATTCCGGAATCCCAGCTCCGAGAGCGCGCCGTTAATGTTTTCTGCCATTGTCTGTTTGATGCCGGAGTTGTCATAGACAAGCGTTTCCACGCCGGTATACTGGTTCGGTTCCTCCGAAGAATTCCGGTGAAAAGAAATAAAAAAGTCGGCATCCGCCTGATTGGCCATCTGCGCCTTTTCAAACGGCGTCTGATAAACATCGGTTGTGCGGGTATAAATGACAGAGACACCCTGCTGGGAAAGAAGCTCGCCGACCGCGATGGCGAGGGAAAGATTGTCATCCTTTTCCCTGCGTCCCTCATAGACAGCGCCCGGATCACTTCCCCCGTGTCCGGCATCAATTACGATAGTATAGGGCATAAGATCAAAGCTCCTGAAAATACGGTTCTACTTACGATATGAAGAAAGGACGAAAAAGGTTATACTTTTTTTAGTTTTATTTCATTGTATCGTATACGGGCGGTGTGTTAGAATAGGAGATAACATTAGGAAAGTGTGTCAAAAAATCTGCGGAGGATACAAAAGACACACAGATGAGAGTGAGGATTTCATGAGAATTACAATATTCAGTCTGGGGGGACTGCTTGGGCAGTATGTGACCAACACGGCGCTTCTTCACGGCGCACAGGTGACCGCCTACGTGCCGGATGCAAAAGCGATCTGGCCGAGAAAAAATATGACCGTGATTGAGGGAAGCCTTCAGAACCGGGAACGCGTGCTGGAGGCACTGCTGGAAGCGGATGCAGTCATCAGCGTGCTGACTCCGATGCGTGTGAAACATGTAAAAGAAGAGGAGACACCGCTGGCTGACGGAAACGCAATGATTCTCTCGGCCATGAAGCAGCTTGGAAAAACGCGGTTTGTGACGGTAGGCCATGTCTGCATTCATGCGTTTGGAGACTGCGAGGACAAATACCAGAGAATGAGTACGAAATTCATGCAGATTTTCTGGCCAGGTGTCTATAAAGATATGCAGAAGATGGGACAGGTTCTGGCACGGAGCGATCTGAACTGGACACTGGTGCGGACGTGTCCGGGAAGAGACGGGAAAGTGAAAAAGGTAGGGCAGAACTGCAGTATTTCGCTGGACGGCAGCCAGTTCCGGCCTGGATACTCGAGAGAGGCCCTGGCGGAATTTCTGTACGA
>OCAA01001596.1_pt1 | contig 11004 bp, 5 predicted proteins | sample 1538241 | NCBI WGS metagenome assembly OCAA01 (sample SAMEA2580241, study PRJEB22360) | human gut metagenome | biome: human gut; feature: human-associated habitat; material: faeces | place: Denmark | collected 2008/2010
TATCCATTAATACCTTCATCCAGTATCCTCCGATCACCGAACGGGCTCTGAAGCCCACCCATTTTCCACTGTCTGTGTGGTGCCAGTCACTGATAGGTACACGAGATACTGTTTCATTGATATATTTATAGACAGGATCAGAGAATTTCTGGAAGGTTTCCTTATCTGATGACATAGCTGCCGTCCACATGATCCAGTCGGATTTTGTGTATTCTTTACGAGAATCCAAAGGGAGTCCATAAGGATTCTGTTTTGTTAGATAATAATTGAGCTCTTTTCCAATTACATTATTAGGAAATAAATTCAGGTTCCACAATTTGTCCCAAACCATATTATACTTCTGGCTCCAGGTATTCTTACGGTCGAAAGCCAAGCGATAGTGGTCGCCCTCATTCGCCATTTCTTCCCATTTCACTGCCATTTTCTTAGCTATAACAGCATATTTTTCAGCTACATCATTCAATCCGAGCATCCGAGCCATTTCACTGTATCCGGCCACTCCCATGATCGCTTTCACGGAAAGATTGGCATTATGAGCCCAATGTCCGGCGAAGTCATCCGTGCAAAGTTGGTTTTCCGGGTCCTGTCCATACTAATAAACACTACTGTATCTATTTGATTATCTGGATATTATAAATTAGCGTATTGTTACTGTGTTGTGCTTTACATCTTTTTCAAGTAAAATTAAAGTGATTTTTCTCTCAATAAAGTCACTTATTTTCATTATTTTATTATTCTATTTTCTTTCGGATGAACTCTAAAAATGGCGAAAACATCAATAATTAAGTATTGCAAAATTGGCTGTTCTTAATTTATTTCATATTTTTGCAACGACGGTTGACTCAACAGCCGTTGAGAAAAACTTATTGATTATGAAGTTTTATAATAGAGAGAAAGAAATTGCAGAATTGAAGCGTGTACAAGAGCTTGCATTTGGTCAAAATTCCAGAATGATTGTGGTAACAGGCCGTAGGCGTATTGGAAAAACCAGTCTTATAAAACAAGCTCTGAAGGGAACACCTACTGTATATTTTTTCATTGGAAGAAAAGCAGAGAGTATATTAGTCGCAGATTTTATAAAAATAGTACGCGAGACATTATCTATTTTTATTCCGGATGGCATATCCAACTTTACTACTTTGATACAATATCTTTTCGAAATAGGAAAAACACGCTCTTTTAATATTGTCATTGATGAATTTCAGGAGTTTTATAATATCAGACCCGATGTTTTTAGTGATATGCAAAATCTTTGGGATGAATATCGGCAAGAAACTAAAATAAATCTTGTAATTAGCGGCTCTGTATATTCATTGATGCAAAAGATATTCACGGATCATGGAGAACCATTATTCGGACGTGCTGACAATATTTTATGTCTTCGGTCCTTCAATACAAAAGTGCTAAAACAAATTATGGAGGATTTTGCGCCCGGATATAGTAATGATGACCTATTAGCTTTGTATACACTGACTGGAGGAATCCCTAAATATGTAGAGTTATTCTGTGACAATCAAGCACTTTCTGTTGATCGGATATATGACTTCGTTTTTTCAGAAAATTCCTTGTTTATAGATGAAGGACGTAATTTGTTGATTACTGAATTTGGAAAAAATTATGGCATTTACTTTTCCATCTTATTAGAAATAGCAAATGGGCATTATACACAAGGGGAAATAGAGTCAGTACTAGGGGGGATATCTATCGGAGGTCATTTAAGTAAATTAGAAAATGTGTATAATTTGATAACTCGCGAACGGCCTATTTTTGCGAAACCAGGTACTAAGAAAAATGTACGATATATTATTGGAGATAATTTTTTAAATTTCTGGTTTAAATACATCGAACGGAATCGTTCATATATTGAACTACAGAATTTTGGAGACCTGCGTCAACTAGCAAAGGCTGATTATCAGACTTATTCAGGCAGAGTGTTAGAAAACTATTTTAAACAGAAATTAGCAGAAGAAGGTGGGTTTAAAGAAATTGGTTCCTGGTGGGAAACTAAAAGTTCTACAAACAAAGAACGATTAAACTCTTATGAAATTGATATTGTCGCTCTTAAATCAAGTGGAAAAAAAGCCCTTATAGCAGAAGTTAAACGGATGCCAGAGAATAATTATGTTCATTCAACGTTCATGGAAAAAGTGGAACATTTAAGGCACAAAGAGATGGCAAAATACGATATTGAAACACGAGTCTTAGGATTAGAAGACATGTAACTTTATGTAAATAAGATGACGCGATTATCCCTAAAAATCCCCAGTTACAGCAATTCAATTAGCTTGGATCCCAATACTCGTTCTATCGTCACTGTTTCTACTTTTTTGTTATTTGTAAATTTAATCTTAAAGAATGAATTAATAAGAGATACTCATTCTTCTTAACTTAAAGCCTTTTATTTATATCAAATTCTTTATTATCATATCCGCAGCATACTGTAAACAATTTAAACAGCCTGTCATTGAACTCGATTTAGACAATGACAGGCTACTTAATTATTTATCTTATATTGAATATTAAATTATTGTCGTGGTTCAATCACGTAAGTCGTTTACTGAATCACGCCTAACTTATTCTCTTATTTTATGGTATTTATCTGCTAATCCATAAAATATAATTAGATTTCAGACTAGTTCTTAATTTTTCATTATTTACCATTCAATCTGCTGATCTTCGTCTGGAATCTGAGTATTGAGATTTCGTTCCAGTAGCATTGTTCCTTTAACTTTATAAAGAACTTCTTGATTTCGAGAAGTTACATCTTTAAAATCATATTCAATAGTAAATGAAACATAGCGATGTTTTAGATAAGGTCGTGTAGCATCCATAGTTTCCGTTACGCTGTAAGCAGGAGTACCGTATAGCTTAAATCCTATCTTTTCTTCGTCATCTGCCCACATACTCAATGATTTGTCTTCATTGAAGCGTATATATATTTTATAAAGTTCCCGTTCATCTCTTGATAAATCTTCGCTCATTAAACCGGCATAAAAGAAAATAGTATTATTATCTACCACATATGCTGTACGATTATTGGTTACCATCGGTTTATTATCAGTACTTCCATTTGAATTTCGGATATACACTTCCATTGTACTTGTACTATATGAACCGGAATAATCGTTAAAAGGAATTACACGCAACAATGCTTTTGCATAGTTTTTACGTGGATGGCCTTGATAATTATAAGAAGCATCATCAACGATAGTGAGAGGCAACACCCATTTATCTGTCATATTGATTCCTCTCAAATCAAAATCAATATTCAGCTGTTCCACACATGTCCCTGCAGGAATATGAACTATTTCCGGGAATTCATATTTATCTTCCTCCAATAGCGTATACCATAAATCTGTACGCCCGCTGAAACGTTCCCTATTTAATATTTCCAAGGTATCCTCATATAATGCTACATGAACATCTATATCTTGCTCGTTCGTAGTTGATCCACTGACTATAACCGGTAACTGATAACGTACCTTTCCATCAGGGTTGTATCTCACATATATTGGAGTTACCCCATTATCTTTATCTTTTATAGGTGCTTTAAAGGAAATATATTGCCGATACTGCTCATCTTTCCACTCATCATTACAAGAAGTGAACAAGAGCAACATACATAATGCAAACCAACAATTATATATAATTTTCATACTTATATCATTTTAAAATTAATCATTGTATGTCCAACCCGGATTTTGTGTCAACAGCTTATTGCGTTTCAACTCCTCATGACTGATAGGCCAGAAATATAATTTGCGAGAAAAAGCAGTTGGAAGTTCATTGACTACAATTGGTGAATGAAACGCTGCTCTATTTTCTTCAGTCATAAGAGCATCACAACCATATATTTCCATTGACTCTTCAATCGGAGCGTCTTTCCATCTGCGGAGATCAAAATAACGATGTCCTTCTCCCATAAGCTCTATCTGTCGTTCATGCTTCAATTTCTTACGGAATACACTCCGGTCTTGATACTCTGGCAATGTATAATCGGGAACCCCTGCACGGCAACGCACAGGACGAATACCTTTTTTCATTTCATTTATGTCACGTTTGACAGAATAACTGGCAGAGCCATCCCACGATGAAATATCGTATGAGGAACCTTCTTCCAACTCATTCAAGGCTTCGGCATAAATCAATAAGATTTCAGCAAAACGAATAGCAGGTTCTGTTTTTAGTTTGACATAATCCTTGTTGCCTTTTGCCGCAGAGGTATCGTCCGGATGAACAAATTTCATGATTCCAATACCAGTACGAAGCCAAAAATTAGAGTTAGTATATCCATTACCATTACCACGATAATAAAATACCTGTTGCTCTACGGGTTTAGGATCTTTAAGCGTTGAATTATTCAATAGAGGCCATACGCAACCATTAAAAGCAACTGAAGCATAGAAGCGTGGTTCACGCCATGCATACTCTTTCCATACTCCTTTCTTTAAATAAGGATATGTTCCTGCCTTCCCTTCCTTTTCAGACACAAAACGGTTCTTAACTTGGCAAGTGTCCAAAAATGTCTGTCTATTAAATTCAGAGCCATTATACATATAGTAAGCATCACACATCTTTTGTGTCATACCATGTGTATTCCAGCCATTTGCACTGGTAGGCAATTGATGTAATACCATATCTGCAAGATTGCGGTCACCCTGATTTTGTCCACGACTAAAAATAAGTTCAGGATTATCAAACATAGACAGGGTTCCATTAAAAACTTGTCGATAGGATTCAAAGGGGTCAATATCCCGATATCCATTTGGCCAATCAGCATTTTCAAAATCATTATCAGAATAAGGAGGAAGTGTTTTCGGATAACCTGCAGCGGCTTCATCTCTTTTCTTCACAGTGTGTAACACATAACGGTGTCCATAATTGCTTCCCGGGAGTTCCATAACGTCTCTTGCTGCTGCAGCGGCTCTAGCCCATTTGTATTCATTATATTCCTGTGCTAACAAACATCTTCCGTCATGATCTACCAAATCTGTAAATTTTTCAGTATCTTCAGGCCGAGGGTTATTAATAGGACTTGCTGCGTATAATAGAACTTTTGCGCGTGCAGCTAATGCGGCTCCTCTAGTAGGACGGGAGGTATGATTCGCTCCCCGGTCCAAAGGTAAGTCTTTGGCTGCCAAGCGCATTTCAGATTCGATATATTCTACACATTCATCATAGGAATTACGTTGACAAGCCAGATCATCATAGCTGGCTGTATAATCGAGCCCTTCCTCCGGCAATAAAGGAACAGGACCATATTTGCGGAGCAATAACCAATAATAGTAAGCACGTACAAAACGGGCTTGTGCTTTCAGGTCAGCTCTTTCAGCTTCTGTAAACTCCATATTCATGTCGATATTCTGAATGAAAATGGACGCTTGGCGAATACCTTTATAACTAGCTCCCCATGATTGCCGGGCTTCTTCACTATAAGTCCCGGTTTTAAAGGTATTATAAATATCACGGTCACCAAAATAAATATCATCGGCAAAACACCACAGTATATTATCTTTGGTTCCAACATCCATATTCTCTCCTCTAAGGTAAGAATAGGCATGAGCTAACCATTCTTCCGAGTATTTTTCATTAGTAAATACATCTTCCAGTGTCATACGGTCTTTAAAATTTTTATCCGAATCCAGCTGGTCTACACACGAAACAGTGATTGTCCCTAACAGGGCACCTATACAAAACTTATATATCTTTTTCATTTTACACATATTGATTAGATATTAACGGTCAATCCTAAAGTCATTACCCTAGACAGTGGGTATTCCGCCCCTGTGGAACTTCCTAATTCCGGATCCCATTCTTTAAATTTAGCGAATGTCAATAAGTTGGTGCCAATAAAGAATACACGTATATTATTGAACTTAATCTTATTTACAATTGATTTAGGCAATGTATACCCTACTTCTAAAGTCTTCAAACGTAAATATGAACCATTTTTTAGCCAGAAAGTGGACTTTTGTTGATTATTATCATTTCCACCATAGCTAAGGCGTGGATAAGAAGCATTCGGATCTTCATTAGCAGGAATTCCAAGTTTAGCTGCTGTGTCTGCATCAACCCAACGATTAGCTACTAAATTTCCCAAAACATTTCCCCACTGACTATCCTTGAAGGCAAATACCGTAGAACCATTAATGAAGAATGAAGACTTTCCTGCTCCTTGAAAATGGACATTGAAATCAAATCCTTTCCATTGTGCAGAGATACCAAATCCGTAAATCAGATTCGGTTTGGTAGTCGCACCGATAGCTACTTTGTCACCATCATTGATTACACCATCTCCATTAACGTCTTTATATTTAATATCACCCGGTTGTACTTTTCCCCATGCTGTCTGTTGAGGACTGTTACGAATATCATCATAATCTTTAAAAAGACCTAATGCAATCAAACCTTTAGCTTGGTTTACACGGTAACCCGCTTCTGTCTGGTAAGGATAAACAGTATTTTCTTCATCCTTCTCCAATATCTCATTCTTACTATAAGTAAAATTACCACGAACCGTGAAGTTCACTCTGTTTATTTTCTGTTTATAGGCAAAATGGCCATCAAAACCTTGCGAACGTACACTACCCACATTTGCTTTAGGATTACTTCTCACAATTCCTACTATGCCAGGTAGATATTTACGTTCCATATAAATACCATCGCGTTGTTCATGAAAATAGTCTACAGTAGCTGTAAACTTATCATTAAACAAAGAAAGGTCTACACCTATATCGTGCTTTGTTGCAATTTCCCAAGTAACGTTTTCAGAAGCTAATTGAGAATATGTCATACCATCATAAGAATTGCCATAACCATAATCACCCCAATTCCAACCAGGAAAGTTTACGTCCTTATTATTTTCTTTATATGACTTAGCAATTGTATATAGATAAGGAAAACGTTCACCCAATTTATCATTACCTACTTTACCATAAGAGTAACGCAGCTTGAACATATTCATCCATTCCAGATGTTTCTTAATGAATTTCTCTTCTGCAATGTTCCAGGCCAGAGAAAAAGCGGGGAAGAATCCGAATCGATGTCCATCGGCAAAATTTTCAGATCCGTTATAACCGAAGTTAAAATCTATGAAGTAACGATAATTCCAGTTATAACTAGCACGTCCTGCCAAGCCCATATGACGTTTGGCAATGCCATTCTTTATATCTGTACCAATATCTACTGTGGTTCGATAAGCATCTTGGCTATATTTTAAAGTACCACCTACGTGATGTGCTTTGAATGCACGATTGTAGTGTAAAATTGCTTCTAAGAATTCAGTCCGGTTACCTGTTGAAATAGAGCTTTGAGTCATTTTTTCTTCGGTTCGCTGTTCTTTAAAAGTAATTTCCCCATCAGTATTTCGAAAACGTTCTGCGCGCCATGTTTGAGGCATTTTTTTACGGCTAATTTCATTTGTGTTGTTAGTGTCGAAACCAAAACGACCTTCAAAACGCAATCCTTTAGTAATAAAATCCAGCTTCTGTTCTAAAGAAATATTAGTCTGAACCTTATTTTCCCAGATTTCAAAATATCCAGTTTGTGTTGCCAATACCCATGGATTGGAACGATCATCTTCTTTCCCAAATGCTGGTACATAACCATTGGAATACATTACTGGAATACTAATCGGACTTTGATTTATTAACGATGCCCATACATTTCCACCTTGTCCAGGGGCATTACGTTTCTTTAAAGAACCGGAAACACCGACTTTCACAAGAGTTGTTTTTGTGATGTCAATATCGGTATTCAAACGATAATTCCATCGTTGACTACCGGGATTGGTATTATAATCTTTACGAACTGCTTCATCTGTCTTATACATACCTTCTTCACTAATATAGCTAAGCGAAACAAAATAACGTGCTGTACTACCACCGCCGTTCATATTCACATTAGCACGATAAGTCATTGCTCCATCTTTCAATAATACATCTTTCCAATCTACATTTGGATAAAGATCAGGATCAAGTCCTAAACGTAGAATTTCCAATTCGTCATTCTGATAGATCGGTTCTTGATTACGAGTAATACGTGCTTCATTCATCATTCTAGCATGAGTGTACCCATCTACAAATTCCGGTGTGATAGTCCGTGTGTTATAAGATGTTTCCACTTTAGCACTGATATTGATTTTACCAGCTTTACCATGTTTTGTTGTAATCAATACTACACCATTAGCACCACGAGGACCGTAAATTGCTGTAGTAGAAGCATCCTTTAAAACAGTAAACGATTCAACATCCTCAATATTAATTTCATCGAGACTACGCTCAAATCCATCTACTAACACTAAAGCCGAGTTATCAGCTCCGAAAGTAGAAATACCACGAATCCAGAATTCCGAAGTATTTTTTCCAGGCTGACCGGATGTCTGCATAGCTAGAACCCCTGCCACATTACCAGCCAAAGCATTTGAAAGATTTGCTGTCGGATTTGCTTTCAGATCATTTACATTAACGGTAGTCACCGCTCCAGTCACAGTTAACTTCTTTTGTGCACCGGTTCCTGTAATAACGACTTCATCAAGCTCACTTGCTTCAGATTCCTTCATAATTACATTGACTACCTGCTGCCTTTTCACTAATACTTCCTGTTTATCAAAACCTATGTACGAGAATACTAGTCTTGAAAACTCTTCAATACTAATTTTATAACGTCCGTTAATATCCGTAATTGCTCCTAAGCCAGCCTGATCTTTTACTGTTACATTGACACCGACCAGTGGCTCTTTATTCGTATCCGTCACTACTCCCGTTACTTCAATTTTTTTCTGCGCAAAAGTGGCAACAGAAACCAGTAACAAACAAATGGTGATAAAATTCTTTATTTTCATGTGTTTTTTCTTTTATTCGGTTATTGTTCTCCCTCTTCCGGTTGACTCTCTTCCGGATGTTCTTCTGTCGCTTCAGGAATCTTTTCTAATGCTATCTTCCGGATACGATGATTGTTCACATCACCCACATAAAAAGTTTCTGTATCTTCATCATAAGCTAAAGCATAAGGATAATTAAAACGTGCTTCATCACGTAAATGGCCATCCACATATCCATTAGCATGTACATTCATTCCTGTGCTTCCTCTTCCGGCAAAAGTAGAGACTACTCCATCCGGAGTCAATTTACGTATACAGTGATTATTACGATCCGTAAAATAGAAGTCATAACAATCCTCTTTATTCGCATCCTCATACTCTTTGTTAAATACGAAGACTCCCTGTCCGGGTTTATTCAAGCGTGCTTTTGTTCCTGCCAAATCTTTATAATCCGCTTGTCCGGGTTGTCCACAAACGATATACGGAGTTGTAAGCCGCTTGTTAACTCTGTCATAATTTGAACGGAGAATATAGTGCTGATTCTGTACCATCATATAAACATAATCACCAGATGGATGAACGATAAAGTTAAATTCCCAGTTGGCATCCTGAATCGTAAACAGTTCTTCTGCATGAGCTTTATTATCATTTGCCCCCCATTGGTAAAAATCATATCTGAGCACAGCCCCTGAACCAAAGAAATTATAGTATAATTCACCATTTTCTGGGTGTATCATTGAGTTCTGACACCCTCTACTTGTGGTCAGACGTTTTACTACAGGATTCTGGAAATCTGTAACATCAACCATATCATTATCTTGGTTACGGATTAACATTATATTACTTGCGGCATTATCAGCTCCTTTTGAGCATGCTATAATCATAGTATCTTTACTTAAAGTCCATGACATGCTACGCAAGCGGTCGGCTCCTTCCGAACTACCGGTTATTCCAGTGTATATTCTTTCATTTTTCAAATCCAATATACGCATCGGCTTACCATTACCATTATTTTCTGCATCCTGAGTTAAATACAGGATATCGTGGTTTTTCGGGTCAAATTCGAACCATGCAGGAAAATCTATTTTACCACAGTCACTAAAAGGACCTTCCTTTATAATTTCTCCATTACCCTTCTCATCTACATATCCACATAAAGTTGATACGACCTTTTGTGGAACATATTTATATTTTGATGATACTATAACATCCTGTTCACCGACTTTTACTTCAATAGTTCCTTCGTAACATTGCTGCGGGGTAATACAGTACAAACTATTACCTTTCGCATTAATTACTTTTGCTTCTTTCCCGCCTATTTTCACAAAGACAATAGAGGAATCAGTACCGAAATTACTACCGTAAATAATCATTCGAGTGTTTGCTCCTCCTGCTTTGGGAGCAAAATCCGTCACAGTCACCGGTTGGCTGGGATCATAAGGTTCCGCAGACGCATCTTTATCATCTTTACAGCTACTGAAGCAAATCGTAAAGAGTAATAATAGAGTCATCCATTGAAATCCAATGATCTCATGTCTCATAGTTTTACATTTCATAATACACTAGATTTAAATTATTGATTATTCTGAACTTTATCCATTAATACTTTCATCCAGTATCCTCCGATTACTGAACGTGCTCTGAATCCTACCCATTTACCGCTGTCTGTATGGTGCCAGTCACTGATAGGTACACGTGATACTGTTTCATTGATATATTTATAGACAGGATCAGAGAATTTCTGGAAGGTTTCCTTATCTGATGACATAGCTGCCGTCCACATGATCCAGTCGGATTTTGTGTATTCTTTACGGGAATCCAGTGGCAATCCATAAGGATTCTGCTTTGTCAGATAATAATTGATTTCTTTTCCGATTACATTGTTAGGGAACAGGTTCAAATTCCACAACTTATCCCAAACCATATTGTATTTTTGGCTCCAAGTATCTTTACGGTCAAAAGCCAGGCGATAATGATTACCTTCATTTGCCATTTCTTCCCATTTCACCGCCATTTTCTTGGCTATAGCCGCATATTTGTTTGCTACATCATTCAATCCGAGCATACGAGCCATCTCGCTGTACCCAGCTACTCCCATGATAGCTTTTACAGAAAGATTGGCATTGTGGGCCCAATGGCCCGCAAAATCATCTGTACAAAGTTGATTCTCTGGGTCCTGTCCA
>OCAA01001605.1_pt1 | contig 10916 bp, 8 predicted proteins | sample 1538241 | NCBI WGS metagenome assembly OCAA01 (sample SAMEA2580241, study PRJEB22360) | human gut metagenome | biome: human gut; feature: human-associated habitat; material: faeces | place: Denmark | collected 2008/2010
ATGTCGTCACGAATCTTCTTGAGCGTGCCCTGCTCGACGGTGACGATCAGCCACTGCCACAGCCAGGACGCCACGATGCCGGCCACATACAGGCCCGCCATCAGGCTGATGGCCCGCAGCAGCGGGGCCCAGTCGGAGTTCGACTCCCCCACCATCGGCAGGATGTACGTGTCGATGAGCGACTGGAGGAACAGCGCGGAACCGGCCTGCGCGGCGGCACCGACCAAGATGCACACCACGATGGCGATGACACGCCACTTGTACTGGAAGATGTAGCTGAAGATGCGCTTGATGGTGCCAGGCTCGGCTTTGCCCATGGCGGGCTTGCGGTTCTTGAAACTCTGGTCGCTGCTCATCGTGCTTCTCCTTCCTTGGTATCGGCTGCATTGGCATCAGCTGCGCTGGTATCGGCCGTGGGCATGGTCACTGTCACCGTCACGGTTTCGGACGGCTCAGCGGTAGATGACTCAGCAGCCTGTTCGGCAGCGGCCAGTTCTTCGGGCTGGGCCTGGTTCTTGGTCTGGGATTCGTAGATGGAACGGTATTCATCGCAGGTGGCGAGCAGTTCGTCGTGTGTGCCGGACGCCATGATGCGGCCGGAATCCATCACCAGAATCATGTCGGATTCCTGCACGGAGGCCACGCGCTGGGCGATGATGATCTTCGTGGTGTCCGGAATCTCGTTGTGGAACGCGGAACGGATCAGCTTGTCCGTCTTGGTATCGACGGCGCTGGTCGAATCGTCGAGAATCAGAATCTTCGGCTTCTTCAGCAGCGCACGGGCGATGCACAGGCGCTGGCGCTGTCCGCCGGACACATTGGTACCGCCCTGCTCGATGTACGTGTCGTACTTATCGGGGAATTCCTGAACGAATCCATCGGCCTGCGCGAGCTGCGCAGCATGGCGAATCTCTTCATCGGTGGCGTTCGGGTTGCCCCACCTGAGGTTTTCGGCAATAGTGCCGGAGAACAGCACGTTCTTCTGCAACACCATGGCCACCTGATCGCGCAGCGCCTCGAGATCGTAGTCGCGTACATCCACGCCGCCGACCTTCAGCGAACCGGAGCTCACGTCGTACAGTCGCGGCACGAGCTGTACCAGAGACGACTTTGCCGAACCAGTACCGCCGACGATGCCGACGGTCATGCCGGAGCGGATCTTCAGGTTGATGTCGTCAAGCACGGGCTTTTCGGAACTGTCGGAGTAGCGGAAGGTGACGTGGTCGAATTCGATGGAGCCGTCGGCCATGTCAGTCACCGGCTGTGCCGGGTTCTGCACCGTGCTTTCCTCCTGCAGCACCTGGCAGATACGCTCGGCAGAAGCCTGAGAAATAATCACCATGACGAAGATCATGGACAGCATCATCATGGCCATAAGGATCTGCATGGCGTAGGTGACCAGTGCGGTCAGGTCGCCGGTGGTCAGGCCCACGGCGGGGTTGTTGCCGGAGGCGACGATCTGCTGTGCTCCCATCCATGCGATGAGGATCATCGAACCGTAGATGCAGATCATCATCAGCGGGCTGTTGAAGCTCATGATGCGTTCGGCCTTGGTGAAGTCCTTGAAGATGCGCTGGGAGATGCGGCCGAACTTGGAGACCTCGAAGGATTCGCGGTTATAGGACTTGACCACGCGGATGCCCTGCAGGTTCTCGTCGACCACGTTGTTCAACGCATCGTAGGTGTGAAACACGCGCTCGAACACCGGATGCACGAGCACGGCCAGACCGCACAGGCCGATGGCCAGAATCGGGATGCAGGCCAGGAACACCATGGAAATCGACGGGGAGATACGGAACGAGAACAGCCAGGATACGACCACCATAATCGGGGCACGCACGCCCAGACGAATGATCATCATGTAGGCGTTCTGCAGGTTCGTCACGTCGGTGGTCAGTCGGGTCACGATCGAACCGGTGGAGAACCGGTCAATATTGGTGAAGCTGAAGCCCTGCACCTTCTCGAACTGGTCCTTGCGCAGGTTCTTGGCGAAGCCCGCGCCGGCCACGGCCGCGTACTTTCCGGACAGGAAGCCGGCACCCAGCGAAACCATCGCGCACACCAGCAGAATCACGCCGAACTTGACGGTGGCCGGCATGCTGCCACCGGTGATACCCTCATCGATCAGCGAAGCCATGATGGTCGGAATCAGGATTTCCAGAATACCTTCGACCGTCACGAACACCGGAGCCAGGATGCTGGCTTTCTTGTATTCACGAATCGAATGGCCCAGCGTGCGCAGTACATGTTTGGGCTTGTCCGGTTCGACGGCTTTGCGCGCCTGCGCGATTGCCTCTGCGGTATCACTCATTCGTTCTCCTCCTTCGTGTTAGCAACCTCCGCTCCGTCTTGATCGGGAGCCATCACCACAGGTGACTGAGGGAGTGTTTGATGTTCAAATTCATGTTGTGCGCGGTCGATGTTCGCGCGCATGCGACTGACGTAGTCACGTAGGGCTGCTTTCTCGCTTTCGGAAAAGCCATCAACCAACAGACGTTCGACGCGTTCGCCGTTCGCTTTGAGATCGGCGACGATGGCGTCCGCCTTATCGGTCAGGACGATACGCTTGCAACGGGCATCATGCGCCACCGATTCGCGGGCAATAAGCCCTTTCTTTTCCATAAGCGCCAGCACGCGCGAAGCGGTGGAGCGGGTGATACAGAACTTCTGTTCGATGGTGTGCTGGTAGATTTCACGATTCCGGTTACGAGCCAGGAACATGATGATATGCGCGTTGCCGCCAGTGGTCTCCTTAGCGGAAAGCGGCATGCTCTCACCGAGATAGCGGTCGACGGCTTTGGTCACCGCTCGCATCTCAATGCTGAGAATATGCTGATCCATTGTCCTCCGTACCATGCGAGGCCATGCGCGTATGCGCCCTCACCCCACATTGTTGCATACGCAACAATTCATGATAAAGAGACCCATATACAACAGTTGCATATACAACAATCGGTGTGTTGCCTAGACAACGAATCCCACATATGCCCTATACACAAACTGGCTCCCTTCTCTGAATCTCAGAAAAGGGAGCTGGCAGTTTGCGTAGTATTACTTGCTCAGCTTGGCGTACTCGTCAACCATGAACTGGGCGATCTTCTTGCCTCCTTCGCCCAGCAGGGTGGGCAGCGAATTGATCGGCATGGAGTTGAGGAACATGCGCATCATCGCATTATCCGGCAGCTTCGTCAGCTCGCCGGCCTCGCCGGCGGCGGCCACGGCGGCCACGATCTTGGCGCCGAACGGATCGGCCTCCCACTCGCCGTAGGTGGACCATTCGGTGAGCGGCTGGGTCTTGCCATCGCCATCGAGGGCCACGGCAACGGTGTCGGCAATGTCGCGGGAGCTCACGCCCACTTCGATGGCATATTCGCCAGACTCCACATGCCAGTCGTTATACTTTTCGGACCAGTAGGCGAACGCGCGCTCATCAAGGTCGATGGTCACGGTCTTGGACTCACCGGACTTGAGGAACACCTTGGTGAAGCCCTTGAGCTCGTGCTTCGGGCGAGCCACGTCGGCCTTGCCCGGCACAACGTACACCTGCACGGTTTCGGCGGCGTCCACATCGGAGGTGTTGGTCACGGTGGCGGTCACGGTGGCGGTGTTCGCGCCGGTCTTGGCGGCGGTGACGTCGGCGATCTCGAACGTGGCGTAGCTCAGGCCGTAGCCGAACGGATAGTCCACAGCCTTGCCGTAGGTGTCGTAGTAGCGGTAACCGACGAATACGCCCTCGCCGTAGTCGACGTGGCCCTCCTCGCCCGGCCAGTTCGTCATGCTCGGGTCATCGTTGATGTCCAGCGGAATGGACTGGGCGAGCTTGCCGGACGGGCTGACCTGGCCGAAAATCACGTCGGCAAGCGCCGGGCCACCGGACTGGCCGAGCAGCCAGGATTCGAGGATGCCCTTGGCGTTCTTGGCCCACGGGGCCACGGAGACCACGGAACCGTTGGACAGTACGACCACGACGTTCTGGTTCGCGGCGGCGACCTGTTCGAGCAGGGCGATCTGCTTGGCGGGCATGTCGAGGGTGTCGCGGTCGAAGCCCTCGGATTCCGCGGCTTCCGGCAGGCCCAGGAACATGAGGACAACGTCGGCGTTCTTGGCGGTTTCCACGGCTTCGGATTCGAGGGCCGGGTCGGCCGGTTCCAGATCGAGCGTGAAGCCGGGGGCGAAGTCGGCCTTGATGCCGCGCTCGGCGAGCGTGTCGAGGAAGCTAGTCATCTTGGTGGGGGTGATGTGGGAGGAGCCGCCGCCCTGGTAGCGCGGGGTGCGGGCGAATTCGCCGATAACGGCGATCTTCTGGGGCATGGCGGACGGATTGGCGACTGGACCGGCGTTCAGCGGCAGAATCGCATCATCGTTCTTGAGCATCACAATGGATTCAATAGCGGCCTGATGGGCGACTTCATCGTGGGCGTCCACATCGAAACGGTAATTGTCGACGCTCATTGCAGCGCGGGTCTTGTTTACCAAGTCAATCATGCCCTGAGCCATACGATCGAGCTGGGCGGGGGTGATTCGGCCGTCGCGGACGGCGTAGACAATCTGGTCGTCGGTGTAGCTCGGCGGCATTTCCAGATTCAGGCCTGCATTCAGGGAGGCCCCACGGTCATGATCGGCGCCCCAGTCGGACATGACGATGCCCTCGAAGCCCCATTCGTCGCGCAGCACGTCGGTCAGCAGCCAATGGTTTTGTGCGGAATGCACGCCGTTGATGCGGTTGTAGGAGCACATGATGGTCCACGGCTGGGCCTTCTTGACGATGTGTTCGAAGGCCGGGAAGTAGATCTCACGCAGGGCGCGCGGGCTGATGCGGGCATCGACGCGCAGACGGTCGCTTTCCTGATTGTTGGCGGCGAAGTGCTTGAGCGACGTGCCCACGCCCTTGGACTGCACGCCTTCAACAATGCCGATGGCCTCATGACCGGCCAAGTACGGGTCTTCGGACCAGTATTCGAAGCAGCGACCGCCGAGCGGGTTGCGCTTGATATTGACGCCGGGGCCAAGAATCACAGCCACCTTTTCTTGAATGCACTCCTCAGCCATCGCCTCACCAACCTTGTGAATGAGCTCAGGATTCCAAGAGCTGGACAAGCCGGCGGCCGGCGGGAAGCAGGTGGCGGGCACGGAGTCGTCAAGGTCGGTCTCACCGGCGCTGGAGGCCAGGGACTTCCTCAGACCGTGAGGACCGTCAGTGATCATGTAGCCTGGGATGCCTTTGGACTCCACGCCCTGCAGATGCCAGGCGTCGCCGCCGGAGGTGAGGGATGCCTTCTCTTCCAGGGTCAGATCCTTGACGGACGGGTAGGTGGACTCGCTCATGTTGCCCCTTTCCTTAGGTTGTGCGGTTGTTGTTGCGTTGTTTCGTTGTCGTGTTGTGTTCGTCGTTGTGTGTCGTTTCCGGCCCAGTAGGGTTGCTGTTGGTTTGGAACGTTGGCTGAGGTTCCTCCACGAACCTCAGTCGTCGTTTTTTCTCGACCAACCGGTTGGTAGGTAGATTATCAAAATCTCCGACACAACACGCCGAAATCATTTGGAACCACTACTAACCGACCGTAAGGTTGCCTGTATGAACGCCCCCTCCCCCACCGATACCGATCGCCGCACCGCGATTCTCGACGCCGCCGTCGAATCGTTCGGCAAGCTTGGCTATTACGGCACGTCGTTGCAACGCATCGCCACCGAAGTGGGGCTCACCAAGGCCGGCGTGCTGCATTACGTGGGCAGCAAGGAGGGACTGCTCAAGCTGGCGCTGACCGAGGAATACGACCGGGTCACCGAGTCGATCAATGCCGCGATGGTCGCCCAGGAGCGCCCGCTCATCGCGGACATGTGGCGTCAGGTGGTGGCGGTGAACAACAAGCGGCCCGCGCTGGTGCACATGTTCTCCACGCTGAGCACCGAGGCACTTGACCCGGCCCATCCCGCGCACGATTACTTCGCCGACCGCGAGCGCCGCACGGTCACCATGGCGCTCAATATCAACTGGGCCGTGCCGGAAGGCGTCAATGTCGAGCATGTGCTGCAGGCCGGGTTCTCGATGATGGACGGCCTTCAGCTGCGCTGGCTGCGCACCCCCGGCCAAAATCTCAATACCATGTGGGCCGACTGCGAGGACGTGCTGATGCCCCTGCCCCTGTGGGACGGGTATCGCTGAGCACTTTGGCTGCAGTTGCGGCTGTGATCCCGCATAACGCTTCTCACCACGCAGAGTGGGGGTGTTCCACACTGATAGAACACCCCCACTGTTGGTTCGGCCGCACGAACGGCGATCAGATATAGCGCTTGCAGTAGTCGGCGATATCGCAAATCACCTGATGTGCCTCGCCCGCTTCGGGATCGCCGGCCTGGACGATGTTGAACACATGGCCCAGCACCCGCTCGCGACCCTTGGGCCATACGCTCATCGCATGGTCCTTATGCCGGGCGTGCAGAATGCGTGCCAGTTCGTAGGTGTTGTCGGCGATGAAATCCTCCACGCTGGTGATCATGTAGATCGGCGGCACATCGCCGTCCACGATGAGCTTGTCCAGATCGAGATAGGGGTTGACCTTGATGTGGTCGGCGGGCGTCTGCAGGTAGCCCTCCATGTAATAGCTCAGCGCATTGGCGTGCACGCCGCCCTGCAAACGGAACATGCCGGAGGTCACCACCAGGGCGTGCACCTCGATGCCGGACTGCCACAGGCCCAAGGCGCCGGCCAGCTGCGTCGAACCGTTGGCCGCGCAGAGGTACAGGGCCAAGGCGCCGCCGGCCGAATCGCCGGTCACGCAGACGCGCTCGGCGTCCAGGCCGTATTCGGCGCCATGGTCGCGAATCCAATCGAGCACGGCCATCGCATCGGCCAGCTGGGCGGGGAAACTCACCGAGGGCACCAGCCGGTAGTTGGCGTTCACCACGGCGAACCCTTGGCGGGCGAGCAACATGTCACGGCATTCGTTGTTCTCCTTGTTGCCGTAATACAGGCCGCCGCCGTGGAAGTCCACGATGACGGGCAGAGCCGCGCCTTCCTCCGCATCCGCGAGAGTGTAGATGTCCAGCAGATGCGCGGCGTCGCCATCATGCACATAAGCGATGTCCTTCAATCGGCTCACATCGTCCGGCAGCAACTGGGAGGCGAGATGCGCCGCGTCCCCGGCGGTCATGGCCTTCACGTTGGCGGCGAACAGGTCGCGCGCTTCCTGACTGATCATTGTCGTTCCTTTCAATCGTTATCGAAACCGTATCTCAGCCACGCACCGGCAGCACGATGGCGGACGGCGTGGCGCCGCCCATGTGAATGGTCTGGTGGGCCACCTGCGTGCCGGTCTGTTCGCTCCACAGTCCAGCGTGGTTGGTGTGTACGGAGTATTGCGGGAAATCGGAAGACGAGATATCGCAGCGGATGCGCGACCCGGCGGGCACCATCCAGCAGATGCCCCACATGTCGATGCTCACGCGGCGGATTTCGCCCGGCTTGTACGGCGCGGCGTCCGGCGTATCCAGCCCGATCGTGGTGATGGAAGTTCGGTAGTTGCGCGCGGTGCCGTCCGGGTCCACGCACATGAGCTTGGCCGTGAAGGCGGTGTCCGGAGCGCTGGATGAGACGTACAGGTCCACACTAATCGCGCCTTGGATGTGCAGGTCATGGTCCAGCGGCTCGGATTCGAACGTGATGACGTCATCGCGCCACCCGGGTTCCGGCTGGATGCGTGCGCCAATCTCGTCCATCGTGGTGAGCAGGGCCTCGCCGCCTCGGGTCATGACCGGGTTGGCCGGATCATAGTCGTATTCGGCGGCGCTCGCGGCTTGCGGAGCTTCGGCCGTCAGTTCGCCGGACTTGAGATAGAGCCTGACTTCGTCGGCGCCTGCGGACGGCAGCGGCCAGGAGTCGGCGACATGCCAGGAATCGCTGCCGATCTCGTAGTACTCGACCTGCCGCATGGGGGTCTGCTTCCGCTTCAGGGTCAGGTCGAACCATTCGAGCGCGGCCGGCACTTCGGCGGCGTCGAGATGCTTCGGTTCCAGTCCTTCCAGCGGATTGAGGAAGTAGTGGTTCCAGCAGCCGATGCGCAGCCAGGAGTGTTCCTTGACCTGCTCGTTCAGCGCGGCGTACCCGGTTAGGGCGCTGCCGAGGTGGTGGTCGAACCAGCCCTCGTGGATGAACATCGGCACCTTGACCTTGGAGGGGATGGACTTGAGCAGTCCCCAGAATCCCTCACCCCAGTAGGCGTCGGCGCCCTTGGGGTGGCTGATCCAGTCACGATACCAGTCAAGGCGGCCGCCCCACATGTCCTCGTCCACGCTCATCTGCGGCAGGTGGAGGGCGGATTTCATGTAATCGGCGTCGACCGGATATCCGGCGTTCTGCATGGCCCAGGCGGTGAGCACGTCACAGCGGAAGGAGCCCTTTTGGTAGGCGGAGGCGAACCGGTCGGTGCCGTAGTGGTTGGCGCAGATGGAGGCCACCTTCGGCGTGGTGATGTCCGCCACGGTCCAGCAGGTCAGGGACAGGTACGAGGTGCCCCACAGGCCGATCACGTCGATCCAGTCCTGATGTTCGCACCAGGCGAGCAGGTCGGCACCGTCGTTGCGCTCGTTGACGTTCGGTTCCCACGTGCCGCCGGAGGTGTAGGTGCCGCGGCACCATTCGCACACCATCGCGTAGCCGCGCCGATTGAGATGTTCGCCGTGCAGCTTCCACAGCTCGACCTGCTGCGGGTAGGGGCAACGCACCACGATGGTCGGGTACGGGCCGGGAGTGGCCGGGCGGAAGATGTCGACCGTCAGCTCGACGCCGTCGCGGCAGGTGACCTTGGTTGTTTCGGGCTCGGCCGGCTCGTATTCCGGCTTGAATCGGGAGGATTCGTACTGGCTGGTGATGTTGTTGAGATATCGGGTCATGAAGTCGTCTGCGTCACTCATGAATACTCCTTATATATACGTTTGTCTGGAATCGGTTTTGCCCGGCCTCACTTGGCCTGCTTCGTGATTTCCTTGAACGGGCGCATACGGAATCCGATGACCATGCAGGCCGCGGCGACCACGTACAGGGCCATATTGCCGACCAGCGACGGCACATAGGAGCCGGTAGCGTCGAACACGGCGCCATGCGCGGTGACGGCGATGGCGGGGGCGGCCGCGCCAAACATGGAGACGATGGACAGGATCTCGCTGTAATCGCGCTGGCCGAAGGACTTGCGGATGACCCACGGCAGGGCGACGAGCACGACGCCTTGGCCGAGTCCGGCCATGAAGCCGGCGGCGATGGCCGGGGTGGGCGTGGTGGCGACGGCCATGAGACCCCAGCCGGCGAGGCCGATCGCGGAGTAGATGACGATGGTCAGTTCCGGCTTGAGATAGTCGAGGAGGATGCCGATGGTGGCCTTGCCAATCGCGGCGCCGAACATGATGCCGGAGACGACCAGTGCGCCCTGTTCCAGCGTCAGGCCATGGGCGATTTCATGGCTGGAGACGTGCTGGACCAGCGCGGCCACAATCTGCAGGAGCACGGAGACGAGCACCAGCAGCACGAACGTCGGGGTGCGGTAGGCCTTCTTGGATTCGATGCCGGGCAGCTCGCCGGCGGCCTGGGCGTCATCGGCGACGGCAGCGGAGACGCTATGGCCGTAGGCCTGCTCGCCCTTGGCTTCGTCGGGGCGGAACTTGAACACCAGCAGGGAGAACGGCAGGATGCAGATAACGAGGATCAGTGCGGTTAGGCGGTAGGAGGTCTGCCATCCGAGATTGGTGATGAACCAGGAGACGACGGGGTTGAAGATGGTGCCGCCGATGCCGGACAGGCCAAGGGCGATGCCCATCACCATGCCGAGCTTGCTTTCGAACCAGTTGGCGAGCAGCACGCTGGGGGCCAGGGAAATCGGGATGACGTAGAGAATGCCCATCAGCGCGAATGAGATGTAGAACTGCCAGACCGCGTTGAAGAAGGACTGGGCGAGGAACAGGGCGGCGACGCCCGCGATGCACACGCTGATCAGGATGCGTGAATCGAGCATCTTCATGACCTTGCCCGCGAACAGCATGGTCACGGCGCCGGCGATAGCCATGATCGACGAGGCCAATGCGATCTGCGTGCGCGAGACGTTCAGTGTCTCGCCGAGGACGGTGAAGTACAGGCCAGGCGTGTTGACGATCAGGCCGAATCCGACCAGGGACAATACGCAGCAGCCGATGAACACCAGCCAAGGGCGGCTGGACGACTTGGTTTGGGTGGACATTCGAACCTCCATGTTCGCTGTTGTTTCCTCCTGCGTGCGCCGGGTCGGTTCCATCATTGAATCTGACCGGCGAACCAAAGGTAAGCAAGTACTTACTTTTGTTATTAGGTAAGTTACTACTTACTTTCTAGCGTGTCAATGCGAGACACGCCGGGATGACGGCTATCATGGCTCATATCGCAGTTGGGCCGCCGGGCGCGGACCATCCAAAGCCGGACGAAAGGAGACATGCCATGGGAACGCGCGGAGAAGAACGCCTCAAGGCGATCACCGATGCCGCCACCGAAGTGGTGGCCGAGCGCGGCTATTACGGCATGACCATCCAGGAGGTCTCCGATCGCGTCGGCATCACGCAGGCCGGGCTGCTCAAATACGTCAAGAACAAGAACGGGCTGCTGATGCTGGTGCTGCGTCGATACGAAGATTCCAGCGAAGCCGGAGACTACATTCAGAGCAAACTTGCGCTTACGCCCGAACAGCGGGAGCTTTCTCCTCTGCTGATGCCCGAGTATTACCGGACCATCGCCGAGGACACCATGAAACGCCCGCAACTCACACAGCTGTATCTGGTGCTGCGTGCCGAAGCCATCGACCCCAATCACCCGGCGCACGAGTACTACGCCCAGCGTGGCGGACGGCTGCGCGCGCAGATCGGCAGCTATCCGTGGAAGGGGGCCGCCCGCACATGAAGTGCGG
>OCAA01001610.1_pt1 | contig 10882 bp, 8 predicted proteins | sample 1538241 | NCBI WGS metagenome assembly OCAA01 (sample SAMEA2580241, study PRJEB22360) | human gut metagenome | biome: human gut; feature: human-associated habitat; material: faeces | place: Denmark | collected 2008/2010
GGAGCTGCCGGTGGCGGTTTTGAAGGATTCGGACAAGGTATGTCTATGGACGATATTTTCTCTATGTTCGGCGATATATTCGGAGGACGTAGTGGAGGTTTCGGAGGATTCAGTGGTTTCGGTGGAGGCGGACGTGCCTCTCAACGCAAATTCCGTGGTTCGGACTTACGTGTTAAGGTCAAACTGAGCTTAAAAGAAATTTCTACGGGAGTAGAAAAAAAATTCAAACTGAAGAAATATGTAGCATGTGATCACTGCCACGGCTCAGGCGCCGAAGGTGAAGGAGGTACGGAAACTTGTCCTACATGTCATGGAACAGGTAGCGTGACACGTACTCAACAAAGTATCTTTGGTATGGTGCAATCACAAAGTGTATGCCCCCAATGTAACGGTGAAGGTAAAATCATCAAAAACAAATGCAAGGTTTGTTCGGGTGAAGGCATCGTATATGGTGAAGAAGTGGTGGAAGTTAAAATTCCTGCCGGAGTAGCCGAAGGTATGCAACTGACAGTAAACGGAAAAGGTAACGCCGGAAAGCACAACGGAGTACCGGGTGACTTACTTGTTGTCATTGAAGAAGAATCACATCCTGACCTGATTCGTGATGAAAATGATTTGATATACAACCTTCTATTGAGTATTCCTACAGCTGCATTGGGTGGAACTGTAGAAATTCCGACTATCGACAGTAAAGTAAAAGTAAAAATTGAAGCAGGAACTCAACCAGGCAAAGTGCTACGATTACGAGGTAAAGGATTGCCAAATGTAAACAGCTATGGATATAGTACAGGTACCGGCGATTTATTGGTTAATGTCAGTGTATACGTACCCGAAACACTGAACAAAGAAGAAAAGCAAATAATGGAGAAGATGCAGGAATCTGACAACTTCAAACCTAACCTGAGCATCAAGGAAAAGATATTCAAAAAGTTTAAAAACTTCTTTGATTAACTACCTCATAGCCGTTGTGCTATGACCAAAAAGTTACTTTCATCCACTATAGAGAAAATGTTTTCATCTTTACAGTGGATGAAAGTGTATTTTACCTCTTATATCTGCCCATTTTTATCATATACTATCACAACGGACAATAACTTTTACGATTATGACTTACGAAGAAACACTGGATTATTTATATAATAGTGCCCCCCTCTTCCAACACATAGGAAAGGATGCCTATAAAGAAGGATTGGAAAACACTTATCTTTTAGATGAATATTTCGAACATCCTCATCGCAAATTCCATACCATCCATATAGCCGGCACCAATGGAAAAGGTTCATGCTCACACACATTAGCAGCAATTCTACAATCTGCAGGATATAAAACAGGCCTCTATACATCTCCCCACCTAATTGATTTTCGTGAACGAATCCGCATCAACGGAACTCCGGTTTCTCAAAAGTTCGTAATTGACTTCGTTGAAAAGCACCGTACCTTCTTCGAACCGCTGCACCCCTCTTTCTTTGAGCTTACCACCGCTATGGCTTTCCATTATTTTGCTACTCAACAAGTGGATGTAGCCATTATTGAAGTGGGACTGGGCGGACGCTTGGACTGCACCAATATTATTCATCCCGATCTCTGTCTCATTACCAATATCAGCTTTGACCATATACAGTTTCTCGGTAATACGCTGGCAAAAATTGCCGGAGAAAAAGCCGGTATTATCAAAGAAAACACACCGATCATTATTGGTGAAACAACTCCCGAAACCAAACCTGTATTTATTGAACGCGCACAGAGTGTTCACGCCCCTATCCTATTTGCCGAAGAAGAACATCTCTTACAAAGTTCTTCTGTCAACGAAACCGGTGAACGAATTTATCAAACAACAGACTTCGCCGAACTAAAAGGAGAATTGGGAGGACTTTGCCAACTTAAAAACACCAACACACTGCTTTCTTCCATTCGCCAACTAAAAAAGATAGGCTACCACCTCACCGAAGAAAATGTGCGCGAAGGCTTTGCCCATGTTTCAAAACTGACAGGACTGATGGGACGTTGGCAGAAATTGGAAGAACACCCTGCATTGGTATGCGACACCGGACACAATGTAGGAGGCATTTCCTACATTGTGGAACAACTGAAACATCAAAAATATGACCGCCTGCACATTGTAATGGGCATGGTGAATGACAAAGACATCAGCGGAGTGCTTAGCATGATGCCCAAAGATGCCATTTATTATTTTACCCGTGCCGATGTAAAACGCGCCCTGCCGGAAAATGAGTTGCAAGCGTTAGCACAACAAGTCGGTTTGCAAGGTCAGAGTTACCCCAATGTTAAAGCAGCAGTTGAAGCAGCAAAACAACATTCTAGTGAAAAAGATTTTATTTTTGTCGGCGGAAGCAGCTTTATCGTAGCTGATTTATTAAAATTTCACGTTTAGCAAGTTCACTTTTCCACAAAAAGTTTGGGAATACCGAAGAAAATCTTTTTATTTGCAATAGTTTTGTACTTACTATAAAAAGATTTTCAATAATATGATAAACACATCAACTTCCGATGAGAATTTGTGCGGTCTGAAACGGACCGACTTTCAAAAAACAGTAGATGGGAAACAAACAGACCTTTTCATACTAAAGAATGAAAATGGAGTTGAAATAGCTGTCACTAATTACGGTGGTGCTGTCTTAGCTATAATGGCTCCCGATAAAAACGGCAAATTTGCTAATGTCATCCAAGGACATGATAGTATAGACCATGTAATCAACAGTCATGAACCTTTTTTGAGCACGTTAATAGGACGCTACGGTAATCGTATTGCAAACGGAAAATTTCTTTTAGATGGGCAGGAATACTCACTGACAATCAATAACGGACCAAACTCACTACACGGTGGACCAACCGGTTTCCACGCACGTGTTTGGGATGCCGAACAAGTAACTCCGCAAAGTTTGAAGCTACATTATTTATCGGCTGATGGCGAAGAAGGCTTTCCCGGAAATTTGGATGTAACAGTAGTTTATACACTGAGTAATCAAAATGAATTCATCATAACCTACTCAGCAGTAACAGATAAAACAACATTAGTCAATCTCACTCACCACGGTTTTTTCAGTCTTTCAGGTATTGCCAATCCTACAGCAAGCGTTGAAAACAACATCGTAACTATTAATGCAGACTTTTACACTCCAATGGATAATGTATCTATCCCCACCGGAGAGATAGCCAAAGTAGAAGGTACACCGATGGATTTTCGTACTCCTCATGCTGTGGGTAGCCGCATCAATGACAAATTTGAACAACTAGAGTTTGGTGCCGGCTATGATCATTGCTATGTACTCAATAAACGCGAACAAGGAACCCTTAGCTTTGCTGCTAAATGTGTTGAACCTGAAAGCGGACGCAGCATGGAGGTTTACACCACTGAACCGGGTGTCCAAGTATATACAGCCAATTGGCACAATGGTTTTGAAGGCGCTCACGGTGCCACTTTCCCTGCCAGAAGCGCTATCTGCTTTGAAGCCCAACATTTCCCTGATACTCCGAATAAAGGTCATTTCCCTTCTTGTGTATTAAAACCGGAAGAGGTATACCAACAGATAACCATCTACAAATTCGGCGTAGAAAAATAAGCAAAACAATTTTAAAATAAACATAAAGAACGATTTAACAATGGCTCAAAAAACAAAACAATGGGGTGCTATCATCATCATGATTGCCCTTTTTGCAATGATTGCCTTCGTGACCAACCTGTGTACACCCATGGCAACAATTATCAAAAACCAAGGACCAATATCAAATGTGCTTGCACAGATTGGTAACTATGGTAACTTCATCGCTTACCTCGTAATGGGTATTCCCGCCGGTATGCTTATCTCTAAGTATGGCTATAAAAAAACCGCCCTTATCGGTCTTGTCGTAGGTAGTGTGGGTATCCTTATCCAGTGGATCAGCGGTCTGATGGATGTAGATAATAATCTTGGTCTTGTATTTGCTGTTTACCTGATTGGTGCTTTTATCGCCGGTCTGTGTATGTGTATCCTTAACTGCGTGGTTAACCCCATGCTGAACCTTCTCGGAGGTGGTGGTAACAGCGGTAACCAGCTAATTCAGATCGGCGGTGTGTTCAACTCTACCGCAGCTGTAGCTTGTTATATTCTGATGGGAGCTCTCATCGGTGATGCTGCAAAAGCCAAAATTTCCGATGCAACACCTGCCTTGATGATTGCACTTGCTATCTTCGTTGTGGCTTTCATCGTAATTTCATTCACTAAAATTGAAGAACCTAAACAAGCTCCTGTACAGCTAGACCTTATCAAAGGTGCTATGAGTTACCGTCATTTTGCATTGGGTACTTTGGGTATTTTCGTATATATGGGTATCGAAGTAGGTGTACCTAACTTCGTACAACAGTACCTCATCAGTGACTACGGACTCCCCGCCAGCACAGTAGGTATGATTGTAGCCGTTTATTGGTTTATGATGCTGATTGGTCGTTTCGTAGGTGCCAGTATTGGTGAAAAAGTATCGAGCCGCACCATGATTACCGTTGTATCATCAGCTACTATCATCCTCGTTTTGTTTGGTATGTTTGCACCTACCATCACGGTAGCTTTTCCGGGTGTGAATTGGGGTACACTCGAAATTATTTGGGAAGAAATTCCTTTGGGCATCTTCTCATTCCTACTGGTAGGTCTTTGTACTTCAGTAATGTGGGGAGCTATTTTCAATATGGCAGTTGAAGGTCTTGGCAAATATACAGCCATCGCTTCCGGTATTTTTATGACAATGGTATTCGGTTGCGCTGTGATGATGTTTATCCAAGCTACAGTTGCCGACCTCGTAGGCTACATTCAGAGTTTCTGGTGTGTAGTAGCTTGCGCTGTCTACCTGCTGTTCTACGCCCTTATCGGCAGCAAGGTTACAAGAAGAGAAGCAGAATAATAATAAATGCGATATATTAACCTTTAAATTATAGAATTATCATGGACATAGAATATGTAAGAAGTCGCTTCATCAAACATTTTGATGGCACAACAGGTTCAGTATATGCTTCACCCGGTCGTATCAACCTCATTGGTGAGCACACCGATTATAATGGTGGTTTCGTATTCCCGGGTGCTGTAGATAAAGGTATGATTGCTGAAATCAAACCTAACGGAACAGATAAAGTACGCGCTTACTCTATCGACCTGAAAGACTATGTAGAATTCGGTTTGAACGAAGAAGATGCTCCAAAAGCCAGCTGGGCAAGATACATCTTCGGAGTTTGCCGTGAGATGATTAAGCGCGGTGTAAACGTAAAAGGCTTTGATACTGCATTTGCAGGTGATGTGCCTTTGGGTGCCGGTATGTCTTCATCGGCTGCACTGGAAAGCACATATGCTTATGCTATCAACGATTTGTTTGGCGACAACAAGATAGATAAATTCGAATTAGCTAAAATAGGTCAGGCAACTGAACACAATTATTGTGGCGTAAACTGCGGTATCATGGACCAGTTTGCTTCTGTATTCGGTAAAGCAGGTAGCTTAATCCGTTTGGATTGCCGTTCATTGGAATACCAATATTTCCCATTCAAACCGGAAGGGTATCGTTTAGTATTGGTAGACTCCGTAGTTAAGCACGAGTTGGCATCATCTGCATACAACAAGCGTCGTCAGAGCTGCGAAGCTGCTGTTGCCGCTATTCAAAAGAAACATCCACATGTAGAGTTTTTACGTGATTGTACAATGGAAATGTTGCAGGAAGCTAAAGCTGACATCAGCGAAGAAGATTACATGCGCGCAGAATATGTCATCGAAGAAATCCAACGTGTACTTGATGTTTGTGATGCATTGGAAAGAGGTGATTATGAAACTGTCGGCCAGAAAATGTATGAAACACACAATGGCATGAGCAAATTATATGAAGTTAGCTGCGAAGAACTTGACTTTTTAAATGATATCGCATTCGATTGTGGCGTTACCGGCTCACGTGTTATGGGCGGTGGCTTCGGCGGATGTACTATCAACTTAGTGAAGAATGAACTTTATGAAACATTCATCACTACTGCAAAAGAAAGATTCAAAGAAAAATTTGGTCGCAGTCCGAAAGTTTACGATGTAGTTATCAGCGACGGTTCTCGTAAATTGATCTAAACTCACAGATATGTGAACTTAACACAAAAGTCAAAATAAACTTAATCAGCCGCCATTGACCAATCAAAAATCAATGGCGGCTTTTTTCCAAAACAAAACTATATTATGAAAACCTTATGCACATTATTATTGGCTTTGGGAACCTTATGTTCCATACAAGCCCAAGAACGTAAAGTCAACCAGCCTCCGTTTATTGTTCGCAACACATCCACAGTGGAGATCAACCAAATCACACTTTCCGACACCGCTACCGTTTTGGATATCAAAGCATATTATCGCCCACACAATTGGATTAGAATCAGCGGAGAAAGCTATCTGTTAGCTGATAACGGTAAAAAATACCCCATCCGTTCGGGCAGTGGCATCACCCTTGACAAAGAATTTTGGATGCCCGACAGCGGTGAGGCTACTTTCAGTCTGATATTTCCTACCCTGCCGGCTACCGTAAAAACGATAGACTTTATAGAAAGTGACTGCGAAGACTGCTTCAAAATATGGGGAATTTCTTTAAATGGGAAATTACCCGAATTAGTGTTACCGGAAGAGGTAAAACAAAAAACAAATGCCGTAGAAATATTACCGGCTCCTCAATTGACAATGGGAAAGGCTACACTGAGTGGAAAACTTTTGGACTATAAACATAACTATCAACTCAACCTAAATGCCTACCTTTGTGAGTTATTGACCGGTAATGAAAACGAAATTCCCATAGAAATCAAAGAAGACGGCAGCTTCTGCACAGCAATCGACCTCTCTGCTCCGACCAGCCTTGATTTAGTGATGGGAAGAGAGAAAATCAGTACATTGTTTATGACTCCCGGAGAAGACACTAAAATAATCATTAATTTACGGGAAATCAGCCGTTCACAAAGCAAATTATTGAAACAGAACAAACCGGAAGGAGAGAAACTATATTTCTCAGGCACAATGGCGCAACTCAACAAAACCCTGAACAGCAAATGGGCAACCGAATGGGAAGGAAAAGATTTTCTAAAAGAAATATATAATATGTCGGCAGAAGAATATAAAGCCTATTGCCTGAACAAATACCAAAACAGAAATTCAATCATACAAAATGCCAAAGAACTGGATAATGCATCCCGCCAATTATTGCTGATAGACAATAAATTTCAATGTACCGCAGCACTCAACAGTATCAACTCAAATCTGATGAATGCATATATATATTATAGCGGACTACCCGAAAGAGAAGCATTCAAAAGCTATAAAGCCCCCGACCTGCCCACCAATTATTATGACTATATAAGAACCATAGGAGCACTGAACAGCAATGAAATGCTTTACTGCAACGGCTATTCCAGAATGCTAAAATATTTAGGCTATGAAATACGTGTCCCTTTGGACGGCAATATGAAAGACATATTCAGCTATATTATTTCGTCAGACCGGACTTCAGCCGAAGATGCAGCAGTCATCAAAGCATATAAAGACAGTATTGATGCAGGAAAAAGCGCCAAAGCATTAGCCGGAAAGATGCAAGACTTGAGAAAGAAATATGACCCGCTGTTCATGGAATACAGCAAGAAAGTACGAGAAGCCGGCATGAAAGTAGTAACCAACTATATGGGTGCTGATAAAGGCCTTTTCTTTGATATACGCAAAGCTATGAAATATGCCGAAAAAATCACCGACTTCTGTCCGTTGACTGAAACCGATTTTCAGGAAATTCGCCTGATGGAAAACCCTTACTATCTGGAAAAACTGACTTCGATGAATAATAAGCTGATAGAAACGATTGAAGCCAATAAAAAGAAAATAGGCTTCACCATCAACGAAACCGGCGAAGTAGCAAATGAAGATTTATTCGCTTCCATCATTTCCAAATTCAGAGGAAAAGTCATGCTGGTAGATTTTTGGGCAACTTGGTGCGGTCCCTGCCAAAAAGCAATGAAAGATATGAAACCAATGAAAGAAGAATTGGCAGACAAGGACATAGTATATTTATTCATTGCCGGTGAGAACTCACCAAAAGAAACATGGGAGAACATGATTTCAGACATCCATGGAGAACATTATCGCCTCACCAATGCACAATGGGCTTACATCAACAAACAATTCAGCATTCAGGGAGTGCCCACTTATATGATTATTGACAAAGAAGGAGGCATCAAAAATAAGTTTACCGGCTTCCCGGGAGTAGATACGGTAAAAAAACAATTGCTGGAACTTTTATAAAGGAAACAAACCATAAACCATACAAGTTTGTTAAACCGAAATATGAAAATATATTCTATAGAATATTCTTCATAGAGTTAGGAATGACATTATCAAAGATTTAATTATCTTTGCACCATAAATAACATTTTACGCTATGAATGATAAGAAACTAATGAATCGCGCAGCCGATAATATCCGTATTTTAGCCGCAGCGATGGTAGAGAAAGCCAACTCCGGTCACCCCGGCGGTGCCATGGGTGGCGCTGATTTCATAAACGTACTCTTTTCAGAGTTCTTAGTATATGACCCGGAAAATCCGTGTTGGGAAGGTCGTGACCGCTTCTTCCTTGACCCGGGCCACATGTCACCGATGCTTTACTCCGTATTAGTGGCAAGTTCACTATAGATGAACTAAAAGAATTCCGCCAATGGGGAAGCCCCACTCCGGGACATCCCGAAGTGAATATTATGCGTGGTATTGAGAATACATCCGGTCCTTTGGGACAAGGACATACATTTGCGGTAGGTGCAGCCATCGCAGCCAAGTTCTTGAAAGCCCGTTTGGGAGACGTGATGAATCAGACTATATATGCTTACATCTCCGATGGTGGCATCCAGGAAGAAATTTCTCAGGGAGCAGGTCGTTTGGCAGGTCACTTAGGCTTGGACAACCTCATTATGTTCTACGATTCAAACGATATTCAGCTTTCTACTGAAACGGATGCTGTTACCAGCGAAGATGTTGCTAAAAAATATGAAGCATGGCACTGGAAAGTAATGACCATTGACGGCAATGACCCTGATGCTATCCGTGCTGCATTGACTGAAGCCAAAGCTGTAACCGGACAACCAACGTTGATTATCGGTAAAACTGTTATGGGTAAAGGTGCACGTAAAGCGGATAACTCAAGCTATGAACGCAACTGCGGTACTCACGGTGCTCCTTTGGGTGGTGAGGCATATATCAATACCATCAAAAATTTGGGTGGCGACCTTGAAAATCCATTCCAGATTTTTACTGAAGTAAAAGAGCTCTATGCCAAACGCAAAGAAGAATTGAAGAAAATTGTTGCCGAACGATATGCATACAAAGCCGAATGGACAAAAGCAAATCCCGAATTGGCAGCTAAAATGGATTTCTGGTTCTCCGGAAAAATTCCCCAAATCGATTGGAATGCTATCGAACAGAAAGCCAATGCCGCTACCCGCGCCGCATCAGCTACTGTTCTCGGAGTATTGGCTACCGAAGTAGAAAATATGATTGTTTCTTCTGCCGACTTATCCAACTCTGACAAAACAGACGGATTTCTAAAGAAAACCCATGCATTCACTTACGGTGACTTCAGCGGTGCTTTCTTACAAGCAGGCGTATCCGAGCTAACCATGGCATGCTGCTGTTTGGGTATGGTTCTGCATGGTGGTATCATCGCCGCATGTGCTACTTTCTTTGTCTTCTCAGACTACATGAAACCGGCTATTCGTATGGCAGCTTTAATGGAACTCCCCATTAAATTCATCTGGTCACACGATGCTTTCCGCGTAGGTGAAGACGGACCTACCCACGAACCGGTAGAACAGGAAGCACAAATCCGCCTAATGGAAAAATTGAAGAACCACAAAGGACATAACTCCATGTTGGTACTCCGTCCGGCTGATGTAGAAGAAACAACCGTTGCATGGAAACTGGCTATGGAAAATACCTCTACTCCAACAGCATTGATCTTCTCACGTCAGAACATCAACAACCTGCCCACAGGCAACAACTACAGTCAAGTAGAAAAAGGTGCTTACATTGTTGCCGGTTCAGATACTGACCCCGATGTAATTCTTGTAGCATCCGGTTCCGAAGTATCTACTTTGGTGGCAGGTGCTGAACTACTACGCAAAGACGGTGTCAAAGTACGCATTGTCTCAGTGCCCTCAGAAGGTCTGTTCCGCAATCAGAGCAAAGAATATCAAAACAGCGTAATCCCTGCCGATGCCAAAGTATTCGGTCTGACGGCCGGTCTGCCTGTCAATCTCCAAGGTTTGGTTGGTGCAAATGGTAAAGTATGGGGATTAGAATCATTCGGATTCTCTGCTCCTTATAAAGTATTGGATGAAAAACTGGGCTTCACGGCACAGAATGTGTATAACCAGGTAAAAGAAATGCTGGCATGAAAAAAATAGGTTTGGCATCCGACCACGCCGGATTTGAATTGAAAGAATATGTAAAAACTTGGCTGAAGGCCAAGAACTATCCGTTTGAAGACTTTGGTACATACAGCACAGACAGTTGTGACTACCCTGATTTTGCACACCCGCTGGCACTGGCAGTCGAAGCCGGAGAATGTTATCCGGGTATTGCTATCTGTGGTAGTGGTGAAGGTATCAGCATGACATTGAACAAGCATCAAGGTATTCGTGCCGCATTGTGCTGGATGCCCGAGATTGCTCATCTTGCACGCCAACACAATGATGCCAATGTTCTGGTAATGCCGGGACGTTTCATCGACAATGAAATGGCAGACAAAATCATGAACGAATTCTTCTCAACCGATTTCGAAGGCGGACGCCATCAAAAACGTATAGAGAAGATACCTGTGAAGTAAATTTCACTCTATAATAATAAAAGT
>OCAA01001615.1_pt1 | contig 10824 bp, 9 predicted proteins | sample 1538241 | NCBI WGS metagenome assembly OCAA01 (sample SAMEA2580241, study PRJEB22360) | human gut metagenome | biome: human gut; feature: human-associated habitat; material: faeces | place: Denmark | collected 2008/2010
GTCGTTGCCGCCGGTGGGGGGGGGGGGGCGGGGGCAAAGCCGATGGATCTGCCCGGCTCGCTGGCGGGCGAACGGCACAAGATTGCCTACGATCCGATTTCCGGCCGTCTGCTGGTCACGTTCCGCGAGATCAACTACGATCTCAACGGCAACAACCGGTTCGACGGCGGCAGCGACTGGAACGCCGGCGACTGGGTGGCCTGGGTCGGCACCTACGACCAGCTCATTAACCAGGAGGACGGCGAATACCGCATCCTGCTGGCCGAGGACTGGGCGAACAACGCGAAGTCGGGCGACACCGGCTACGCGGGTGTAGCGGTGCTCGACGACGGTACGTTCATCATGGACACGTACGGTCACTGGGACAAGGAATTCTCGCAGAACTGGCCCGGCGGCGTCACCACCGACCGCTGCTATATCAAGCAGGCGAAGTTCAAGCTCGGCGAGGTCGAATACGCGAACGGTCTCATCGACCGCAGCGGACTGAAGGCGGCAATCAAGCGGGCAGAGGCGCTGAATGCGGCCGACTACACGGCTGACTCGTGGGCGAAGATGGATGCCGCAGTGAAGGCCGCGAAGGCCGGAGACGCCGACGAATCCCTGCAACAGGCGCAGGTTGACGCGCTCGCCGCCGCCATCGATGCGGCCATCGACGGGCTGAAGGCCAAGGATGACGGTGACAAGCCCGGACCGGGTGATGGTGGCAAGCCCGGCGCGGGTGACGGCAAGCCTGACGACGGCGGCAAGCCCGATCCCGGCAAGCCGGGCAAGGGCGACGAGACCAAGCCCGATACCGGCGAGAAGGGCGGGCTGAGCGCCACCGGTGCCGGCATCGTTCCGATCGCCGTCGCGGCCCTGACGCTCATGGCCGGTGCGGCGCTCGCACTGGCCAAGCGCTGAGACGACATGGGGCGGTCGGCCCGTCGGACGGAGAATTTTCGTCCGGCGGGCCGATTATTTGCAGCCTCCGACCACAACACGCCCGGAGTGCGTAGCACAATCGTCGCGTGCGTTTGCGGGAATCGGCTCCATGGCGGCGTTTCATGAAATTCGGCATGCCGATCTTGCTGAGCACTCCGGGCGTGTCGCGATGGAATGCCGCCTGTTTAGTCAACATTCCGGACCGATGTGAGCCGCATAGGTCTTCGCTGGCAAATCCTCACTTATGGCCACGATTGCCGTGAGAAACTTATGGTATTGGCAGCGTGGCGTTGATAATGCTTGGCGCCGTGAAGGGATAGCGAGGTCTGCGACATGAGGAACCGTGTGATTCATCGCAATTCGCCGTTCCGTCTGCTCGCCGCGGCGCTCGCCGTGCTGACGTTGACCTTATTGGCGGTTATGGTGCCGTGCGAGGGAGAAGCGCACGCAGCCGCGCCCATCAAGATCGCATGCGTGGGCGACAGCCTTACGGACGGCTCCAAATCCAGTGGCGGCAAGAAAGGCGACACCGCATATCCGGCGTGGCTCGGCCGCATCCTCGGCAGCAGCTATGACGTGCGCAATTTCGGCGCCGCTGGTGACACGCTGCTGCGGGGCACGGGCTGGTCATATTGGGATTCGGCCGAATTCCGGCAGAGCAAGGAGTTCGCCCCCGATATCGTCATCATCATGCTCGGCACCAACGATTCCAAGGACGCCTACTGGAACGAGACACTGTACAGGACCGAGGCGAAGGAGCTGGTGAGGGTGTACCGGGATCTCGCCAGCCGACCGGTCGTGTATTTCGCGAGTTCACCGCACTCATACCGGATCGCCCCCGGTACCAAATATGTCTCCGTCAACTCCGTGAACAGGTTACATCCCGTACAGGAGTCGCTGATCCGTGACGAGCGTTGGAACACCATCGACCTGTACGCGGCGACCGCGAACCGGCGGCAGCTGTATGACGCCGACGGCGTTCACTTCAACGACGACGGGTACCGGTTCCTCGCCGAGCAGATCGCAGGCGTCATGCACCGGTCGGCGCAGATCATCGGCTCCACCGGAAGGGAGCGGGTCATCGCAAACGAGACGGAGAACGGCGCCACGAAAAGAGCCGGCGTGGAATTCGGCCTTACCTCGCAGGGTACCGCCGCCGGGAACGCCGGCGATTCGTCCGATGGCAACGGGAAACGGGATGCCCTGCGCGGCTCCGATGCCGTCGTGGCCATCATAGCCATGCTGTCGGCGGGCATTACCGGAGTGGCGCTCGTGCTGGGCGGACGGTCGCGACACGCCCGGGTTGAAGGTGTCCGCTCGCGGCCGTATTCTATATGACTTGTAAACCACAGACCGTTGGTTGGAGTGTGCAAGCACTCACGAAGTTTGGTTCGCCAAGCCAGCGCAGGTTGAGAAATATGTGCCTGTAATACGGCTCGCCGGAAACGGTTGTATGTTGCTCTGCCTGTGCGCAGGGCTTTTTTATTGCCCTGGCAGGGTGCGCGGGACTTCGCAGGATCAATGGCCGATCTAGGAAGGAACGCCATGAAGAGGCCCGAAAAGGAAGCGGTAGTCGCTCAGCTTACGGAACAGTTCCGTAACGCCGACGCTGTCTACCTGACCGAGTACCGCGGGCTTACCGTTCCGCAGGTTTCCGAACTGCGCGAAAAGCTAGGCCGCGATACTTCCTACACTGTGGCTAAGAACACGCTGGCGCGCATCGCCGCCAAGGAAGCGGGCATTGAGGGTCTTGACGACCTGCTCAAGGGCCCGACCGCCATCACCTTCGTGAAGGGCGACTTCATTGAGGCTGCGAAGACGCTGCGTGACTTTGCCAAGACCAACAAGGCTCTCGTTATCTCGGGCGGTTATGCCGACGGCACCGTCTACGACGGCGAGGGCGCTACCAAGCTGGCGGACATGATGTCCCGTCCGCAGCTGCTCTCCAAGTTCGCAGGCGACCTCAAGGCCACGACCGCCAAGGCCGCGTACCTGTTCGTCGCTGTGCCTACCAAGGCCGTGCGTACGATCGACGCTCTGCGCGAGAAGCAGGAAAAGGCAGCTTGATTCTCATGCGGCTTGCCGCATGAACCACAATCGGAAAACAACACACATCAGGCGGACGGCAATCGCTGAAGGCCGCCGCCAGAATGAAAGGAAGCCATCATGGCTAAGTACACCAACGAAGAGCTGCTGGAAGCTTTCGGTGAAATGACCCTCGTCGAGCTCTCCGAGTTCGTCAAGGCCTTCGAAGAGAAGTTCGACGTCGAGGCTGCCGCTCCGGCCGCCGAAGAGGAAGAGAAGACCGAGTTCGATGTCGTCCTGACCGCTGTCGGCGACAAGAAGATCCAGGTCATCAAGGCTGTCAAGGCCATCACCAACGCTGGCCTGGCTGACGCCAAGGCCATGGTTGATGGCGCTCCGAAGGCCATCCTGGAGAAGGCCAAGAAGGAAGACGCCGAGAAGGCCAAGGCTCAGCTGGAAGAGGCTGGCGCCACCGTCGAGCTCAAGTAATGATCGCGGGAGTGAAACCCGCACATTGCAGCTTTTCACAGACCCTGCTGTCGCACATGCGGCCGCAGGGTCTGCGCGTATGCGGCGGTCCGCGCACCGGAGCCGAGACCGCTTCTGTGAACGCCTGACACGGCCTGACATGGGCGTTCCGCACCGGTGTGCGCTACAATCCGAAATACCGGCATCAATGCGATAATGTTGTCAATTCATCGGTCATCAATCCCTGAAAACACAGCGGGACATGACACAATGGCACATAGTATGCGAACGAGCGTGAAAGGAAGGGCGGCACGTGACTGGCGATCAGCGGACGATACAGCAGTGGACGGTGAGAATCGGTGGCATCGATCAGAAAACCGTGAAGCCGGGAGACAGCATCGAAATCGGGCGCAAGCCGTTGCGGCCGTTGCCCGATGACGGCACCGAACGCCTGGAGATAGCGGACGGCACGCGGTCCATGTCGAAACGCCATGCGACCTTCGCGGTGAGTCAGAACGGCGGCGGCACCGTGCGCGATCTGGGCTCGACCAACGGGTCATATGTGGTGCGGGGCAATGGCGATCTCATGCGTCTGCCGCCGAACGTCGATTTCCTGCTGCCGACTTCACCGATGCGCCTGCAATTCGGCGATGTCCCCGTCGATTTCATTCGTGTGGAGCAGCCGGTGAGCGACACGTTCGTCGTGCCCGACCTGTTCGGATACGCTTTGGAGACCGTCAAGCAGGAGCCGGATGTGGCCGACATGTCGGTGGATGACATTCTTGACCTGCGTGCCGGGGACCCTCCCGCCGCGATCAGCGCTGCCACCGTGCGCAAGCGTGTCGGTGAGCTGAATGCCGCCGCATCGCAGACGTTCCCGCCGCAGAAGACGACCACGGCGGATGGATTGGCGGCGGATTCCGCGGCCGGTGCCGCTGAGCCGGATTCGGAGCTTGCCGTTTCGTCGGATGCTGCCATGCCCGTTGAGGCCGCGGTGCTGGCCAAAACCGTGTCACCGGCTGAGGCCGACGCTGCCGAGAGCGATGCCGAGACCAAGGTTCCGGAAGCCGTCGAGTCCTCCGAGAATGCGGCGCCTGCGGATGCCGTTGATGCCGCGGACGCGGCCGTATCCACTGAGACTGCGACATCCGATACGGCATCGCCTGAAACCGTGACTTCTGGAACCGTGGCATCCGAGTCCGCCGCGGATACGGTACCGGCTGATTCCGCTGTATCTGATTCTGTAGTGACCGCGGCCCAATCGCAGACCAACGATGAGCCGAGCGAGCCCGATTCCATGCCGTTGAACGTGGCCGATGCTAAGCCGGTGGTGGCGTTACCCCGCGACCTGTTCGCCGACGCGCTCGCCGAGGACAGCGAAGAGGCCGGGCAGTCCACCGCGCCCGCAGAGCAGGCGGATCAGTTGGCGAACGGACAGCCGTCCGACGACCGATTCCAGCAGGCGTCATCCGATCAGGAGGCGCACGACGACATCCGTCAGGCGGTGAACGAGGTCGCAGCCAACGCGGCCGGTGTGGAAGTCACCGCCGGCGCCGTGGCAGGCGACGGCGTCGTGAAAGCCGATACGGACACCGCCCACGGGGAGATTCCGGAAGAGCACCGCCGGTTCGCGCAGCCGAACGACGACGAGGCGGACTCGACCGGTTCGTTCCGACCCGCATTCGAGCCGGGATCGGTGTTCGAACTCGTGTCGAAAGGCAGGCTTGCCGCCGCCGAACCGAAAATCGAAGTCAACGGGTACACCTCTGACCAGGCGAAGACCACGGAAGACTACACCGAGCAGTTCGCCATCGCGAATTGCGAAGAGCTGCTGCCGTTCCTTGCCATGAATCCATTGCTGTACGATGACCTCTATAATTGGCTGGAAGATCAGGGCAAAGCGGACATTGACGCCGCGCTGGAGAACAATGAGGGCTACAAGAGTTACCGCAAAGCGGTAGGGAAGTGAGTCGGGTCATGAGCGAAAGCATGCAACAGGCGCCCCAATCGCTGGAACGCATGCGTCAATGGCATGAACAGTACCGCGCCGGATTGGTGCCGTCCCCATTGGAGGACATCAACCAGCTTGGGGCGAAGCTCGATTTGACCCATGCGCATCCCTCCGGCATCGCCCAGCTGTTCGCGGGAGGCCGCGCGTCGCTGGATCTGCTGTTCCGCGACAACGGCATGCTGCGTGCGGCGAACCGCCGACTGGAGCGGGTGCTTGACGAGAAGGCCGCGAAACTGCGCGTCAGCGGCGTCGCGGAACTGTCTCTCACCGTGGGAGTCGCCACATGGGACGACGGTGCCATGCCGGTGCTGCTGTATCCGGTATCCGTGCAAAGCGCCCAGGATGAAGGCGATGTGGCGGTGATCCGGTTCGTCGGGCATGTCCGGCTCAACCCCGCGTTCGTGACGGTGATGCGCGAGCAGCACGTCGAACTTGACGAGCGGGAGCTGTTCAACGGCGCCAACTACGAGAGCGGCACGCCCGAAACGTCCGCGGTGTTTGCGGCGATCACCAAGCGTGCGGAGAAGGTGTTCCCCGATTTCACCATCGAGCGGCAGATTATCCTGGGCTGCTTCATGTCGCCCGGCTCGCTGATTCTTGCCGAAAGCCAGCACATTATCGATACGCTGGCCGAGGGGGCGACCGGCAACACGGTGCTGGACGCGCTCGCGGGCAGCAAGGAGGCCGCCGAAGCGCTCAAGGACTCCGGCGCACCTGCGTTCAGCCCATTCGACGCCGATCCGCACAACGAGTTCGAAGTCGGCGATGTCGACAACGCCGTGCGGTACGCGGCCGATATGGTCGCAGCCGGGCATTCACTCGGAGTCGATGTCGTCAACGGGCGTGACACCGCCGATTACGCCGCCGCCATCGCGTCGCGCTGCGTGATGAACGGTCGCAGCGTACTGTACGTGCCGTGCATCGCCGATCAGAAGCGTCGTTTCCGTCAGGCCATCAGCGCCAATGAGCTCAGCGGCCAAGTGCTCGACGTCTCGGACGAGCGCTGCAATGACAGCATCGACCATCAGCTGATCGCCGCGGTCGGATTCCAGCCCGGCGTCGCCAGCTCCCGGTTCGACCAGATCGCCGATGAGCTGGTCGGCGTGCGTTCCCGTCTCACCCGGTATCTGGGTGACCTGCACTGCACCGACAAGCAGTGGGGCGTGTCCGCGTACCAGACCATACAGAACCTCGCCGAAATCGCCACGTTGCCCGCGCATCCCGCCACCCGAGTGCGGTTGCGCAAGGAGACCGCGCGTGAGATCGGCGGTCATCTGGACGAATGGGCGGCGAAGCTCAGGCGTGCCGGCGAGCTCGGCGAATTCACGCTCGGACCGGAGGATACCGCTTGGTTCAAGGCCTCCATTACGTCCGAGGACGAGGCTGTGACCGTCTACCAGCGTGTGGTCGATCTGCTGCGCAAGTTGCTGCCGTTGACCCGTGAACAGGTGTCGTCCACCGTGCAGACATGCGGGTTCCCGATACCGAACACCGAGCAGGAGTGGGGCCGTCAGGTGCAGGTGCTGAAGAACCTGCGCCGCGTGCTCGACGTGTTCCAGCCGGAGATCTTCGAGCGCGACATCGACGCGATGATCGAGTCGAGCAAGTCCAAGGCCGAACGCAAGGCCGAAGGCACCACTATCGGATTCTGGGAGCGTCGCCGCCATATCAAGGAGGCCAAGAGCCTGCTGCGCGTGGGCGCACAGGTCGAGAACCTGCACGATGCGCTGCAGGTCGTGGCCAAGCAGGCCGCGCAATGGCGCATGTTCGTGCCTCACGGCGGGTGGCCGGTGCTGCCGAACAAACTCGACGACATCATCGCCACGCAGGAGGAGCTGGCCCGCGACCTGACGGCGCTGGACGCCGTACTGTCCACCACCGTGCAGGGCGGCGATCTGGAATCGCAGGATTTCGTCGCCGTCGAGGAACGTCTGAAGGCGCTGTTCGACGACCATCTCGCGCTGGACACACTGCCGGAGCGCTGCCGTCTCGAACATGAATTCCAGACGGCCGGGCTCACCGAACTGGTCGAGGACCTGCACACGCGCCGTGTGCCGGTGGAATCGGTGGATGCCGAACTGCAGCTGGCATGGTGGACCACGGTGTTCGAGAACATCGTGCGGGCGTCCGCGATCATCTCCAATCAGGATGGGTCGGCGTTGCAGTCCGCTGCGGATCGTTTCGCGCAGGTGGACACCGAACACGTGCGTTCGGTCGGTCCGATGGTCGCGCAGGAATCCATGCGCCGCCTGTGTGAAATGCTGTTCTCCCGCACGCAGGAATCCAACCAGCTGCACACGGTGCTGGCCGGCAAGACCCGCATCCCGCTCAGCCGGATACGCCGTGACCACCCCGAGATCCTGGCCGCGGCCAAGCCCATCATCGTGGCGACCCCGGCCACGCTTGCCGCGCTCACCGATCCGACGACCCTCGCCGACGTGGCAATCATCGACGCGGCCGCGCACATTCCGGCCATCCAGTTGCTGACCATCGTCTGCCGCGCGAAGCAGGTGGCCGTGCTGGCCCACCGGTCCACCGTGACCTCGCCGAGCGTGAAGGCGCTGATGGAGCTGCTGCCGAGCGTGAAGGTCCGCTCCCACCCCGTGCGGCGCGCGCCCAGGCTCGCCGCGTTCTTGGAATCCCAGGGGTATGGCGAGGTGCGCTATGACGTCACGACCGAGCCGTCGCAAGGCCGGGTGGCCTTCCACAAGGTCGAGGCGAACGGAACGCCGGTCATGGCCACCGGATTGGTCGAGAGCAGCCAGCAGGAGATCGATGAGGTCGTCCGCATCATCACCGAACGCGCGGCGAGTTTCAACGTGGTGCCAGTCGGCTACACGCTGACCGTGGTCACGCTCACCGACGCGTTCCGTTCGCGACTCGGTGCGGAACTGAAATCGCTGGCGTCGAAGAACAAGACCATGGGGCAGTTCCTGCGCCACGTGCGCATCGTCGCGCTGCCGGAGATCGCCGGGGCCCAGTCGACGGACGTGATTCTGTCGTTGTGCTACGCGAAGACCGTGCATGGGCGTCTGCTGCAGCAGTTCGGCGTGCTGGAGGGCGAAGGCGGACGTGCCATGCTGCTGGATGCGCTGGCGCTGTGCGACCGCCATCTCGATATCGTTTCGGCGTTCGACGAGTCTGATCTGGACGATGAGCGACTTCACCAGCCCGGACCGCAGCTGCTGCATGCCATGCTGCGCTGGGTGGAGCAGCTGGACGACCACGTGGTGCGTCCGGTGACCATCACCCGGTCGAACAATGTGCTGTTCAATGATCTGGCGGAGCGCGTGCGGTCCCGCGGACTGAACGCCGCCGTCGACTACGGGTTCGACCGCGGCCTGCACATTCCGATGGTCGTCGGGTTGCCCGACAAGCCGTTCGCGCTGGCCGTGCTGACCGACGACGCGCAGTTCATGAGCGTGCAGTCCACGCGTGAACGGCATCGCGGCCTGATGCAGGACCTTGCGTCGCTGGGCTGGTCGGTGATGAGCGTGTGGAGTGTCGGCGCATTCGTCAACCCGGACAAGGAGGTCGATGCGATCGTGTCGCGCATCGGCGAGATCTACGGGGATGTGCGATGAGCGGCGATACTACTGGTGACGGGGATCGTGTGGCCGCAGATGCCTCGGAGCCAAGGCCGTACAGTGCCTCGCGTCGTACGCGGCGCGAGCACAAACGCGTCGTGTTCCACGGAACCGAGCGCTTCGATGCAGACGGCGTGAAACTCGAACCGGGCGATATGCGTACCGAGCAGCAGCGCGAGGCCGACGACGACAAACGCATCCTCGGCGAACTGCCACCCCACTGGGCCATCTTCAACGACAAACGTTGAGTGTGGTGACCACCCCAGTCGCGCGAACAGCGAGACTGGAGGTGGCTGCTGCGGCTGAGGCACCGCAGCTATTGCGCAGTGACGGCCATAATCGGACCGAGTTCCTGTGCGTTGATGATTGATATGGCTTCGTCGGGAGTCAAAGCGAACGTGATGAGCGTGCCGCCGGTCATCGCATCGTCATGGGCGGCATCCATCGCCGTGGCCGATCGCGCGAGAACGCATGACCGGCCGCCTGCGGATTCGTCACGCGATGAAGTCGTACCAGTCGAAGCGTCGCAAGGGGTGCCGGATACCAGATCCATGACATCACCGGCCGCGATGCCGTCCACAGTGCCGGTGACCCGTACATCGATCACCGTCTGACCGGGTTCCGCCACCGGCCGCCGCGAAACTATGGCGCCGAACAGGGGCTGCCCGGCGGCGATGTCCGTCTGCGCGATGCCTCCCGCCGCCTGATTCGCCGCATCGAGCGCCGTATCCCAACCATCCGATACGGGCATCTGCCGGATCTCCACGTCCTCCGCGCCGATACGCGCGCCGCGTGGGATGAGCCGTGCCGCCACCACGACCGGTTGCGTGACGATGCTCGCCGTCACGCATTGCAGTGTCGCGAATGCTGCAATGGCCGTGCAACAGGCCGCCATCAGCCGCCGTGTGAGCCGCAGCATCCGCCGTTGGCGCAACGTGGGGCGCTTCAGCTTCTCCAATATAGAAAAAGTCACCATGCAAGCATGGTGACTGAACGTTGTTCCGATGCGCAAGCCGTGACGAAAATGTGGTCGAAGGCTCGGCAGTTATCCACATCTTGGGCGTGTCGCACATGCGCGGGCCGAGCACTGGCCGCCGGAAGACGGCGAACGCGCCAATGGCAGCTGCTTATTTGCCGGAGCCGCCGCGCCCGTCGGTGCGGTAGAAGCCGTGCCCCTTGAACTCGATCGGCACGGCGGAATACACCTTGCGCACCTGCTCTTGCCCGCACTGGGGGCACACGGTGATCGGGTCGTCCTCGAACGACTGCTGCTCGGTGAAATCGTATCCGCAGTTCTTACAACGGTAATGATAGGTTGGCACGGTTCCTCCCTGGTCGAAGCTCATTATATGATTCCGGCACGTATGCGATGCCCGGCATACGCATCAAGTCCGTTCATATCCTAGTCGTCACGCGGACACCGCGCCGCTCGACGTCTCGTTTTGTTCCCTCCGCGAACTTGCGCGGATGGCGAACTACAGGCGTTGGGCTCCCTGCGGCGTGACCACCCAGTCGACCGGGATATCGTGAGACTGGCGGGGCAGGTCGTCTGCCATGCATTCCCACGGCCAGCAGACGGCGACGACCGGCACGCCTCCGCGTCGGTATGTCAGCGCGCGGTCATACCAGCCGCCGCCGCGCCCAAGCCGGACGCCATGCGCATCCACGGCCAGCGCGGGCACGATGATCAGGTCGGCATCGCCAAGGGCCGCCGGGCCAAGCGTCTGCGTATCCGGCTCATCCGGCCGTTGTGCCATGCCGGTTCCCTCGCAGGTCACGCCATGCAATGAGGCCATGTCGGGCAGCAGAGCC
>OCAA01001622.1_pt1 | contig 10791 bp, 8 predicted proteins | sample 1538241 | NCBI WGS metagenome assembly OCAA01 (sample SAMEA2580241, study PRJEB22360) | human gut metagenome | biome: human gut; feature: human-associated habitat; material: faeces | place: Denmark | collected 2008/2010
TTGCATCGTAGGGAGGGGTCTTGACCCCTCCGGGGGCGTCGGGGACGCCGCCCCCCTACAACAATCCGCAGGGCTTCTCATTACCGCAAACGTCCGCGGCGGCCTGGGGGCAGGCCGCCCTACATCCCACTTTACCACATTCCGTGGGGCGGGCCTTCGCCCGCAACTCATTCACGCCACCCCGTAGGGGCCGGGCATGCCCGGCCCGCAGCCTTGCCATTGTATCCCCTTTATCTTTTGCATCGTAGGGAGGGGTCTTGACCCCTCCGGGGGCGTCGGGGACGCCGCCCCCTACATCCTTTCCTCGCCCGCATTTCCTTAGCTTTCTTCTTTACATTCCCCGCAAAATACGCTACAATATAAATGTATATTTATAAAAACAAAGAGAAGGAGAGATCGCTTTGTTTACTATCATCAAACGGCGGGAGCTGAACCCCACCGTAACCGAACTTTGCATCCATGCGCCGCTCATTGCCAAGAAGGCAAAGGCCGGCCAGTTTATCATTGTCCGCGCAAAGGAGGACTCCGAGCGCATCCCCCTGACCATCGCCGGGTTTGACCGTGAAGCCGGCACCGTTTCCATCATTTTCCAGGTTGTCGGCGCAGGTACCATGCAGCTCAACTCCCTCAAAGAGGGCGAGGCCGTGCATGACTTTGTGGGACCCTTGGGCAAGGCCACCGAAATTGATGGCCTGAAGAACGTCTGCGTCGTCGGCGGCGGCGTGGGCTGCGCCATTGCGCTGCCCATTGCCCAGGCACTGCACGAGCAGGGCACCAAGGTCACCGGCATTGTCGGTTTCCGCAACAAGGATTTGGTCATTCTGGAGGACGAGTTCCGCGCCTGCTGCGATGAGTTTATCATTATGACCGATGACGGCTCCTACGGCGAGAAGGGCGTTGTCACCGCGCCGCTGGAGCAGCGCATTGTGGGCGGTGCGAACTTTGACGAGGTCATTACCATCGGACCCCTGATCATGATGAAATTTGTCGTCAAGACGACGAAGCCCCACAACGTCAAGACCGTTGTGTCGATGAACCCCATCATGGTCGACGGCACCGGTATGTGCGGCGGCTGCCGCCTGACCGTGGGCGGGCAGACCAAGTTCGCCTGCGTGGACGGTCCCGACTTTGACGGCTTTGAGGTCGATTTTGACGAGGCTATGCACCGTGGTACGATGTACAAGCCCTTTGAGGCACACGCCCGCGAGGCCGAGTGCAATTTGCTGAAGCAGGAGGTGCAGTAATTATGCCGAACATGGACCCGAAAAAGTGCCCCATGCCCAGCCAGGAGCCGAACGTCCGCAACAAAAACTTTAAAGAGGTCGCCCTCGGCTACACCGAGGAGATGGCCGTGAACGAGGCCAAGCGTTGCCTGCAGTGCAAGAACCACCCCTGCCGCAGCGGCTGCCCCGTTGAAATTGATATTCCCGGCTTCATCAAGCACGTTGCCGAGGGCGACTTTGAGGCCGCCTACAACGTGATTGCCCAGTCCAGCGCGCTGCCCGCCGTCTGCGGCCGTGTCTGCCCGCAGGAGCACCAGTGCGAAGGCAAGTGCGTCCGCGGCATCAAGGGAGAGGCCGTCGGCATTGGCCGCTTGGAGCGCTTTGTCGCCGACTGGTACCGCAACAACGTACATACCAAGCCCACCGCCCCCGCGCCCAATGGCCACAAGGTCGCTGTCATCGGCGCAGGTCCGTCCGGCCTGACCGTCGCGGGCGATCTGGCCAAGCTGGGCTACAAGGTCACCGTCTACGAAGCCCTGCACGTTGCGGGCGGCGTGTTGATGTACGGCATCCCCGAGTTCCGTCTGCCCAAGGACATCGTCCAGCACGAGGTCGAGGGTCTGAAGGAGCTGGGCGTGGACATCGAGACCAACATGGTCATCGGCAAGGTGCTGACCATTGACGAGCTGATGAACGACTACGGCTTCGAGGCTGTCTATGTCGCGTCCGGCGCCGGTCTGCCCCGCTTTATGGGCATCCCCGGCGAGAGCCTGAACGGCGTCTACTCCGCCAACGAGTACCTGACCCGCGTCAACCTGATGAAGGCGTACAAGGAGGATTCCCGCACGCCCATCATGAAGAGCAAGTCTGTCGCCGTCGTCGGCGGCGGCAACGTCGCCATGGACGCTGCCCGCTGCGCCAAGCGTCTGGGTGCCGAGAATGTCTACATCGTCTACCGCCGCGGCATGGCCGAGCTGCCTGCCCGTAAAGAGGAGGTCGAGCACGCCGAGGAGGAGGGCATCGTCTTTAAGACGCTGACGAACCCGACGGAAGTGCTGGGTGACGAGAACGGCTGGGTCAAGGGTATGACCTGCGTTGAGATGGAGCTGGGCGAGCCGGATGCTTCCGGACGCCGCCGCCCCATCGTCAAGGAGGGCAGCGAGTTCGTTCTGAACGTTGATACGATGATCATGGCGCTGGGCACCAGCCCCAACCCGCTGATCCGCTCCACCACGCCGGGTCTGGACGCCGACAAGCACGGCTGCCTGATCACGAACGGCCCCGACGGCCTGACGAGCCGCCCGATGGTCTACGCCGGCGGCGACGCCGTCACCGGTGCCGCCACGGTCATTCTGGCCATGGGCGCCGGCAAGGAAGCCGCCCGCGCGATTGACGCGGCCATCAAGGCGAAGGAACAGTAAAAATTAAATTTCAGCCCCCGTGCCGCGAGGTGCGGGGGTGTTTTTGTTAAAAGGCTTCCCCTGAGGGGGAAGCTGGCCGCGAAGCGGACTGATGAGGGGCGAACTTTGCCATACTATCCCCTGTATGGGTAATCACGGTATCTCCGCCCCTCATCCGTCTGCGGGCGGGGCCGCAGACACCTTCCCCCAAGGGGGAAGGCACTCTTACCGAACAAAGGCATCAACCATGTATCATCCTTTCTTCCAATTCGTTCTTCCGCGCCTCGGGCAGGTGGCGCTGGATGCTTTGCTGTACCTGAACTTTTTGCAGCTGCCGCCCTTACAGCTGGTGGCCCGGTGGCCGGTGCTGTATTACGGACTGCCGCTTGTGCTGATGGGCGTGCTGGCGTATATCAGCCGCGACCCGCTCGGGCTGGGCATCGTGTTTGCCGGACATCTTGTGACATTCTACTGCATCGGTACCGCCATCGGGCTGGCGCTGCGGCGCATCGGCGGCACACCGCTGGCTGTTTGGCATATTATCTGGCTGGACGGCATAACGCCGTGGCTGTTGACGGGCCTTATCATGTGGTGGGGGCGGCGGCGTGCGCTGCGGCTCTGTACGACAAAATACAGCCTGACAACGCGGAAAAATCTGCCGAACGGCAGGCTGACCATCGTGCAGGTCAGTGATGTCCACCCGCGCGCCTGTGCGGCGATGGATCACACCCGCATCCCGGAGCTGAAAGCAAAAATCGAGGCGTGCCGTCCCGACCTGCTTGTGCTGACCGGCGATATTTTCGACGAGTTCACTGAGCCGGAGGAGCTGGACGCCTTCTGCAAGCTGTTTGGCGAGCTGGACGCGCCGCTGGGCAAGTATTACGTCCTCGGCAACCACGACCTGTTCCACCACTGGCGGGAGCCGAGCTTTGGCCGCGCGGATCTGGAGCGAGGGTTCGCCGCCGCGGGCGTGCGCATCCTGGAGGACACGTCCGTCCTGCTGCCCTGCGGTGTGCGTATCGTGGGCCGCAAGGATTATCTGTACACGAACGGCAGCCGCTTCACGGCGGCGCAGCTTATGCCCGGCGGCCCCGACGACCACTACACGGTCTGGCTCGACCATGAGCCGCGGGACTTTAAGAACGCCGCCGCGGCGGGGGCGGACCTGATTTTGAGCGGCCACACCCACGGCGGGCAGGTCTGGCCTGCGGGTGCGGTGGGCATGGTTGCCAAAAATGAGCGCAACTACGGCAGAAAGCACATTGCAGACCATTGCGATGCCATCGTCAGCGGCGGCACGGGGACCCGGGGGTAAAAATTTCGCCCCCATGACGGGCACCTGGGGCTACAAGTTCCGCACCCAGGGCCGCACGGAAATTGTCTGCGCGGAAATCACTACCGAAAGGGAAAACTGATTTATGAACGAACGCGAACGCCTGAGCAGCCGCCTGGGCTTTATCATGCTGTCGGCGGGGTGCGCCATCGGCTGCGGCAACGTCTGGAAATTCCCCTGGATGTGCGGCCAGAATGGCGGCGGCAGCTTTATGCTGCTCTACATCCTCTGCCTGCTGGTGCTGGGCCTGCCCGTCATGATCATGGAGTTTGCCGTGGGCCGCGCCGCCCAGGCCAGCCCCGTTACCATGTACCAGCGCCTGGAAAAGCCCGGCCATAAGTGGGGCGTATTCGGTGTCGTCAGCCTCATCGGCAACATTGCCATCATGGCGTTCTACACGGTGGTAACGGGTTGGATCTTGTACTATTTTGTCAAGTTCCTGACCGGGCAGCATGCGGATTTCGGCTTTGCGCAGATGATCGCCGACCCCGGGCTGAACGTGACCTACCTGCTTGTGGTAGTTATAGCGGCGTTTGTGCTGCTGAGCTTTAATTTGCAGGGCGGGCTGGAGCGCGTGACCAAATACATGATGAGCGCGCTGCTGGTGCTGATGCTGGTGCTGGCCGTGCACAGCCTGACGTTTGCCGGTGCGGCGGAGGGGCTGCGGTTCTACCTTGTGCCGGATTTCTCGGCCATTGACGGCGGGGTCATCGTGGCGGCCATGAACCAGGCGTTTTTCTCGCTGTCCGTCGGCATGGGCGGCATGGCGATCTTCGGCAGCTACATCGGCAAGGATCACGCGCTCATGGGCGAGTCACTGCGGGTCATTTTTCTGGACACGTTCGTGGCCGTGCTGGCGGGCATCGTCATCTTCCCGGCGTGCTTCACCTACGGGCTGGAGGTCACGGCAGGCCCCAGTCCGGCGGTTGGCACGATGGGGGGGGTGTTCGGCAATATGGCCGGGGGCCGCTGGTGGGGCGCGCTGTTCTTCCTGTTCATGGTGTTTGCGGCGCTGTCCACCGTGCTGGGCGTCTGCGAGAATATCCTTGCCATGGTGCGTGAGCTGACCGGGTGGAGCCGCCCGAAGGGCTGTGTGGTCTGCGGCGTCGGTATCTTTCTGCTGGCGCTGACGACGGCGCTGGGCTACAGCGTGCTGCACTTCCAGCCGTTTGCGCCGGGCAGCGCGTGGCTGGACTTCTGGGACTTCATCGTCAGCAACAATGTGCTGCCGCTGGGGTCACTGGTGCTGGCGCTGTTCTGCTGCAATCGCTTTGGCTGGGGCTGGGACAATTTTGTGGCCGAAGCCAACACCGGCAGGGGCCTGAAGGTCCGCCCCTGGATGAAGCCGATTTTTAAGTATTTTGTGCCGGGTGCGATTTTGTTTATTTATATTTACGGCATGGTTACGTTTCACTGGCGGTAAAAAGGAAAAAGTCCTGTCTCCGGGAAAGGGAGGCAGGACTTTTCGGTTTTACGCTGGGATGCGCGGGCAGAGCCCGCGAGAAAGCCTCCTCACGAAGTGGGGAGGTGGCCGAGTAAAACGGGGGGGGGGGGGCGTTCTGCCCGTTTGCGGGTGCTACGACACCTTGCGGAAGTAGTTTATCAAAATACTCTTGATATAATTATACCGCCGCGCGTAGCTGTTCTCGACGCGGATCAGCTCAAAGCCGTGCTCGCGGCAGATCTGGTCCTTCTTGCGGTCACGGCGCTGGACGGCGGGGTCGTCGCGGTGCTCGCGGCCATCCAGCTCGATGGCTAAAATCGGCATCAGGCGGCGGCCCTCCCGCTGGTAGACGACGAAGTCGAACCGTCCGGTGTAGAACAGGTCGGCGCAGCCGGGGTTATCCTCAAACACCTGGGCGATGGGGACCTCCTTGCGGACCGTGCAGCGGCTGCCGTCGAGGAAGGCGTTGTCCAGCGCGTGGTTCAGATTTTCCAAAAAGGCATCCTCGGTCTTGGTGCTGTAGGGCTTGATGCCCAGCGCACGGCTGGCGGCGGGCTTCTCGGTCACCTCGGACTGGCCGTTTTTGCGCACGTACTGCACCAGCTCATAAATATCGTCGTCGGTGCTGTCGGCGTGCAGGCGGTCCAGCGCGGCCTGATTCGAGAGGATGACCAGCTGCTCCCGCGCGCGGGAGGTCGCCACGTTGATGAGCTCCTTGTTCGTTTTCAGCCAGTCGTAGGTGCGCGGGCGGGTCTGGTCGGTCAGCGCCAGGGAGAAGATGACCACGTCCTTCTCGTCGCCCTGAAAGGCGTGCACCGTGCCGCAGGCGGCGTCCTCAAAGTGCTTCGCGCGCAGCATGGCCTCGATGGCGGCGCGCTGCTTCGCAAACGGCGTGATGATGCCCACCTGCTTGTCCGGGTGCGCGGTCAGGTATGCCTCGATGCGGCGCACCTCCTGCGGGGCGGTGTTTTTCTCGTCGGTGGTGTCGTTGGGCACGTCCACATAGACGAGCGGCGTGGGGTCGGTCTCGCGGCTGGCAATGTGCAGCTTGTGGTTGTAGTATTTGCGATTGTTGAACTCGATGATCTTGGGGCTGCACCGGTAGTGGTAGCTCAACAGCGTCTCGTCGCTGACGGCGTCGCAGGCCAGAAAGCATTTGTAGATCGAGTTTTCGATGTAATCGTACTCCTGCGTGACACCGTAGCGGCGGCGCAGCGTGCGGTTGTCGGCGGGGTCCAGCAGAATGACAGGTGAGAGCTGCTGCGGGTCGCCCACAAGCATCAGCGACGCCCCGCGCAGGATGGGCACCAGCGACATGGCCGTGCTGCACTGGCTTGCTTCGTCCATGATGACCATGTCAAAGCTCGGCTCCGGGTCGCCCAGGCGGTGGGGGGAGGTGCCGGGCGTGGCCACAATGGGAAAGACGCGCAGCAGCTTTTTCAGGTTCTCCGGCTCCGAAATGTACTTGTTGAACTGCGTGACCCGCTCCTTGTCGGTGTCGGGGCTGTGGACGATGCTCATTAAATCGTTGTATTTCGGCTCCTCCAACCGGCGGATGCAGCGGGCCGAGGTGTAGTAGAGGTAGCGCAGCAGCTCGTCCTCGTTGCGGTCCAGCAGAGCCAGCGCGTCGGCAGAGTCGATGCTGCCGTAGGCGGCCAGCTCACGGTCCACCTGCGGCAGCTGCCCGGCCTGCAGCTCGTACTGGAAGTTCATCTGGCCGCGGGCGTCCAGCAGGCGCCGGATGGTCTCCCGCCGCTCCCGCAAATCAAGGATGCGCTCATACCGTTCCAGCAGGGCGGTCAGCTGTTTGGCGCGGGCCGTGCGGTCCGCGTGGTTTTTGTCCAGCAGCCGCTCCGGTACGGGGATTTTTTTGCACTGCTCAAACAGCTGGTCGATGGTACGCAGGGCCTCAGCGGTTTTCTCATTGTTGCCAAGGCGCAGGATCGGGAACGGCACGGTCTGGCCGTGGTAGGTGACGGCCTGCAGCTTTTCCACAACGCCGTCAATGGGATGGTTGTTGTAGCTGGAAAAAAGCACCGTGCGCTCGTTGAAAAACGCCGTCGTCAGCGTGTTGACGATGGTGTTGGTCTTGCCGGTGCCCGGCGGGCCCTGCACGTAGGCCAGCGGGTAGCGCATGGCGTTGTTGATGGCCAGCAGCTGGTCCAGATTGACCTTGTTGTTCAGCAGCGCCAGCGGGTAGGACTTGCGGCGGCGCGGCTTGGCGGTCATCTCGCCGAAGAAGGCCCGCAGCGGGGCGGTGGCCGTCTCGCCGGAGGGATCCTCGAACATAGTAAGGATGCCGCGGTACTCATGCTCCAAGTCCACGGGGCAGTCGCGGCTGATGGCGACGAGGTAGGGCAGGTCATCGACCCGCACCCGCGGGTTGCTGCGGGTGATGCGGTCCTTGATGGTCTCGGCGTGCTTCGTGAACTCGTCCAGCAGCGTATAGTCGTCGGCATCCAGAAATTGATGGATGCTCAGCTTGCTGCCGTTGACGGTGAACTCCCGGCAGATGACCGGCTCTGGCTCGGCCCGCAGGGCGCGCTTTTTCACGTCGAGCCGCAGCGGGCGATAGGCCAGCACGTACAGCCCCTGCCGGGTGTCAATACTGATAAGGTTCAGCCCCAGCGTGGGCAGGCTGGGGCGGGCGGCGTTCTGGCGGCGGTCCTCGACCCGGCGCTGGAACCGGCCCACCAGCTCACGGAACTGGTCGTCGGTCAGCTCCAGCGTGTCCTCCTTATAATCGGCAAAGCAGTCGGCGTCAATTTGATGGATCAGGCTGTAGTTGGACTGGTAGGGCGTAGCGTCCAGCCGGTTGCAGGCGGCCAGATAGTCCAGCACCCGCAGGTTGGCGGCGTTGTCAAACAGCGCCGCGTACCGCCCGGGGTTGTTGCGGATGTCGTCGATGAGCGTCTGGTTGACGGGGCACCACGAGCCGTCCACGACCTCGGCGGTCTGGATGCGGTCAATGCTGATATGGTCGAGCGCCTGCACGCTTAATTTGCCAAGATGCAGCCCGTCAACGTTCAGGGTGCGGGTCCTGGGGTTCAGCCCGCGGATAGCGACCCAGTATTTGGTCTGCTGGGTCTGTTGGTTTTTGTATTCAATGCTCAACCACCGCCCCTCATGAATGGCGCGGAAAATCGAGCGCGTGATGTTGTTCAATTTTCCGCTCCTTTCGGGTCGTGGCTTTCTTGCCTCCCTCTGCGAGGGAGGCGGCCAAGGGCATTTTACTTCGACAAGCGCCGGTATTCCAGCGGGGTCAGGCGGAACTGGTCGTAGAACGCCTGGGCAAAGCGGCCCTGGCTCTCGTAGCCGACCCGGGCGGCAATGTCCTGCACCCGCTGGGGGGTCGTGCGCAGCAGCTCGGCGGCTCTTTCGAGCCGGCGGCGGCGGAAGTAGGCGAGATACCCCTCGCCCAGCACGTTCTGGCAGTACAGCTTGAAGCCGCTCTCGCTCAAACCAAAATGGTCGGCCAGCTCCCGGGCCGGGCGGCGGACCGAGAGGTCCTGCAGAACCAGCGTCTCGGCCTCGCGCACGCATTCGACCTGCCGCGCGGGGCAGCGGGCCGTGTCGGCCTCGTCGGGCAGGCGCAGCAGCTCATACAGCAGCCGCACGGCGGCATAGCGCAGCTCGCCGGGGGCGGCGTAAGCGGCGTCGTCCCAGACCTCGTCCACAATGGCCGTGATGGCGTCGCTCATCGGGCAGCAGTGAACGCCGCCGCGGCAGAAATAATCCGCGATGCCGCCTATTTCCAGCCCCATCAGCGTCAAAAAGCTGTCTGCCTGCACGGCGTCGGGGTCAATGAAAAGCTGCAGCGCCTCGTACTGGCTGCCGGGCAGGGAGAAGTCCGCACCGGGCACAGCGAAGCTGACGGCGGGCTGGCCCCCCGCCACCATGGCATCAGTGCATTCGTCCGGGATAGCGCGTCGTCCGCTGCGGCAGAAATCAAAGACGAGCAGCCGCGGCCAGTCCAGCGGGGGCGGGCAGAGCGGCGCGTCCAGCCGGGTGAAGCAGAGCTGCACGCCGGGTGCAAGCTCCCGCCGGTCAAGCGGGGCTGCGGGGATGAGATTGTCCGTTTTCATGTTTGGTTATACAGTAACTAAATATTTTGAATTTTCGAAAAACTGTGCGCAAAATTCCGATACTGAAATGCACTGAAATGGCCATACAAGCCAAAAATATGCGGATAGAAAACTGCTAAAAAGGCAAAATGTGCGAAATCGGAAAATTGGCAAAATAAGGAAAATACGTGCCAAGAACCGAAAAAAATCAGTCTGTGACCGGCACATCGAGCCCGAACTCCTGCGGGCGGAACCGCGGGCAGACATTCTCCGAGATGCAGATGACCGACGCGGCTAGGCGGCTGCCGATCTCGCAGGCCTCGGCCAGCGTCTTGCCGTAGGTCAGGCCGATGACCGTCCCGGCGAAGAAAGCATCCCCCGCGCCGGTGGTGTCGATGACATCGACCTTCTTGGCGGGCACCATGCCGCTCTCGCCGTCGGTGCGGGCGTAGACGGCGCCCTGCTCGCCCATCGTCACGACCATGCAGGGAATGTTGGCGCTGCGCACGTTGGCGGCCAGCGTGGCGCGCATCTCGTCCGGCGTCAGGTGGTCGTAATCGTCGGAGAACATCAGCCCGGCCTCCTGCTGGTTGCAGACAAAGCAGTCGATCTCCTGCAGGAGGCTGCGGCGCTCCATGGCAATGCTCATGTTGGAGACCGCGGCGTAGACCTTTTTGCGGTACTTTTTGGCGTAGTGCAAAATCTGCTTGACGGTCTCCTTCTCCAGATCAAACTCGATGGCGATGCCGTCGCAGTCGGCAAAGATCTCGTCACCCTTTTCCTTTAATAATGCGGTCAGCGGCGTCGTGTCGGGCCGCTTCGAGATGGCGGCGCAGACATCGCCGTCGTTGTTGAACACGGCCAGCCAGGTGCCCATGCCGTCCGGCATGCGCTGAATGTAGCGGGTGTTGACCTTGTGCCGGGCCAGCTTGTCAATGACGTCCTGGCCGGAGCCGGTGTCGTCCACCAGACTGACGAAGGTGGGGCGCAGCTCGACATTGGCAATGTCCTCCGCCACGTTGCGGCAGACGCCGCCGTGTACCTGCTCGACCCGGCCCGCGTTGCGCCCGCCCGGGATATAGGTGGACAGCGGATACCCCTTGATGTCCACAAAAACCGCACCGATGACTACAATACCCATAAATGACCCCCAAAAAGCTGATTTTACCTGTATTTTACCATACATTCGACATTTGCGCAAACCCCGCCCGAACGGGCAAAATGCGTACAAAAATCCGCCCCGGATGCGGAAAGATTCGACATCCGGGGCGGGGGTTGTTTTTGTGCTTTTAGGGCAATACCGCATAATTCTAAGTACCGATACGGC
>OCAA01001624.1_pt1 | contig 10779 bp, 10 predicted proteins | sample 1538241 | NCBI WGS metagenome assembly OCAA01 (sample SAMEA2580241, study PRJEB22360) | human gut metagenome | biome: human gut; feature: human-associated habitat; material: faeces | place: Denmark | collected 2008/2010
ACACCAGAAGAAGTACGCAGAGAAATGCAGATAGCCATAGATGCAGGATTTGATAATCCTAATCCGGCTGTGCAGGAAGAATGGAAGAAAATGACACTTAAAGGAGAAAGACCTACACCGGAAGAAGTAATCAATTACGCAGTAAAAAAACTAAAAGGAAAATAAAAATATGAAGAAAAAGATAATTGCAGTGATCTCAGGGGCAGTCATCTTGATAATTGCTGCAGGAAGTATTTATGGGAAACCTGAATCAAGTCATAAGGAAGGTGAACCGGATGTGGTAGGAACATTTTCCGTAAATCGGGATGAAAATCTAACCGTAATCGCTAACCGGGAAAATATTGAGGATAGAGAAGCGTTTGCAAGAGAGCTTTTGCAGATGTACAAGGATGATTCATTTTATTCGACAAAATTCTCCACAGACAGGGGATATGCGACGAGCCTTGATATGAACATCTATTTATGGAAAGAGGATATTGAAGATGGGGAATCGGTAATGACAGCCGAATACAGACCTGTAGAATATGGAAAGGACTATGATGTTGTCAATAATCCTGATAAATTTCAACTATATATAGATGGAAAAGAAGTAGAAGAATAACACGGTGAACTTTTTATACTGAAATATGTACGATTTCAATAATGATGTGAACTTATAGGAATGTATTGCGGATACTTTGTGAACTTTATCCTGATACAATGATTATGCTGATGAAAGAAGGCATAGATAACTGAATACAAGAAAGAGACGAAAGCCTCAGTAGTTAAGAAAAAACTACTGGGGCTTTTTTTCGTGCCTGAATTTCTCAGCCAATAACTGCGGGTATGTCCCGGCAGGATAAAGGCGGAGCAGGCATGATTCTAAACAGAGGTCCGCCTTCTGGATTTGAAACAAGCAACGAGATTTCAAATTCAGGAGGAACGGACATGTATATTGAACACCCATATTTTTATGAAGGAAAGTATTACGCAAATATTGATGGAGAAATGATCGAGGTTACAAAAGAAGTTGCGTATGCGATGAACAATTTTTACAGAAGCAGCAAGGCAAAAAAAGTTGAGATTAAGAACGAACTGGGTGAGGTCGTGGATAAGATGCTGCGAGAGGTACCTTACAGCGGTCAGTCCATTGATGGAGAAGGCTTCATGATTGAGGATTTTCCAGATCTGAACTGTGATGTGGAGCACTGTGTACTGACAAAAATGGAACAGCAGGATATTCACAAAGTGATCAATCAGCTGAACTCAGAGGAACGCATGATTATTTATGGCATTTTCTTTGAAAACAAGACACAGACACAGATGGCGGAGATTATGGGGATTTCCAGACAGATGCTGTCATACAAGCTGAAATCCACTCTTAATAAGATGCGTGAAATGTATATGAATAAATTTTTTTAAAAAATTTTTCAAAATCTTTTGCATCTGCCAAAGTCATTTGACTTTAGTAATTAGAGGAAGTTAAAGGACTTCCTAAAATGAACCATGATAACTGAATATCCAATAATAACTGACGTGACATTTCATGCAAAGAGCACGAGGAAGATGCCGCTATAGGATTATAAGACAAAACAAAGATTTTTAGTTCAGTCCGTAATGCTGCGAAAAAGCACTGACCGAAGCCAGCTGGCAGGCTGGTGATGCGATGATATGTATGAGATGCGATACACTTGCAGATCCTGAGAAGTCTGTAACTGGTAAACCTATGAACTGCTGGAGCCTGGAAACGAGAGTTTCCGGGTTGTGGTCCGGAGTATGCATCCGGGCAGGTTATTATTCCCTTCCTGCATATGCGGGAGTAACGATTCGGGGTATCGAGGATAAATAGAATCGAGCGAGCACTGTTTAATAATCAAATTGGCTATAGAGGTTATACGGCAGAGCTTTCCTTATGGAAAAGAAACTCTGCCGTATTCCTGTGGAGCCAATATAGCGCTATGGATGCTTTACAAATAAAAATAATAGATTGGAGAGAGGACAAATGACAATCCGCAGAGGAGATATTTTATGGGCAGATCTCGGTATGTTTCCTACAACATCTGTTCAGGGTGGAGTAAGACCGGTGATCGTAGTGAGTAATAATAAAGCCAATACATACAGTTCAGTCATAACGGTAGTTCCGCTGACATCAAGGATTTATAAGAAACGGTATTTGCCAACACATGTATTTATCAGCAAATACGATATGACGGGAATCCGAAAAGGAAGCCTGGCACTGGCTGAACAGGTTATGAGCATTTCTACGAAATGTATTATTGAGAAATGCGGAAGAGTGAACAAGTGGAGCCTGGATCGGGTACTGAAAGCAGTACGGATTCAGATGGGAATGGAGGGAGAAGGGCATGACTGCAGAAGAATATAGAAACTATCTGGAAACGGATTTTGATGATGTGGATCTGAAGGAATTGAAGGATATCCGAAAAATAAGGATTGACCGGAATCAGACGAAGGAAAAAAGAATAGCTCAATATCTCAGACAGGTGGGAAATCCCTATCTTGTCTGTATAGGAAATGTAAAAGTGAAAATAAGGTTTGCAAACAATGGAGTATCTTTTGAAGATGCATTTGAGGAACTTTTGCTTTCTGTATAAAAAGTGATGGTAAAATCTGAAGAGTTATGTTAATATGGAGACGAGGAACTCAGGACTCCTCATTCATATCAGGACAAAATCGACTCACCCTCTGGGTTTTACCAATGTTGATGGAAAGGTAAAACTAAGGAGGATGAAGATGAATCAAATTAACAATTCAAAGAAAATCTATCATGCAGCCATTTATGTTCGTTTATCGAAAGAAGATGGCGATGTTGCTACTGCTGGAAAGCGTGAAAGCAACAGTATCTCAAATCAGAAAGATCTGATAAAAAATTTCCTAAAAGATAAAAAGGATATAGTTGTTGTATCAGAACGGGTGGATGACGGTTACAGCGGTTCTAATTTTGAACGTCCTGCATTTCAGATGATGCTGGAAGATATCAAAAAAGGAATTGTGGATTGTGTCGTTGTAAAAGACCTTTCCCGTTTTGGACGTGAGTATATTGATGCCGGAAAATATATCGAAAGATTATTTCCGGCACTTGGCGTGCGGTTTATTGCGGTCAATGATCATTATGACAGCCTGGAAGGAAAAAGTCAGGCAGACGAAATCGTGATTCCATTCAAGAATCTCATTAACGATGCATATTGCCGTGACATTTCTATCAAAATAAGAAGCCACCTGGAAGTAAAGAGAAAAAATGGGGAATATATTGGAGCGTTTACACCGTATGGCTACCAGAAAGATTCAGATAATAAAAATAAACTGGTGATAGATGTATATGCGGCAGGTATCGTCAAAGAAATTTACCGCATGAAATTATCAGGTATGAGCCAGACAGCAATTGCCAATGCATTGAACAAACAGGGTGTTCTTTCACCAATGGAATACAAGCACAGTCTTGGAATAAGGATCCAGGATAATTTTAAAACACACGAACAGGCAGAATGGAGCGCCATGTCGGTAAAAAGAATCCTTGAAAATGAAGTATACACTGGAACTCTGGTGCAGGGAAAAAGAACAACACCAAACCATAAAGTGAAAAAATTGTTGAAAAAGCCGGAGACTGATTGGGTTAGAATTGAAAAAAATCATGAGGCTATCGTATCAGAACGAGAATTTGCACTGGTGCAGAGATTATTAGGGATAGATACAAGGACTTCTCCGAACGAGGAAAAGGTATATCCATTATCTGGACTTGTGGTTTGTGGAGACTGTGGGGCAATGATGATCAAACGGGATGTTCCGGCAGGAGGAAAGGTATATGCTTACTATATCTGTTCCAGACATGCGGCTACGAAAGCGTGTGCGGCACACAGAATACCAATGGGTAAACTGGAAGAAACAGTACTGGAACTGGTAAAAATCCATATTGAAAATATCCTTGATATGAAAAAAATCATGGATTTTATCCATGAAGTACCATTTCAAGAATTAGATATCAAAGAACTGGAAATTAGAAAAGAAGCAAAAGAAAAAGAAGCCGAGCGATGCCGGGAATTAAGAGATTATCTATATGAAGATTTCCGTGAAGGAATCATTTCAAAAGAAGATTATAAAGAGCTTCATGACGGGTACACAGAAAAGCGGAAAAAAGCCGAGGAAGCAGTCCGAAGCATTGATCAACAGATCAGTGAAGTCATGGAATCAAAAAGTGATAAATATCATTGGCTGGATTATTTTGCCGAGCATCAGAATATACAAGAACTTACAAGAACTGTTGCTGTTGAACTGATTGACCAGATATTAGTATATGATAAAAAACATATTGAAGTCAGATTTAATTTTGATGACTGTTATCAATCCCTGTTACGGCAGATACAGTCGGTGGGATGTGATGTCAGCACAGGTATAGACGGAAGGATAGAAATTCAAAAGAGGGAGGTCGTATAAATGGCTCGAAAATCAAGAAAAGTAGATTATGTGAATGTTGGAAATAAAGAAAATTTGGTTACAGAAGCTGAAAACCAGTGTGAAAAAGTTTCACATGCAGCCCTTTATGCAAGGCTTTCCTATGAGAGTGAAAAGAACAGAGAAAGAAATACGATAGAAACGCAGATGGTTCTGCTTCATAATTTCGTAAAAGAACAGAAAGATATCGTGGTTGCAAAGGAATATTATGATATATCTAAAACCGGAACTAATTTTGAGAGAGATGGTTTTAATGAGATGATGCAGGACATCAAAGAGGGAAATATTGACTGTGTTATTGTTAAAGATCTTTCTAGGCTTGGAAGAAATTATGTAGAGGCGGGAAGCTATATTGAAAGAGTGTTCCCATTCTTTAATGTGCGTTTTATTTCGGTGAATGATCATTATGATTCGTTCAGAGATGACATAAGCCTGCTGATCAGCATGTCAAACGTGTATAATGAGTTTTATTCCAGAGATTTGGCAAAGAAAATAAGAAGTTCATACCGGACGAGCTGGGCAAATGGCGAATTTCCTTCCGGTCAGATGGCTTATGGTTATGAAAAAGACAAGGATAATCCTCATCAGCTGATTCCAGATCCGGTAGCGGCACCAGTGGTGAAAAAGATATTTCAGTATTTTATTGATGGAATGACTTATGCAGAGATTGCCCGGAAATTAAATGCGGATGGGTATCTCTGCCCGAAAGCCTACAAGCTGGATAAAGCAGGAAAAGCAAATGAAAAGTCAGCGACATGGACATGGAGTGGAGGAACAGTCCACAAAATCCTTGAGAATCAATATTATGCCGGTGATAGTGTGCATAATCAGTTTACCAATGATTCCTGGGCAGCACAGAGACAGAAAATGAATCAGAAAGAAGAATGGATCATTATCAAAAATACCCATGAGGCACTTGTGAGCAGAAAGGATTTTGATGAGGTACAGGAAAAGATTGGTCATATCGTAAAACGGGTTAATGAAGCTCGTAAATCAAATGGCAATAATGTAAGAGACTTCAACTTTTTCAAGCAGAAAATTGTATGTGCAGACTGTGGAAAAACCATGTATTTATATGGGAAAACAAAAGGCAGTCATCGTAGGTTTTACTGTGGAAATAATAAGCTCCACGGGAAGTGTACGCCACATTCTATCACTGATTTGGAAGTGAATGATTATGTACTGCGTGTGATACGTGCACATATCAATGTATATGTTGAAAATGTAGATTTGATTCGGCGGTTGAATCAAAGACAGGAAAGCATTAAAAAATATGATGTGTTTAACAGGGAAATCAAGAAATGCCGGAAAGAACTGGAAAAAGTGGCAGTACACCGGGAAAGATTGTTTGAGGATTATGTGTGCCGTATTATTGATGCAGAGCAGTATGAAACATTTTCAAAGCAGGATGCGGAAACAGAAAAAGAGATCCAGAATAACATGGAAATTTTATTAAAGCATCAGGTTGGATATGAAAAAAATTTTCACACAGAGGAAGAATGGGAAACATTGATCAATAAATACCGCAATACGAGAACGCTGACAAAGGAAATGGTCAATGCTTTTGTAGAAAAAATCGAAATACATGAAAGCGGTTCTATTACGGTACGTTTGGTGTATGATGATATGTTGGAAGAACTAAGAAAATATGCAAAAGAACGGGAGGCTGAGTTATGCCAGTAACAGAATGTATCGCTGTTTATATCAGACTTTCGTCGGAGGATAATGATGTAGATGGCAGTATAAAAGCTGAAAGTAACAGTGTCAGTGCACAGAGAATGCTGATAAACGAATTTATCAAAAAACAGGACGAATTTACTAACTGTCCAGTAGTTGAATATGTAGACGATGGGTACAGTGGTACAAACTTTAACCGTCCTGGCTTTCAGAGGATGATGGAGGATGCAAAAGCAGGACGTATAAAAAGTATTGTTATAAAGGACTTTTCAAGATTTGGAAGAGATTATCTGGAAGTGGGGAATTATCTGGAAAAAATCCTGCCGGTTCTTGGTATTCGAATTATCTCAATTAACGATGGTTTTGACAGTATCAATTCCTCTGGTTTTACTGGAGGAATGAGTGTAGCGTTAAAAAATATGTTGAACGCAATGTACAGCAGAGATTTGTCCAGAAAAGTTCGTTCTGCTATGAAAACACATGCTAAAAACGGTGAATATATGCCGGCTTTTCCAAAATATGGATATATTAAAGATCCAGAAGATAAGCATCATCTGGTTATAGACCCAGAAGCGGCTGAAACAGTGAAACTGATATTCACAATGGCGGCAGATGGGAAAACTAAAGGACAGATAGCAAAATATCTGAACGAAACCCATGTGCTTACATGCCGGGAGTATATGTGCAGAAAAGGTATAAAAATGCACAGAGAAAACGAAAAAGAAAAGAAACTCTGGTCAGTCACAACAATTTCAGATATGCTCAAAAATGAAGTGTATCTTGGAAAAATTATTTGGAATAAAAAGAGAGTGGCAAGAACAGGAAGCAATAAATTGGTTTCCAATGATAAAGAGGAGTGGATTGTTGTAGAAAATGCACATGAACCAATTATATCCGATGAATTATTCCGGAAAGCAAATGAGAAAGCGTTTACTAACCAGAAAAGAGTTCTTACAAAAAGAGGAGTAGCCTGCCCTATTTTCTTTTGCCCGACCTGCGGAAGAAGACTTGGTTTTACCAGCAGAGAGACTGGGTATCGCTGTATGCAGGCACATATCAGCGGTCTTAGTGGGTGTGCGGAAAGTAAAATGGACAGGAAAGAAGCAGAAGAAACAGTACTGGATGCAGCCAGAAATATGGCACAACTCATTTCGGAAAATCTTGAGAAAAAGAAAAGTGAATGGCATAAAACAATTTTGAAAGAAGAAAATATCGCAACACTGGTAAGTGAAAAAAAGCGACTCTCGTCAAGAAAAATGAAATTGTATTCTGATTATCGTTCGGAAGTGTTGGACAAGGAAGGGTATATGGAAGAACTGGAAAAAACGACTTCCCGTATTTCAGAAATCACTTTGCAGATAGCAGAATTGGAGAATGAGATTGCAGTAGCGAAGAAAAAATGTGATGAAGCAACAGAAAAAGAAATGGAAGTAAATGAGATTGCAGCATTGCAGGATTTTGACAAAATACAGCTGTCGAAGATTATTGAGAAAGTCTTTATTTATGAACCAGGACGTATGGAGATAAACTGGAAGATGGATGACATTTTCTACAAAGAAGAAAAAGCATAAACGGAATAAGATTGTTCGCAGGAGCATCACTGGATGAAAACAGTGGTGCTTTTTGCGAATTAAAAGCAAATTTTTTTAGACTTATATTGACAAAAGCAGAGCTTTTAGCATTGAGTCTTTCGGATTTTGATATGAGTGGAAATCTCCTGCATATCAATAAGACCTATAACCGGATCAGGAAAAGAGATGTGATTGATACTCCTAAAACAGAAAATTCGGTCCGTACCATTGATATTCCAAATTTTCTTAAAGAAGAGGTGCAGGAGTACGCGAAGAAACATTATGGATTTCCAGAAGATCAGCGGTTGTTTTCGATTGTGGCGAGAACACTGCAGAAACGTCTTAAGAAATATGAAGCATTGACTGGTGTAAAACCAATCAGAGTGCATGATATCCGTCACAGTCATGTGGCATATCTGATCTACCAGGGCGTAGAACCACTGATTATCAAGGAGAGACTTGGGCACAAAGATATCCAGATGACACTGAACACTTATGGACATCTGTATCCGTCACAGCAGAAAAAAGTAGCAGAGATGCTGGACAACAAACGTTAATACGGAGGAAGAAGCAAATGAAAACAAAGAAAGTAGTCGGAAAAATATTTGATGCAATTAACTACAGTAAGAAGTTGAAGATAAGTTCCGTTTTACCAGATCGAGATTCAGATTATGTGATTCTTCTTGAATTAGAGGACGGAAGCAAATTTGAAATTATCATTATTCCTACAAGGAGATTTGTGTAAGGAGCAAAAGCTATGACTACTGACAGACAAAAAGAAAAAGCCCAGACAAAATATCTGAGCAAGTTCTCTGATAATCAGATTCACTGATATACCATCTTGGCAGATTCAGTATATCACGAATTGAAAGATACAACAATTCCAGAATGTCTGTTCATCAGAGACTTGCCCGGAGGGGCAGGAGGTAGAAGTGACATTATTTGAACAGGTTAAAGGATGTGTGACAGCGAGACAGGCTGCAGAGCATTACGGGATTAAAGTAAAGGGAAATGGAATGGCATGTTGTCCGTTTCATAAAGACCGACACCCAAGTATGAAGGCAGATAAAATCTATCATTGCTTTGCATGTGGAGTGGGTGGTGATGCAATAGATTTTACAGCAAGGTTATTTGGAATATCACAGTATGAAGCTGCGAAAAAGCTGATAGAAGATTTTGGACTGGATATAAAAGTCGAAGACAGAAACAAATACAAAAGGACGCACCAAAGCAGGAATACTTTGATATCAAAGAAACCTAAAGTTGTGATGATCAGAGAAAAACTGGAGCAGTGGTTGAAACTTGCAACAGACGTGCTGATCAGATATCTGAAATGGATTCAGTTCTGGAAAGAGTTTTACAGACCAGAACCAGAAGAAGAGTGGCACGAATTGTTTACGGAGGCATTGGCAAATGAAAGAAAGATAAATGACTATCTGGACGTGCTGATGTTTGGAGCAGGAGAAGAAATTGTAGAGTTTTTCAAGATGAAGAGGAAGGAGGTTGAGAGAATTGAAGAAAGAATTAACGAATATCAGCGAGAAGTCATTGATGGAATTAGAAGATATTGTGAACGAGGAGATGCTTACAACAGAAGATGTCAATAATATGCTGGAGCATACGGATAAGGGAAGAACAAAGCAGACAATCAGAAATTGTGTAACCGCACTTCAAAATGATCCAGTGCTGAAAAAAGCAATTAAGAGGAATGAACTTTCCGGAAGAATAGACATTGTAAAAGAGGTGCCATGGGAGCGGAGAAATAACAGTCCTACGGTTACAGATACAGACGAATACAATCTGAAAATGTATCTGGAAGAGAATTATGAAATCACAAGTGAGCGTGTGATCAAGGCAGGAGTAGATATTGTTTCCAATGAAAATAAATATCACCCAATCAGAGATTATCTGGAAAGTCTGGTCTGGGACGGGGTTCCAAGAATAGAAAATATGCTTCCACATTTTCTGGGAGCAGAAAAGAGCAAATACACAATCGGAGTAATGAAAATGCACATGCTGGCAGCGATTTCAAGAATTTATGAACCGGGAATAAAATATGACATTATGCTGTGCCTGGTTGGAAGTCAGGGAGCCGGAAAGTCTACGTTTTTCAAATATCTGGCGATAAAAGAAGAATGGTTCAGTGACAATCTGGATCATCTGGACGATGAAAATATTTATAGAAAACTGCAGAACCACTGGATTATTGAAATGGGAGAAATGAAGGCAACTATCACAGCAAAGAATATTGAACAGATAAAATCATTTCTGAGCAGACAGAAAGAAACTTATAAAGTGCCTTATGAAGTTCACCCGGAAGACAGACCGAGACAGTGTGTATTTTGCGGAACATCAAATGATCTGAATTTCCTTCCTCTGGACAGAACCGGAAACAGACGATTTGCTCCGGTGATGACAGATATGTCGAAAGCAGAAATTCATATTCTGGACAATGAGGCAGAAAGCAAAGCCTATATTGAGCAGGCTTGGGCAGAGGCAATGGTGCTGTATCGACAGGGAAATGTGTTCTTGGGATTTACAAAGGAAATTGAGGAAGAGGCAAAGCGTCTGCAGAAAGAATTTATGCCGGAGGATACCAATGCCGGAATCATACAGGCATTTCTTGATGACTACAATGATGATTATGTATGCACCAGAATTCTGTTCGATGAAGCATTACATCGAACCGGAGAAATGAAACAGTGGGAAGGCAAAGAGATTGCTAATATTATGAACAATGCGATTGAAGGCTGGAAACCACATGGCACACATCGGTTCGGAAAGGAATATGGAATACAGCGGTCATGGAAACGTATGGAAGATTCTGTAAAGAAAGATAAAGACGGATTTATGGAAGTACCGGAACAGTTGGAAATACCGTTTGAGTAAAGATTATTGTAAACGATGTAAACGGAACTTGATGGAAAAACTTAAAAAGTTAACTTTTAAAATCTTTTAAGCCCCGTTTACAAATTCCGTTTACAGACTGGAAAGGAGCAGAAAATGACGAAACAGGGAAGATTAGGATACAACAGCAGCAATGGAAGATATGGATTATTATCATCAGACTTATGGATTGATACAG
>OCAA01001625.1_pt1 | contig 10772 bp, 1 predicted proteins | sample 1538241 | NCBI WGS metagenome assembly OCAA01 (sample SAMEA2580241, study PRJEB22360) | human gut metagenome | biome: human gut; feature: human-associated habitat; material: faeces | place: Denmark | collected 2008/2010
GTTGAAAAAGGAAAAATCTCAATATGGATACGTTTGTCCATATTTCGAGTAGCAGAAGAATTTAATATATGAGAAAAAGATTAATTATTATTGTTTGTATAGTTATATTGTTTATAGAAAATTTACCTGAAGGCATAATTACATCAGCTATTGAAAAAAGCATTGTTGGTAAAAATGAAAAAATATGCAGTAATTATAATAATAAAATAATAAATAATTATGATGAAAATATTAAAGGAGAAAGCCCAGAAATAAGTATTCAAAATAATGAAGAAGAATTAGGGCTTGATAAAGTTAAATTTAGTGCATATATTAATAAAACTAATGATTTATTATTTTCTATTGGATTTAACATATTAGAAAAGAAATTTACTGTAGAAAATCAATTGGATAAAAATATATCAGAAGAAACTCCAGAAGAAGTAATGTATAAAATAAGGCTTTATGATAAGGAGGGAAAGGAAAAGCTTGAAATTGAGCTTAATGGTAGTGATACTGGAAATTCTAAAAAATTGGAACCATTAAAAAATTTAAGTTATGAAATTGGTGATTTTGTTCAAATAATACCTGTAAATAAAAAGGATGTATTAAAGATTACTGGTAATATACAAGGTGATATAACTAAAGAAAAAGAGGATTATTTTGATGGCATTGATAATTATGATTATATTGAAAATGTAAGATTTGAAATAGCTGATGACCATCTAAATTCAATATATAATGAAGCTCCAGTTATAAGTGGTCTTAATGATATTATAGATTCTGAAAATCCTAATAATGATATATTTACAGGAATATCAGTAAAGGATGACCATGATGGAATTATTGATAATTCTAAGCTTGAAGTTGAAGTAATTCAGCTTCAAGATGGCATATTAGAAGTTAGGTATATTGCTATAGATAGTTGGGGAAGAAAAACTATTGGGTCAAGAAGGATATTTCCTAAAAGTATTTCAAAGTTAATAGATGAACCTGAAAATCAGGAAGAACAAATTATTAATGATAAAGAATTACCTACCCCTAATAATGTAAATATAGAAAATGCTTCTGACCAATTAACACAAAATGAAATTATAGTAGAAGGAACTCCTTATTATGATACTGAAGTTAGAAGGTTTAGATTAAGGTTTGATACTATAGCAAATCAAATTCAAATAATGGATGAAGATGGAAGACAAATGAGTAATTCTATAAATGGAGAGTATTTTAAATTTGTGTTATATGATAAAGATATGAATATAAAATCATCAGTTACGTTGTTAGGTACTGATAAGAGTGATACTGATAAATTAAATGATATAAGAAATTATCTTTTTGAAGAGGGAGATTATGTGGGAATATGGCATGCAGAATCTCAAGATAAGCTTAAAATAAATGGAGACATAAGGGTTTTAAGTAAAAATTCATCTGGTGATTTAGTAATTACTAATGAAGTTAAGCATTATAATGAAGGGGTACCACAAGAGGATATTTCAACTCGTAGATTTAGAATTAAAAATAGTGGATTGGAGGAGGTAATTAATGAAGCTCCACAAATATCACCTTTAGAACCTGTTGAAATAATAAGAGGAAGTACAGATTTTGAGCCATTAAATTATATAAAAAATGGAAAAATAACTGATGATTTTGATGAATTTACAGAGGATAATTTAGATTCAAAAGTTGTTTCAATAACTTATAGCCCTTTTGATACTTCTAAGGTAGGAGAGCAAATTATAGTTTATACTGTTACTGATAGTTGGGGAAAGTCTAATACTGCTGAAATGAGGTTAATAGTTAAATCAACAAATCCTCTTGATGAAAAATTTATAGAATTTAAAAATGGTGATGAAAGTTTATTTAAAATAAAATTTGATTCTGTAAAAAATCAATTTTTAGTTGATGATTTAGATAATGTAAAAGATGAAGCTATAGATTTATCTGTATCATCATCTATATTTAAATTAAGGATATATACAAATGATGGTGTATTGCAAAAGACTTTAAATATTAAGGGAACTGATAATTTAAGGTCTATGTTAAAAAGATTTGATGGTTATCAATATGCTATAGGTGCTTGTATAGAGTTATGGTCAAATAATCCTAAAAATATAGTTATTAGTGGTGTGGACAAAAATTCATCAAGTGAAGGGGATGGGGAAAATAGTGAAGATTATAGTGATGGAATTGATAATTCAGATTTTATGAAAAATGTAAGATTTGAAATAGGGGAAAGTACATTAACTTATATTTATAATGAAGCCCCAAGGTTTATAATAAATTCTTCTATTAATTTAGAAGTTAATAGAAATGGAAGTTTAAGTAGAGAGGAATTAATGGAAGGTTTAAGAGTGGAAGATGACCATGATGGAAATACTTTAAATGAAAAGGTTGTAATTGGCGATTTTGATACTAATACAATTGGAGAAAAAGAAATTGAATATAGTGTTGTGGATAGCTGGGGTAGAAGTTCTATGATAAAAAGAAAGATAACTGTTTATCCATATAGTCCTTTAGAATATAATTATATAACAATTAAAAATGATGAAACTGATGAAGTTATATTAACTATTAGATTTGATGATGAAAATAAACGCTTTGTAGTAGATAAAATTGATAAAAGTAAAGTTCCAAGTAGGTTAAAGGAAAATGATAAGATATTTGAGTTTAAGCTTATTAAGGATAATAAAGCTGAAGGCTCTAAAATTAATGGAAATAATAGTGAAAGTGAAGAGGAAGTTATTATAAGTTTAACTAATTCTGATTTATTAAATAATGAAGTAGTTAATAAGATTAATAATTTATCATATAAAGGCTTTAGATATATTTCTTTATGGTGTTATGATTCAAAAGATGGAATATTTATATCAGGTAAATCAGATATTATTTTAAATGGATTTGAAAATGAAGAAAAGATGGAAAATACAAGATTTGAAATTAAATCTGAAGGGTTACAAGTTATATATAATGAAGCACCTGTAATTATAGGGTTAAATAAAATTTTATATGTATATAAAAATGATGATATAACTCAAGAAGTTGCAACTAATGGGATTGAAGTAAAAGATGATACAGATGAAATAAGTCTTAGCAGTATAGAAATTACTGATGTAGATGGACGTAAACTTAAAGGAGAAGAAGAAAGTAAAGCTAAAGAAAAATTTAAGTTTAAAATTTTTAATAAAAGTAGTGATGATTATGTAGAAACTGATGAAATTAGGAATTTTATTTTAAATTATAAGGTTACTGATGCTTGGGGAAGAAGTGCTACTTATCAAAGGAATGTATCTGTAATATCAAAATCTGCATCAAATGATATTGAATTTTATAGTGCAGACGGCAATAATAAGTTGTTTTCTATTAATTATAATCCAATATCAAATATATTTGATGTAAAAGGTAGTATTGTTAATGAAGAGAATTTTGAAGAACAACAAAATGAAATTGTATTTAAGTTAACTGTATTTAATGTTGATGAAGAAAAGGTTGGTGAAATTCAATTAACAGAAGCAGAATCAAGGGATGTGGAAGAAATTGAAAAAAGGTTAGAAGATATTACTGTTTATGATGGATATTATTTTAGTTTATGGAGCAGTAATTTAGTTAGGTTAAGAATAAATGGATATATGACAGGAAATAATGAATTGGGTGAAGCTGGAGATGGAGATCAGGATTATTCTCAAACTATAACTAGTAATGATTATATTGATAATGTTAGATTTAATTTAACAGAAGATGGAATACATGTTATTTATAATAAGCCACCTAAAATAAGGTTTTTAAGTAATGATATTCTTACTGTATATGCAGGTGATCCTATTAATTATACAGAAAATATACAAGTTGTTGATGATAGGGATAATCCAGAAAATAATCATATTATTGATAATAATAAAATAAAGGTTAGTTTTATAGATAGCAATGAGGATGATGGCTCCACAGCTCAGGGAGATAATCTTGAAAATAATGAACAGGATAATGGAAGGTTAAGTAACGGTAATGTTGAGGAAAAAAAAGAAGAAGAGAAGTTTGTAGAGGAGGAGAAGAAGCATTTAAGGATAGGAAATAACACAGTTAGATTAACAGTTCAAGATAGCTGGGGAAGAGAAAGTAGCGTTGAAAGAAGTTTAATAATAAAAAATGGTGTTGATAAAAATACTATTATATTTAATGGTGAAAATGGAGAGATAATAAAAATTGGTTTTAATCATGAAAATAATAAATTAAATGTAATTACTTATAATAAGTCTTTTGGTAATGGGGGAGTTAGTGGTTATGTAAAAATTGCAGTATATAGACCAAATGAAAATGGTGTTGGGGCAACTGCTATTGTTTCACAAATAAGCATTGATGTATCACAAAGAGTTACAGATAGTACTTTACAAACTTTAAAGGATTATACATTTAAATATGGAGATTATTTTGAGATTTATCATGGACATCCAAATAGATTTTCTATAATAGGTAATGTAACTGATGAAAGAGAGAATTATACTGATGGTGTACAAAATCCAGAAAACTTACTTAATGTAAAATTTGAGATTACAAAAAGTGGATTAAAATCAATATATACTAATCCAGATGAAAATAATATAACAAATAATAAAGTTGTATTTGGTCCAGTTGCACCAGAAAAGTTTCCATTTAAAATTCAAATTGATTTTGAACAAAAAATGTTTAAAGTAGTTGATGTAACAAAAACAATGGTTTTATCAGATAGAAATGAAGTAGTTTATAAAATGGTTCTTATAGGAAGTGATGGACATATTAAAAAAAGAACAGAGTTTAATGGGCGTGAGGAAGGTTCAACATATATGTCCACTACTAATTCTAATAATGGAGAAAATGATAGGAATTGGAATAATGTTCCTTTTGAGTATAATGACTGTTTATATTTATGGCATATAGAACCAGCTAGGTCAATTATAAAAGGTAAAATAAAAAATGCAAGGGAAGATTATAGTGATGGTGTTAATGATATTGATAATATGAATAATGTTGTGTTTAGATTAACTCCTGATGGATTAGAATCTATATATAATGAAGGCCCTAAGATACATGGAGCTGAAGATAAGGATGTTTATCAAGGTGAAGAATTTGTTAGTAGTGAGGGTGTAACTTATACTGATGATTTTGATAATGGTCATTTAAGAACAAGTATTTCAGGTGATATTGTTAATACAAATCAATTGGGACCTTATACAGTAACTTATACTGCAACTGACCGTTGGGATAAAACTACAAGAGTAAATAGAAAAATTACAGTAAGACCTAATTTATATAAAAATATATTTAAAATATTTTCAGAAGTTAATAATATGCAAGAAGGTAATGAAGCTATAAGTCAAAATGAAAGTATTAATTTAGAAGGTGATAATACTTTAAATATAATTAATTCAGAAAATGTTAATAGAAAATTAGCTTTTGAAATTGGATTTGATACAGTTAAAAATACATATAAGGTATTTAATCAAAGTAATGAAAAGTTGTCTGTAAATAATTTAAGTGATGTTGCATTTACTATTGAAATTAAAGATTCAGAGGGAAATGAAAAAGCTAATATTACTTTAAATGGTAATGATAGAGGTACTTCTCCTAAATTAATAGAGCTTAATAAGTTGCAATATGCTGATGGGGATATTATAAGAGTATATAGAAGTAATTTATCTTGCATTGAAATTACTGGAACTATATTTGGTGATAAGCCAAGAGAAAATGACAATATGGATGATGATAATAAGTTAGATTATATGAAAAATACTGGATTTAAAGTAAGTAATGATGGATTAATAGCTAAGTATAATAAGGCGCCCAATATTGAAGGAGTTAGAAAGAACAGAACTATTAGCAAAGGTGTTATAGATTTATTAGCAGATATAAATGTAAGTGATGAAATAGATGAAAATATTTCTAAAGAATTTGTATTTGTATATGTAAATGATAATCTTGTAACACATTTAAATGAAAATCCTAATATATGTAATTATGATTTTAACAAATTAGGAACTTATAAAGTGGAATATAAACTTTATGATACTTGGGGAAGGGCAACTCTTAAAGAAGCTAGCATAAATGTGGAATCAAAGGTAAGAGAAAATGAAATAGAAGTTTATGGGGTAGATGGAAATTTATCATTTAAAATTATTTTTGATACTAATGAAAATAAGTTTGTATTAAGAGGAAGTGATATATTACAAAATGAAACAAGTAATGTTTATAAGTTAAGTGAAAATAATTATTTTGAGATGGTTTTAAGAGATTTAAGGGGAAATGAAAAAATTAAAGTGATTTTAAATGGTGATAATGAGCATGATGAATTACAGTTAGCAAGTTTAAATAATGTATCATTTAGCAAGTATGACACTATAAGTTTAAAAGGAGAAACATCTACAACTGTAAGAATTATAGGTGGTGTTATAATTGAATCTAATGATGAAAATAATATATATAGTGAAAAGTATTTAAATGGATTTGGAGATATTCAAAATTATTCTAATGTTAGATTTAAGATAACAGATGATGGTCTTAAGGAAATGAAACCAAAACCTTTAAGTGTAACTGGTGTAGATAATTTAACTATAAAAAGGGGGGATACTTTAAATCTTTTAAGTGGCATTACTGTAAACGTTAATGATGATAATAATGAGGATTATACAATTAGTATAGATGAAGTAGTAACTGAAGTTAGTGATGTGAATTTTAGTGATGAAGTAATTGAAAATGGAACAGAAAATCAAGATAAGACACAATTTAAAAAGTTAAGGGAAGGGGTTTATATTGTAAAATATATTATTTCAAATAGCTGGGGAACTAAAGAAGTTATTAATAGGACAATAACAGTTTTACCTAGAAATAATTTGGAAAATATAAAGCTTAATGTAAGAGATGATAATAGAAATAATATACTTATAATAAGTTTTGATTCAATACAAAAAAAACTTAGAGTATTAGATTATGAGCTTAATACTAGTATTAATTTTATTGATAAAAATCAAGTGTTTGAAATAAATGCTTATGATACTGTGGGAAAGAACTTGGGAACTATTGCATTAAGGGGAAATCAACTGATTGATAATTCTATAATAAGTAAAATTAATAATTTTTCTTATGAAGAAGGTTATGCTTTGAGTATATGGGCTAAGGAGCCAAACGAAACTTTAGAGTTGCAAGGTGAAATAATAAATAGTGAGCAAAATAAACTTGAGGGTTTATCAAGTAAGGATAAAATGGAAAATGGAAGATTTGAGATTTTATCTAATGGATTAAAGTATGTTTATAATGAAGCACCTAAGATAATAGGTGGAGATGATCCTATTCCATATTATAAGGGAAGTTTATTACTTGTTCCAAGTGATATAGAAGTTACTGATGATCATGATAAAATAAGTAGAAATGAAGTAACTATAAATGATGATGAAGTTGATTATGATACATTAGGAATACAAAATATAACATATATTGCTGAAGATTCTTGGGGTAGAAGTGCTACAAAGCCAGGAAGTATTGAAATTAGATCTGCCATGGATAGTAATATAATAAATATTTATTCTATTGATGGAATAGAAGGAGTTTCTATAAGCTTTGCTAGAGATAATATAAATAATCAAAATAAAATTATGGTTAATACTAATGAAGAATTAAATACTACTTTTAATCCAAATAGCTTAAGTGATATTTTTGCAACTATAAAAATTTATGATTTTAATGGTAATGAATTAAAATCTATAGAGATTTTGGGTAACGATAATGCAACTACTATAAAAGAAAAGTTATATAATGAGGAAAGTGGAATACAAAATTTTATATACGAAGATGGGCAGTATATTGCTATAGAAAATGTAACTGAATTAAATAAAATGTGTATAAAGATATTAGGAACTGTTGTAAATAAAGAAATTGATTATTTTAATGGAGTTACTAATATTGATAAAATAAAAAATGTTAGGTTTAAGTTTACTGATTTAGGATTAGAAGCAGTATATAATAATGCACCAGTAATACAAATAGATGAAAAAGTTAAATTAAATGGTATTATTGTTGAAAATAGAAATGAAGAAGTATTTGATGGGATTAAAGGAGATGATTTTAATTATTTAAGGGGAGTAAAGATTTTTGATGACCATGATATTTTAACTAAGAGTAATGTAAAAGTTATTTGGAATCCATCTAATAATGGTGAAGAAATTAATTTAAATAAATCTGTAGGTAAAGAAGATGAAATTGAAAAAGTTAAAGATGAAGTAATTGTAGAAGGTGAGCAAAGGGTAGGAAGAAATGTTTTACATTATATAGTAACAGATTCTTGGGGAAGAAGTAATACTGCTGAAAGAATAGTAAATTTGAAAAATGGTATCTTTGAAGATGAAATTAAATTTGGATTAAATGATAGATTGAATTTAAGTTTTATTAAAGATACTAGTGATGAAAATAGTGTTAAATTAAATTTTACAGTTAACAATAGTTTGGAATATTTTGCATCTAGTAATTCTAATTTTAAATATTATGGAATAAAGGTATATGAACCTAGAGAGGGAACAACAGCAGGTAGTTCCAGTGATTATACTCTTACTCAAAACTTAGAGTTAATGGGAAGTGCTAGACCAAGTATTCAAGTTTTAGGAGCACTTCAAAATATGAAGATTCCGTATAATACAATAATTGAAATTTACGCAGGACATCCACAATATTTTTCTATTAATGGACCAGTTAGAAATGCTGCTGAAGATTACTCTGATTTTGTTCAAAATCCAGAAAATATTGTAAATACTGTGTTTAAAATTACTGATTCTGGATTAAGGGCAATTTATGTGGAGCCAGAGGTTGATAAATTAAATGTAAATGAAAATTTAATAGAATTAGTAGCACCAGAAAAAATACCTATTAAGATTAAAATTACTCCAAATGGAAATAATGGTGGTAGTATTGCTGTAGTTGATAAAAATACAACTTTACTTGATAGTACAGTATCAACTACTGTATTTACAATGGAGTTAAAAAGTGAACAAGGAAATAGGAAACGATTAATTACCTTAAATGGAAATCAAAATGGAAATGATGCTAGTGTTTTAAATCAATTTAATGACTTTAATTATGTATATGGTGACACGTTAACTATGACTCATAGAACACCTAAAAAATTGCTTATAAAGGGTAATATAGAAGGAGCAAGAGAAAATTATTATGATGGTGTAGATAATAGTTTGAACTTACTTGAAGCTGTTTTTAAATTAACACCAAATGGCTTAGAAGCAATTTATAAATCAGCGCCTAGAATAATGGGAGTAATGGATAAAAAAGTATTAAAAGGTACAGAAATAAATTATGAAGAACTAAAAAGAAGTGTAACAGCAGATGATAGTATTGATGGATCACTTACTAACCAAATAGAATTTGATTATTCGGATGTAAATGTTAATGTTGTTGGTTTATATGAAGCTATATATACAGTTACTAATAGTAATAGTCGTACTGCTAGAAAGTCAAGTACAATAATTGTATATGATATGCCCAAAATTGAATCAACTAATAAGACGATAATAGAATTAGATTCAATAGATAATAAATCAGAAGCTATTAATGAATATTTAAAGAAAGCTGTAAGGGCAACTGATGAAGATGATTCTCTTTATGAAAGAGAAACTATATTAGAACTTTTAAGCAATGATGTTAATCCTAGCATTGAAGGTAATTATAAAGCAAGGTATAGGGCAACTGATTTATATGGAAATTCAACAGAAAAGGAAATAAATATACAGGTTGTTAGAACTATAAATGTAACTGTACCTACTAAACTTCCATTTCAAATAGTAACAAACTTAATACCAAATGAAGATGGAAGTCAAGGGAATGATCAATTTGTATCTGGAGTACTAAAAATAAAGAATAATAATACTAGTCCAGTAAGAGTTAAAGTTGAATCATTTGCTAAAAAAGTTAATTCTGGTGAACTTGAAATTGTAGGACCAAATTCTTGTGATTGGGATAACATGAATGAACAAGATTCCATGACAAAAATGGCATTGGGTATTTATATAAAGGATAAATCCTTAACTCAGTCAAATTATAATGAACCAAGCAATCCTTTATGGTTATCAACAAACAAACAAAATAGTAATACAGGTAATCCAGATTTTCCAGAAGACTCAGAAGAGCCAAGTTTAAGAACTGGAACAATTGAAGAGTTTATTGGAGATAATGTTAATGTGATAAACAAAGAGTTAGGTGTATTACCAGCTAAAGAAACTGGAAGTGATACACCAAAAGAAGCTAGTATAGGCTTTACAAGTAAACATGGTAAAAATTTTATTGGTGGAAGTGTTACAGGAAAATTTGAATTAATATTTAAATTTGAATAATTCATTAAAAGTATGGGGATGTCGCATTAATAATAAATACTACAATATATTGTGTATAAAAGTTTTAGTGAGACAGCCATTTTAAATCTAATTATGTAACATAAAGGGGGCTGTCGCAATAGCGGATAAAAAAATCTGTTAGCGATAGCTCCTTTTCTATACTTTTATAAAATTTAAGGCATATTTTATGATATGAATATACAGTATTTAAAAATAGACGCACTTTAATAAAGCTAACAGAAGAAACTTGAAAAATTTAACTGTTAAGCTTTTTTTAACTCAAACAAATGCATGCCAGTTCGGTTATATTGTATTTTATTATGTAATTTATTAACATTATGAGCAATAGAAAGTATAATACTTTCTGCATCTCTTCTACATGCGGAAAAGTTAGAGGTAAATTTAAATTGATATTTGAATTTAGATAAAAAATAAAAG
>OCAA01001630.1_pt1 | contig 10739 bp, 6 predicted proteins | sample 1538241 | NCBI WGS metagenome assembly OCAA01 (sample SAMEA2580241, study PRJEB22360) | human gut metagenome | biome: human gut; feature: human-associated habitat; material: faeces | place: Denmark | collected 2008/2010
GTTTTCTAGGCAATTTCCAATCTAACGGGTGTTGCACTTTCATTTAGACAACGGGGCGATCAAGAAGACAGGTTCCAGAAGAAGAAAAAGGGCCTGGGCATGTTGCCCAGGCCTCGGTTCGCGGACAGGGCGAGATTCGAACTCGCGGAGGGTTGCCCCTCAACGGTTTTCAAGACCGTCTCTTTAGGCCGCTCAGACACCTGTCCTGATGCGCGTTCACACGCGCAAGTATTCATTATACAGAAGGGAGGGATGTTGATATTCGGCAGTGCGGTCGGTCTTGGATTCGCCTGCTGGCTATTAGCGATCTCTCCCTCAGTAATCTCTCCCTCAGTCAGCTACGCTGACAGCTCCCTCATCAGAGGGAGCTAAAGCACGATGAGACTCAGGCCTCCCACTTCGTGGGCTCGATAACTTCCTTGCCGCCCATGTAGGCGCGCATGGCCTTCGGGATCTCGATGGAGCCGTCCTTCTGCTGGTGGTTCTCCATGATGGCGACCAGCCAACGGGTGGTGGCCAACGTGCCGTTCAGGGTGGAGACCGGGCGGGTGCCGCCGTCTTCCATACGCTCGCGGATGTTCAGGCGGCGAGCCTGGTACTCGGTGCAGTTCGAGGTGGAGGTGAGCTCGCGGTAACGGCCCTGGGTCGGCACCCAAGCCTCGCAGTCGAACTTACGGGCGGCGGAGGAACCGAGGTCGCCGGCGGCGGTATCGATGATGCGGTAGGGCACCTCGACCTTGGCGAGCATCTCCTGCTCCATGGCCAGCAGGTGCTCGTGCTCCTTGTAGGAGTCCTCCTGCTTGGCGTAAACGAACATCTCCACCTTGTCGAACTGGTGGACGCGGATGATGCCGGAAGTATCCTTGCCTGCGGCACCGGCCTCGCGGCGGTAGCAGGAGGACCAACCGCAGTAGCGCAGCGGGCCGTTGCCGAGGTCGAGGATCTCGTTCTCGTGCATGCCGGCGAGCGCCACTTCGGAAGTGCCGACCAGGTACTGGTCATCGGGCTCGCGCAGACGGTAGATCTCGTCGGCGTGGGAGTTCAGGAAGCCGGTGCCGCGCATGACCTCGGGGCGCACCAGCGTCGGGGTGATGGCCAGCGTGAAGCCGTGCTCCTCGGCCTGGTCCACGGCCATGGTGAGCATGGCGATCTGCATACGGGCCACCTGGCCACGCAGGAAGTAGAAGCGGGAGCCGCCGACCTTGACGCCGCGGCGCATGTCGATGCCGGCCACGCCGGTGCCGAGGGTCAGGTGGTCCTTGGGCTCGAAGCCTTCGGCCGCGAAGTCGCGAATCTGGCCAACCTTCTTGACGACCACGTAGTCGTCCTCGCCGCCTTCGGGAGCTTCGGGCTCCACGATGTTGGAGAGCTTCCACATGGCGGTGGTGTATTCCTCGGCGGCGGAATCGGCCTTGGACTTGTATTCGGAGACCTTCTGGGACAGTTCCTTGGTCTCGGCGATGAGCTTGGCCTTCTCGTCCGCCGGGGCGGAGGCGACCTTCTTGCCGATTTCCTTCTGCTGGGCGCGAGCCTCTTCGAAGGCCTTCAGCGCCTCACGACGTGCGGTGTCGGAGGAGAGCACTTCGTCGACGAGTTCCACGGACTCGCCGCGCTTGCGCTGGGATTCCTTGACGATATCGGTGTGTTCACGGATGAATTGAATATCAAGCATGGGCACCAGACTAGCCGCGTAAGCAGACACCGACAATGGCCGAATGCGCGGGAGTCACGCGGAAATCACAGGGAAGCCCGGGAAAGTCCGCGGACGGGTCCACCCGGCCAATTTCGTCAGATGAGACGCGATTGAACCATAATCACGCCCCACGGGGCTGTTGCGTGCAGGAAATGTTCACGTACGGCGCACCATGGCCGCAAACGACCTCCCCACCGATAACAATAGGAGCCATGCCTCAGCCTGCCCTCACCGTGTTTCTGATCATCGCCGCAATCGCCATTGTGGTGGTGCTCATCGCCGTCATCGTCATCGCTCTGCGCGCGCAGCGCCGCCGCAAGCTGGCTCAGACGCTGGAGAAGCGCCGGGACGACGAGGTGCAGTACGCCTTCATCGTGAATCCGTCCAAACCGCAGGCCGAAGCCCGCAGGCTGCATATCCAGAGGTTCTGCGAGGCCAAGGGGCTCAATCGCATCCGCTTCTACGACACCCAGCTTGACAAGGACGGCAGGGTCTGCGCGCTTGAGGCGCTGGAGGACGGCGCCGACGTGGTGATCGCGGTCGGCGGCGACGGCACGGTGCGCACGGTGGCGAGCGCCGTCTCCGGCACCGGCCATGCGCTGGGCATCATCCCCATCGGCACCGGCAACCTGTTTGCCCGCAATATGGGCGTTCCCGTGGACGATATCGACGCCGCGCTGACCGTGGCCACCTCCCACGGCTCCCGCCTGGTGGACATGGGCCGTCTCACCCTGCTCGACCACCCGGAGGACGACCACGGCCACGCCTTCCTCATCATCGCCGGCATCGGCTTCGATGCGGCCATGATCGACGACACCAACCCCGAGCTCAAGGCGAACATCAGCTGGCTCGCCTACTTCGTGGGCGGCGTGAAGAACCTGTTCGCGCCGAAGTTCCGCGGCACGCTGACAGTCACCAGCGCCGACGGCTCGACCCACACCATCAAGAATCTCGATTTCCGCACGGTGATGGCCGGCAACTGCGGCCAGATTCCCATGTTCTCGCTGATGCCGGCGGCATCCTATGACGATGGTCTGCTGGACTTCGAAATCATCGACACCACCGGCGGCATCCTCGGCTGGGCCAACCTGTTCGGCGACGTGGTGCACCAGACGATCATCGGCAAGCCCGAACAGAACCCGCTGTCCACGAACTCGACCATCGAACAGGTTCAGGGCGTCAGTGCCGAAATCACATTGGAAAAGCCGGCCAAAGCGCAGGTGGACGGTGACATGCTGCCGGAAACCCGCCACATCCGTTTCTCGGTGGATCACCGCGCGCTGATCGTGCGCGTGCCCGACGCCTCCGCGCTGGAAAAGACCGCGCAGGCCGCTGCTTCAAATGCCACCTCGAATTTCGCCGAAATGACCGGTACACTCGAGCCGATTCGCTGATTCGCCAATCCGCTAATCCGTTACTACGATGCGTGGCCGGTGACTCGGGCGACGTGCATTGCCAGATAGGCGATTTCGTCGTCGCTGATATCCGTGTCGAGGCGCAGTTCGAGCAGGGAGGCGATGGTTCGCGCGCATCGTAGCGCGGCGGGGTAGGACTCACGAATCACCTTCATCACCGGTGCCGGCTCGTCCGTCAGTTGCTGGTGCTGGTGGATGCGTACGAACAGGTAGCGCAGGTGGGTGATGAACCGGCCCACGTTCACGGAACTGCGGTCCAACGTGATGCCGTAGCTGTGGTCGATGATGTCAAGCAGTTGCTGGATCACGCCCGTCATCGTGTACGTATAGGACAGGTCGCCGGTGGCGAAGCCGGCGTTGACCAGATGCATGGCAAGCGCGGTGGCCTCGCCGTCCGGCAGCGTGACGTCGAGCCGTGCATTGAGCGATGCGAGCATCGCACGCCCCTGCGCGTATTCCTGCGGGTACAGGTTGCTCACCTCGCCGAGCAGCGGGTAGGTGATGTCGATGCCGCGCCGCACCCGCTCCACCGCATTCGCCACGTGGTCCGACAGGGCCATGACCAGCGTGGTGCTGCCGGTCTCGCGCTCCCCCAGTCCGGCTTCCTGCATGGATTCGACGACCACGCGGATGATTTCGGGCGGAATGTCCGCCAGCATCTGCGCCAGATGGTCCGGGTCACGCCCGTCCGACGGCACGAAGGTGCGCACGACTTTCGACTCGTCGACCGTCTGCCCCGGCTTGGCCTGGAACCCCAGTCCACGGCCGGTGAGAATCACCTCACCGCCGTCGCCGCCTTTGGCGAGCACGACGTTGTTGTTGAACACTCGCAGTATTTCCATGGCATCCTTTCGCAACGTCATTGTTCCACATCGATGATCGGGCTGCCGGCTGATACGGTTTTGCAGTCACCGCCGTTGTTGTCGCCGCTACCGTCGCCGATCAACGGCGTGACCACGGTCAGTTCAGCGGCGTTGACCACCGTCACCACCACCACAACGCTGTGCCCGGCCGCCGCGACTTTGCCGAAATCCACGGTGGCCAGTGGCTCTCCCGCCGCGATCCGCTCGCCTTTAGCCACGACCACAGCGAATCCCTCGCCATCCATATCGACGGTGTCAATGCCGATATGAACCAGCACCTCGATGCCGCCATCGGTTTTAATGCCGAAGGCATGGCCGGTTCGGGCCACGGTTTTCAGCATGCCACTGACCGGTGCGAGCACGGCTGTCTCACCGGTCGTCTCCGGCACGACGCCTACGCCCTCCCCCAGCGCGCGGGAGGCGAACACCGGATCGCCAGTCGCTTCCAGATTCACCAGCCGGCCGGCGACCGGCGACAAGATGGCGTTGGAGTCAAGAGCCCGATCAGGGGCAGCCCGCGATGGAGAATCTTCCGCAGACTCCACATCCGACACGGTCGTGTCAATCCCCCTCGCCATATCCTGCGGGCGTGCGTTCTCGTCTGCCGAGACCATCTGCGTCTTGGTGGCGCGCGACGGCGTGCGGTACCCGAACAACACCGTCAACACCATCGCCATTACAAACGCAACGGCGATGGACAGCGCGTACACCCACATCCGATCGAACACCGGAATCGTCAGCAACGAGGAGAAGGCGAATGCCGTAGTCGTAACGCCCCGGACCATCTGGCCGGATGGCAGCACGGACGGGAACAGCCAGCCGAACACCGCGCTGGTCACTCCGCCGGCCGCGCAGCCGGCGAGCAGCCAGCGGTAGACGCGGCGGTGATGCAGATGGATGCCGTACAGGCTCAGTTCCGAAACGCCACCCAGCAATCCCGCGAGCAACGCCCCCACCGCGGTCTGCCGCATGGCCGAATCCTTGCCGCGTACGGCCAGCACGAGCACGCCGGCGGTGGCACCGAAGCAGGCGAAGTTCCATACACCCATCGGACCTTGGACGAAGTCGTAGCCGAGCGTCTGAATGTTCATCAGTATCAGGGCATTCAACGGCCAGTGCAGACCGAGCGGCACGAGAAACGGGTAGAGCATCGGGATGATGAGCGCGAACAGGAATGGCACGTGCGCGTTAAGCCATGCTGTGGCCGCTCCCAGCCCGCTGCCGAGCCATATTCCCAGAGGCCCGATGACCAGTATGGTGAGCGCAAAAACGACGACCAGTGAGAGGAATGGCACGAACACCAGCTGTACGCTGTCGGGAATGACGCGCTTCAACCCGTGGTAGACCACGGCGAGCACGGCAGCCATGAGCAACGGCACGAAGACGTTGCCGCCGTAGTCGTTGAGTTGAATCGGTATGCCGAACGCCGACACGGTGCAGGTTTCGGCGCCGAATACGGCGTTGGCCGAGCATTGAATCGCCCCGGAGAGGGCGCTGGATACGGACGTCCCGGACATTCCGGACATTCCGGACATTCCGGACATCACGCCAGTAAACTGCGGGGTCATCAGCGCGGCCATAATCGCGCCGCCGAGCCAGGGGTCGACGTCCAGTTTCTTGGCCGCATTGTAGGCGATCATAATCGGCAGAACGGTGAACACACCCTCCCAAATCGCCTTGAGTAGTATCCAGCCGGCGGAGGTCTCGCCGTCAGGCACGATGCCGAGTGCAACGATCACGTTGACGATGGCGATGACCAGCGAGGCACCGAGCAGTACACCCAGAATCGGGCGGAACGAGTCAGACAGGTAGTCGAAAAACGCGGCAGCCCAAGCGCGGGCGGCACTGCCCCACTCGCGGACGGTACGAGGCGTGAAGTGACGGGATGTATTGGCTGGGCCGTGACTCTGCTCGGTGTCGGTATCGCGCAATGGTGCGACGTCGTCGGAAAGGTTCGGCGCGGACTGCGTAGGCTGCGTAGGCTGAGTGGATTGCGTTGACTGAGTGGATTGCGTTGACTGAGTGGATTGCGTTGACTGAGTGGATTGCGCGGACTGCGTTGGCCGCGACGCCGCCGATGGTAATTGCGTTGCCGGAGTCAATCGCGCTGCCTGCATCCGAACGATCTGCTCGTACACCGAGGCGACCGCTCCGCCGATGATGACCTGATAACGATTGCCGGTTCGCGGGAATGCGCCGAGGACTCCGGGGATGGATTCGAGACCGTGCTGGCTGACCTGGCCGGCGTCGTCCAGTTCGAAGTGCAGTCGCGTGGCGCAATGGGTCAGGCTGGTAATGTTCGCGGGGCCGCCGACGGCATCGACGATGCGCGCCGCAATCACTGCAGGCGTTGCGTTCGATGCGTTCGCCACGGTTCCTCCTTGCTGCCGTATGCCACTGTGTTCCATTATCGGCGCTGGGTGCCCCAAAAGCACGGCAATGCCGGCAAAGCATCGCGAAACGGCAACTATGCGCTACGGTGCTCCGCGATGGTGTCCCGCCATAATGTTCCGCGATGATGCTTCGCCACACCCGTTCTCCGTATTTGCCGCAGCGCCCATTCCGACATCATTCCACCATGCAGAATCCTGCAATCGTTGTCAAAAATCATCGTTTTTTGCTGCCTATTCGGAGTGTCGCGACTGAGAAAGTCGTATCCTATCTTTCACACACGTTGCGTAGCAGGGTTGTTACTCAAAATGAGGCAAGACCTGGAGTGACGTGGAATTTGCGTATCGTAATATGCGAATTCCACGTTGTTCCAGGTCTTTTTTTGTTTTCGGGCGACTTCAGGCAATCGAAGCCTGACCTTGCATGCGGCAGAGGGGCCACGCGGCAGGCGCGGCCCGTCAACGGCGAAAGGACAAGGCAATGACGACGACAACGGCATCACCCGTATCGAAGCAGACGGCATCCGCGGCACAGGAGACCGGCGCAACCGGTGCAGCGGCCACCGCAATCGAAACCATCGAAACCGGCGTGGCCGGGGTGGCGGACGCGGCCACAAACGCGGCAGCAAACGCAATCGAGGACCTCGAAGCCGCCGAATCACGCGGCTTCTCCACGCGCTTCCCGCTCAACAGCGCATTCATCTTCACCTTCGGCGCGCTCGGCGGCATGCTGTTCGGTTTCGACACCGGCATCATCTCCGGCGCCTCCCCGCTTATCGAATCAGACTTCGGCCTGAGCGTCTCCCAGACCGGCTTCATCACCTCCTCGGTGCTGATCGGCTCGTGCGCAGGTGCGTTGTCGATCGGCGCACTGTCTGACCGGTTCGGCCGCAAGAAGCTGCTCATCGTCTCCGCGCTGCTGTTCCTGCTCGGCTCAGGCCTGTGCGCCTCCTCCACCGGATTCGCGATGATGGTGTGCGCCCGCATCATCCTGGGCCTCGCCGTCGGCGCGGCCTCCGCCCTGACCCCGGCGTACTTGGCCGAACTGGCGCCGAAGGAGCGTCGCGGCTCACTGTCCACGCTCTTCCAGCTCATGGTCACCTTCGGCATTCTGCTGGCCTACGCCTCCAACCTCGGATTCCTGAACCACAACCTCTTCGGCATCCGCGACTGGCGCTGGATGCTCGGTTCGGCGCTGGTGCCGGCCGCCTTGTTGCTGCTCGGCGGCCTGCTGCTGCCCGAATCCCCGCGTTATCTGGTGAACAAGGGCGACACCCGCAACGCCTTCAAAGTGCTTACGCTGATTCGCAAGGACGTGGATCAGACCCAGGTGCAGATTGAGCTGGACGAAATCAAGGCCGTGGCCGCACAGGACACCAAGGGTGGCGTGCGCGAACTGTTCCGTATCGCTCGTCCAGCGCTGGTGGCCGCCATTGGCATCATGCTGTTCCAGCAGCTCGTGGGCATCAACTCGGTGATCTACTTCCTGCCGCAGGTGTTCATCAAAGGCTTCGGCTTCCCTGAAGGCGACGCAATCTGGGTGTCGGTGGGCATCGGCGTGGTGAACTTCGTGAGCACCATCGTGGCCACGCTTATCATGGATCGTTTCCCGCGCAAGGGCGTGCTGATCTTCGGTTCCATCGTGATGACCGTTTCGCTCGCAGTGCTCGCCGTGATGAACTTCGTGGGCGACGTGGCCGTGCTGGCCGTGCCGACGATGATTCTCATCGCTTTCTATATCCTCGGCTTTGCGGTCTCGTGGGGCCCGATCGCCTGGGTGCTTATCGGCGAGATCTTCCCGCTGAGCGTGCGCGGCATCGGCTCCTCCTTCGGCTCGGCGGCGAACTGGCTGGGCAACTTCATCGTCTCCCAGTTCTTCCTCGTGCTGCTCGATGCGTTCGGCAACAATGTGGGCGGCCCGTTCGCGATTTTCGGCGTGTTTTCGGCCCTGTCCATCCCGTTCGTGATGCGCTTGGTGCCCGAGACCAACGGCAAGTCGCTGGAGGAAATCGAGGAGGAAATGACCAAGCGCTAGACAACCGGCACACGATTCGCACAAAAGTTGACAACTCTTAACATAATCGTACCCAACGTGGCGAAAAAACGTGGCAGAATAGGGAGCATGGTAGCAAACAATGCGGGTCAGCCCGCCACCCCAGCAGATCTGATCAATGTCGATGAGGTTATCGGCAAATACTATGACCTCGTCCCCGATCCCGAAGTCCCCGAGCAGCGTGTCATCTTCGGCACCTCCGGCCACCGCGGATCGTCCCTGAAGACCTCGTTCAACGAGGCCCACATCATCGCCATCTCCCAGGCCATCGCCGAATACCGCAAGAAGGCCGGCGTCACCGGCCCGCTGTACCTCGGCTCCGACACCCACGCGCTGTCCGGCCCGGCCAAGAAGACCGCCATCGAGGTGCTCGTCGCCAACGGCGTGCACGTACGCGTCGATTCCCGTGACGACTTCGTGCCCACCCCGGTGGTCTCCCAGGCCATCCTGACCCACAACCGTGCGGCCGACGGCACCCAGCGCTTCGAGGGCGAGGGCCTCGCCGACGGCATCGTCGTCACGCCGTCCCACAACCCGCCCACCGACGGTGGCTTCAAGTACGACCCCGTCACCGGCGGCCCGGCTCCGGCCGAGACCACCAATGCCATCGCCGCTCGCGCCAACCAGCTGCTCGGCGACTTCAAGTCCATCAAGCGTGTGCCCTACGAGGAGGCCATCAAGTCCGAGTACGTCGAGGGCTTCGACTTCCGCGAGCACTACGTGGACGACCTGGAGAACGTCATCGACTTCGACGTGATCCGCAACTCCGGCGTGCGTCTGGGCATCGATCCGCTCGGCGGCGCTTCCGTGAACTACTGGCCGCTCATCAACGAGAAGTACGGCCTGAACATCGGCGTGGTGCGTCCTGAGGTCGACCCGACCTGGCGCTTCATGACCATCGACCACGACGGCAAGATCCGCATGGACCCGTCTTCCCCGTACGCCATGAAGGGCCTGGTCGACGAGCTCAACGCCGGCGCTTGGGACAAGTACGATCTGGTCGGCGGCACCGACCCGGACGCCGACCGTCACGGCATCGTCTGCCCGAACTGGGGCGTGATGAACCCGAACCACTACATCGCCGTGTGCGTGGAGTACCTGTTCGGCGGCAACCGTCCGGGCTGGCCTGAGGGCGCAGCCGTGGGCAAGACGCTGGTCTCCTCTTCCCTGATCGACCGCGTGGCCGCATCGATCAACGCGAAGGTCATCGAAGTGCCGGTGGGCTTCAAGTGGTTCGTGGACCCGCTGTTCAGCGGCGAAGTCGCCTTCGGCGGCGAGGAGAGCTCCGGCATGAGCTTCCTGCGCAAGGACGGCCGCGTGTGGACCACCGATAAGGATGGTCTGATCCCCGACCTGCTGGCCGCCGAGATCACCGCCAAGACCGGCAAGAACCCCGCGCAGCTGCATCAGGATCAGGTGGCCCGCTTCGGCGAGAGCTGGTACAAGCGCGTCGACACCCCGACCACGCTGGAACAGAAGGCCAAGTTCGCCAAGCTCACCGGCGATGACGTGACCGCCACGCAGCTGGCCGGCGAGGACATCACCGCCAAGCTGACCGAGGCGCCGGGCAACCACGCCAAGATCGGCGGCCTGAAGGTCACCACCACGGATAACTGGTTCGCGGCGCGTCCTTCCGGCACCGAGAACATCTACAAGGTGTACGCCGAATCCTTCGTCTCCCCCGAGGCCCTGGACAAGGTGCTCGACGAGGCCAAGCTCGTCGTCGACAAGGCATTGGGCGAATGAGATCCATGCAACGCATGGCCGGGCTGGCGGCCCGTTAGCCACCAAACGACCGACCCCGAGGCCCTTTGCGGATCAGCTTCCGCGAAGGGCCTTCGCATTACACCCATGGGCCGTCTGGATGAACGCCGTGACCGAACCCACCTCGGATGTGGATAACCATGTGGATAAGTCCGATTCACGCTTCGCTCCACCCACCGCATCTGATATGATGACGGTATCGTAGCCGCATAGGACAGGACTACGGCTCCGACTTCGGCGCGCGTGCGTACAGTGGTGCGCCCACTCGCGTCGACCGGTCCCATCGTCGCCAAGGAAGGGGACGAAAGACGGATACACCTCGGTTTGGGCGCACCACCATCCGCATAAGTAAGGACATCACCATGACCAGCACCAGCAGCACCGACGTTCCATCCGCGATTTCCGCGGACGCCCTCATCATCGGATTCGGCAAGGGAGGCAAGACATTGGCCGCAAAGCTCGCTTCAACGGGCCGAACGGTCGTCGTGGCCGAAGCGAGCGCCGACATGTACGGCGGCACCTGCATCAATATCGGATGCTTGCCGTCCCAATCATGTCCGC